>Ga0265294_10001236_pt1 | contig 34696 bp, 34 predicted proteins | sample MunlanPumphouse3_FD_192504 | JGI IMG/M metagenome (GOLD analysis project Ga0265294, IMG submission 192504) | Groundwater microbial communities from a municipal landfill in Southern Ontario, Canada - Pumphouse #3 | ecosystem: Environmental > Aquatic > Deep subsurface > Groundwater | place...
TTCACTCAAATTGGCCTAACTTTTACAAAAATCACACAAACTTGTACAACTACTTAGAAAAGTTAGGTTGGAGTTAGCAATGTTGGACGGGTTTTATCGGATGCTTACAGATGAAAGAGATTTGTTCAAATCTTTTCCAATTTATAGCTTTTGGCAATAATTATTGCGCAAGTTTTACCATTTTTTACAACTAGGTGTATAGGTTTAAGTATATACATCAGGTAATGAAGAAGATGATAATGATGATTACAGCACTCGTGCTTTATAGTTGTAATTAGCAAAATTGTAATGTACAAAAAATGGCAACATGGGATGTACAGATATTGGCAAGGTGTGTGCTATCCTGAAATAGGTTGATCAAGAGATAAAGCGAAAATTGCTTATTTATTTAACAAAATTGATACAAAGGTTTTGTTATTAGATGAATTCGTGAGATTTGACAAATAAAGGCCTACACAATACGAACAATAAACTGAAAGACACCTTTATTATTTGGGTGCGAGGAGGGGGAATCGAACCCCCTTGCGCTCTATACTGAATCAGAGATTTTTTCGAATCTTAAAAGTAGTTGTCTTATAAGTTTGGTGGATATTCTCCAAGCCTCGCACGAGCGCACCACCTATAATTATATTTAAAACTTGTTTCATGGTAGTAATGTTTAAAAGTTTAACAATCATTTTTCTAATATCTAATGCAAAGCCTGGTAAGATAACCAAGCTTATACTTGAATAAAGAATAAGGCTTGTTGAGACTCTCAAATATCCACCGTCAAGTAACAACTCAAATTTAATTTCTATACAAATCCCTATGATCAGTCAATGAACTTTATCAAAAATACAAAATATTCTTGATTTAATCTTGTGTTGTGTATAATTGAATTGAATAATAAAGATATAGTACTCTTATTTTATATCTGTTTAATCTTATCTTATGCCATGGAGCAAAGACAGTCTTAGTGCCTATGGATAATTTACCTGAAATAAGCACTCAGCCAACTTCGATTTTAGAGAAAATAGATGTGCCTTTTTATGGCAACAGTCAGATGTTGTTATGCAAGGTGATATTGGGAAAGTAAGTGTTTGTTCTAAAAACATTAGGTTTTTAAGTTGTTCCACAATTTTTTTCACAATATGCTATACTTGTACCAGGCGTGTCCATCTAAACACTAGTATGGGGCATTGTCTCGTAGTAGAATGATTTAGCTTGATTAAAAATCTTTTTGTACTCATTATAACTACCATTAAACATACCTTGTTTTATTGGTTCCCATTCGTTTTTTAAAGTATCTGCAGTACAGATGATATCTGGAGAGTTGTGGAAAAAACTGTAAGCATAAACTATGGCCTTTGCCGTCCAGCTCTAGCTTGGTGGTGTACTGGTTACAACACACAAAACCAGTGCGGCAAGTCCGCATACCTTTATTCTTATCTTTGTATAAAGAAATTTATATGTGTATGCGTAAACTATCTACATTGATAAAAAGGTATGTCTGGTTGATGTCAACGATTTATGATTCCGGTCGGATATCCTATAAGGAAATTGAAAAAAAATGGCTGCGCAGCAGTCTGAACGACCAAAGGAAACCCTTTCCGTTGAGGACATTTCACGATCACATTAATGCCATACAAGAGGTATTTGACGTGAATATTGTATGTGATAGAAGCTACGGGTATAAATACTACATAGAGAATGCGGAAGACTTAGAACTGAGTTCTGTGAGCTTGTGGATGTTGAACAACTTTTCTGTAAGCAATGCGCTTGCCGGGGCTAAGGACATTCGGGACAGGATATTGATAGAGGATGTTCCTTCTTCCCAGCGTTGGCTTACACTCATACTTACTGCCATTGAAGAAAAGCAAGTTATTGAGATTGGTTACCGTTCTTTTCAGAAGGGTGAAGTTCCTCCCAGAAAGCTCTGTCCGTTTTTTGTTAAGCTCTACGATAGACGTTGGTATGTATATGCCCGGGAACCAGAAGATCCTAAAATGAAGGTGTATGCATTGGATAGGATCAAAGAATTGAGAACGACGAATGAGGAATTTGCGTTTGAGCCAACTTATGAGGACAGGGAATCTATTGATAAAAGTTTTGGGTATCGTATTTATGAAGATACTCCGCCTCAAATCATTCGGATAAAAGCCACACGCCCAGCGGCCAATTATTTAGATACGTTGCCTTTACATAAATCGCAACGAGTTTATGAAGAAGGGGAGGATTACGTCATTTACGAGTATGAATTTGCTCCTACCGGGGAGTTTTTTGCTACCTTGCGTAAGTGGGAGGAACAACTTGAAGTATTAACCTAATAATTACAATATTAAATAGACTATTATGAGTTATTCAAACAGATTAAAAGAGAGGCTTATTACTAATGCCAAAAAATTATGTCAGGAAAAGTCATTTACTGGTGAAGAGAGAAAGACCGCCTTTTTATTCGATGACATTTCAATGAGTTTTAATCCAGATTCTTATAAAAACATTCTAGAAAATGCTGAGTACAAGAGCAGGTTAGACAAAGTTCATCCACAAGCAAGTGGATTTATGGAAATGCAATCTTCTAATAGTTCAGACGCATTGCTGATGAATTTTTTTGCTCATCCAAGGATTAAGGAATGGAAATCATTACGGGATTTGCTACTATTTTTTCAGTCTGATGAAATTGAGTTTGGCTGGAATCCATTATTCGAAAATGAGACTACTAAAACAGAAGTTGATATGAAGATTGGTAATCAGATATTTGAAGCCAAATTAACAGAGTCAGACTTTACAAAAAAAGATTTAGAAGTTGTACTGAGATATGCCAATGTTGAAAATATCATTGATTTAAAGCCTTTCATTAATGAAAATAACGAGGTAATAAATTATCAATTAATTAGAAATATACTTGCTGCTGAGAAGTACGGTTACAAATTCAATTTACTAGTAGATGAAACTAGAACAGACTTGATTCGTGAGTTTTACAGGGTGAAAATGGCTATAATAAATAAAGATTTAGCAGATCAGTGTAATTTTTATACTTGGCAGGAAATTGCCGAAGCAGTAGGAAGAGACCTGAAAAATTATATAACAGATAAATACTTTTAATCAATTAGATATACGCTTCTGCAGACTTGTCGCATAGGTTTCGTCCATCTTTGTATAAAAATTGGACGATATGGAAGCGAAAATTTATAGGGGTGCAGAGGAAATTGGCGGAAACTGTATTGGGTTGCAAACAGGGCAGACTAAAATTTTAGTGGATTTTGGTCTGCCTTTGGATTTTGATGATCGTTCCAAGGAGGAACAAGACAAGGTCTGGGCAGATGCCAGGATGTGGGCTAAAGATGCTCATGCGGTATTCATCAGCCACAGCCATCCTGATCATTACGGTCTGTTGCCCGTCTTGCCCAAAGGCACTCCTGTCTTCATGAGCGAAGGGACCAGGATTCTCTTGGCATGCAATCCTTTCAACGGGATCAACGTAGAAGATTATAGTATCATCACCGTATCGTCCCGGCAACCGTTTACTTTTAGAGATATAACCGTAACAGCGTATGATGTGGATCATTCGGCTTACGGAGCGTGTGCTTTCCATTTTCAGGCAGAAGGAACGTCTGTTTTATACAGTGGGGACATCAGGTTACACGGGCGCAAAGGCAGGCTTTATAAAATGTTGCCTCGGAACGTGGATTACCTGTTTCTTGAAGGGACTAACCTGGGGATGGATAAAGCCTGCGAAAAAGAGACTGTACTAGAGGAGCGGTTTGCCTCGGCATTCAAAAATGCTGCTGATAGCCTCCATTTGGTATGGTGCTCGGGCCAAAATATTGATCGTATAGTGACGCTTTACAAAGCTTGTTTGCAAAGCGGTCGTCAGTTGGTGGTGGATCCTTATACGGCTATTGTTCTGGACGAAATAGCTAAACGGAGCCCAAAAATTCCGAATGTTCTGGGCTTCAAAGGGGTAAAAGTGTATTATCCCAAAAGACTTACTACGTGTTTACATAAAAAATGCGGTTCCAAGTACACCACGTACTTGCAGCCCGTGGTCAATAAGATTACTTATAAAGATATCAATGAAAACCCCGGAGCTTATGTGATGGTTGTGCGTGAATCTACGCTGGACTATATCAAGCGCCTGTCTGTACCTTCTATACGTTTTACCATTTCTACCTGGAGGGGTTATTGGGAGGAAATTCGTTCCAAAACTGTGAAATTTAAGGAATGGATTGAACATCATTGTGATATAACGGAAGATATTCATACCAGCGGACACGCCGATGTAGCCGGTCTGAGGCGTATTGTGGAACATGTTCAACCTAAGAACATTATCCCCATTCATACAGAAAATGCTACACTTTTTTCCCAAAAAATTGAAAATGAAATTCCGGTCTTCGTATTAGATAATAACACAACTTCTAAATTTTAATGGAAATGGAAACAGAAAATTTCAACCGGAAGCTTCGTAAGCTCGTTTATGCAGGTGCTGCCACACGCTACAAAGACCTTACACCTGCCATTGTATGCAGAATAGAAACCGAGGTGTATACTATTTGTCAATATGGTATGGCCAAGGACTTTATCCTTTGGGCCAACCATGCGGCCGAGATAAAGAAGAAAGGGATACTATTGAACCTGAAAACCGGAACCGCTCCCGGCTCTATAGTGAACTATTGTCTTGAAATCACGCACGTGGATCCTCTTAAGTACAACCTGCTGTTTGAACGGTTTTTTGACATCGGATCGAGTAATATGCACAAGGTTACCCGTGCTATTGAAAAAGATTATATAGAGCTTGAAAAATCTTTACATAAAGATTTCTATAACGTTACGGATGAACCTACAGATCAAAAGACCTGGAAAATAATACAGGCCGGAGATACGGAAGGGTGTTATATGTTGGGTAGCCGTTTTGCCAGAGAGCAGCTAGTCCTTGTCAAACCCTCTAATATCTTTGAGTTGATCGCTATGGAAAGCATGTTGCGCCCCCACAATAAGGAACTCCTACCGCAATACCTTGAGGCAAAAGAACAGAACGGTGGCTGGAAATGCGGTATTAGAGCGGTTGACAACCTTCTATCAGAAACATACGGTCTTATCCTCTACCAAGAGCAGTTGATGGTGATTGCTTCTATGGTAGGGAATTACCCTCCGTACCGTTTGCTTCTCTTTATGTGCGAACTTTTTCACGGTCCGGAATGCGCTGAGCCGACCAACGCCAGGGAGGAATTCATTGCCTCGGCCACAAACAACGGTTTTGACGTTCAAAAAGTACAGAAATTATGGGAGCGAATGGAGCACTTTGGACCCTATGCCTTTAATAAATCCCACGCCGTTCGCATCGCTCTCATTTCCTACTATTACGCTTATATGAAAGCACATAAAAACAATTAAATCAAAAAAAAATGGATGGAGATAACGCAGTAATTTGGTTCTTCTTAATATGTGTGATTGCCTATATATCTTACCGTTACAAGAAGAAAAGAGGGAAATGGGTTGACCCTGAAGAAGAGCCCAGGTATATAGCCAATGTGAATCATATTGGCGGCGCCGTACAGGCTGTTGATCAACACGGACAGATTCTTTGGCAAAGAGCAGGAAGGCTTCTGTCTCACACACATACGCATGTGTCTGTCATTTGCGGACGTACAGGTTATACTTACAACCTTGAGGGTGACGTCGCATTTACTTTTGTTCCTGATGACAAGGATATGAAATATAGGTAAATAGTAAGTAACCATGCAAATGTTCGACTATTATTCCCCTCTTGATGTTGGGATTGTTCGTGTGGCAACTTCTTGTTATTGTGCCCTTATTGGTGGCACTGCCGTACAATTTCTTGCCAGAAAGTACGGAGTCAAAGAGCGCAGAGCTCGTTCAATCAACGATTTGGATTTTATCACATCGGCAAGAAATCCTTACTTGGGGCAGTTTAATGATTGGTTGGTTAAAAACAATTTCAAAGAAATCAAGGCAGGGGTATCTGAATACATGTGGAATTATGAAAATTCAGATGTTGGTGTAGAAGTTGATTTGCTCATTTCACATGAGGCGGGGTTGGAAAACCAGATGCTTGTGGAAGCTCCATTTCTGATGTGGCACCCCGTTTATTTGTTTGTATCTAAAGTGCAAAGGATGACTACTTTTAATACCAGAGCAGAGACAGACAAGGAAGACCTAAATACACTTTATGATATATTGGAGAAACGCAAGGAGCTACCCCTGTTGGAAGAGGCTTTGTCAAAGATGGATCTTTCTGATGAGGAAATTAAGATAGTGAATGAGTGGATTAAGGAATGATTTTCTGCGCTACGTCGTGTTTTGACGTAGTGCTCTATTATTTTAAACGCAATTGCTGATTCATTAAACAATTGCGTGTTATGTTGATGGTAATACTGATCATATTGGGATGTCTGCTTGACGGTGCTGCTATGATGTTTAAGAAACAAAAATAAATGTTGAGCGTAAATCCTGCAAAATACTTTTGAAAATAAAGAACCAGAATATATCATGGGCAAAACACGGTTATATTGTTTATAAACTTGTAACCTCATAGCAAAAAATGTGACAAGGAATATTTCAGAAAAGAATATAGTGGACATTCTGTCACGACAGCATCTCAGACAATTATATGTATGGGCGTTTTTTGTGTGTTATTTACTTGTTTTCTCATGAAAATCTTAACTTTAGAGGAGTAAACTGTCAATTTCTTTAATATGAAGATGCCTGAAAGTAAGTTGCGAGATAAAGTTCTGCTGGAAATCTATAAGCACAGAAATAATTTAAATGTTAGTTTTTTAGATTTTTGCAAAAAACGAGGGATTACCTTTGAGGATCAAAAACAACAAGAAAGGGTATTAGAATCTTTAGAGGATAGCAATTTTATTAAAGTAAGAAGATATGTAGGTGTACAAGGGTCTGATGGTATTATAGAACGTATTACTTCCACAGGTGTAGATAAAGCAGAAATGTTGGCTCGAAGTATTCCAGAAGATCTTATAATTCAAAATCCTCCCAGAAAAGAGAAGACTTTTGAAGAAGATGAGACTGCAATGTCTTCGAACCAAGACTCATTGCAAAACTCTACATATAAAACAGAACCAAGTTTGCAAAAAATTCAGGACGAAAATATTAAACCATGTTTTCAAGTTGAAGAACTGGCAGAAATCTTTTTAGAGCAAATAGATGCTGCTTGTGAGACGGATGAGAACAACGTCTGTATGATAGGAATTTTTGCTCCTTGGGGTCGAGGTAAAAGTTACTTTTTTAAGAAAGTCAAAGCTAAAATAGAAGCAAGGAAGAAAGAACAGCAAAATAAATCTATTCAATATGATGTTGTCGAGTTTAATGCTTGGAAATATCAGGACACGCCAGCTATATGGGCTTATTTATTTGAAACTTTTTTTAAAAAATCTCGAGGATGTGTACGACTCCGTTTTAATGTGAAAAGTTATTGGAAAAACGTATTTGCTGTATTCATTTTATTAACAATTGCTGTCTTTGCTTTATTTTCTAACTGTAAATTTTCTTGTATAGTAAGTATCTTTTCAGGAATTGGAGGTGTAAGTAATCTAATAGATCTATTAATCAAGTATTCTTTTCCTGCATTAACACTAACTAAGCGTTTTTCTAAAAACTCATTTTTTTGCGATCAGTTAGGAATTCAAGCAGAAATAGAAAAAGAACTAGCTTTTGTATTGAAGAAATGGATACCGAAAAAAGAAAAAAACAAAAGAGTTATTTTATATGTTGACGACATCGATAGATGCCCGGAGGCAAAAATGATAGCTATAATAGACTCCTTACGAACTGTGCTTGAAAATGATGATATAAAAAAACGATTGGTAGTTGTATGTAGTATTGAAATTGAGAAAATCAAATTAGGTATAACACAGAAGTATAAGGCATTCATTAATAATAATGGAGGAGAAAACAACAAAGAAAACAAACAGAAAATAATTGCGATAGAACAATTAGATAAAATTTTTCTTACTGGAATTTCGCTCCCACCATTAACGACTAATCAGCAACTGGAGTTTTTGGACGTATTGTCAAAAAATGCAAAAACCACAACAACCAATTTGATCCAAACAGAGATTACAAAGCATCAAAGTCCTTTTGATGAAAAAGAAATCATAAGAACAAGTAGGCAGATTTTAACAAATTCTGATATAGTAAAGCACATTGCTAGTTATATAAAAAAAGAAAATTCACTTACACCAAGAAAAATCAGAATCATTTATTACCGGATATGGCTAGCAAATAATTTAATTCATGCTGCAAGTATTGACAAAGAGATTAATGAAAATATTATAAAAGCAATCTTTGAGTTATCAAGTGCTTTAATTTGTGAAAAACAGCCTACTATCGAATCCTTATCGCCTCAGGAGAAAAATATTGTAAGTATGGCGGTTCCATATTCAATCATAGAGTTTAATGATAAAAAGTAATGTAATGAACGAAAACACATTGAATTTATACTCAGAGCGAGGCATAATGAATGCTCTAATATTTAGTATTTGGAAGGACAAAGAAAAAGTCACAGAGTTTTTAAGAGAATTTGGATTGAAAGAAAAAATGAATTTTGAGGATGTTGTAGGTTATCATTTTTATCCGGAATATTCATTGTCTGATTTTGGAGATACGGATTTAGTTATAATTGTTAATTATAATGATGGCGCTAAAGATGCAATTTTTATTGAAGCTAAGGTTAAGACATTTGATTCAAGTTGGAAAATAAAAAATGAGAAAAAGAAATTTAGAAAAGCAATTAGTAAAAATGCTTCAAAAGAGTCAAAGTCGGACTTGTTTTACCAGTTAAGGCTGAAGAATATGCTTTTTAAGAATAAGAACAGGCAAGAAAGTGAGCAAAACAAAAATTTTGCAGTAGAAGACAAATATTATTCTAATGGTAGAAGAAGAAAGGGGGAAGAACGGTTAAGAAAAATAGGGAAAAACGGTATAGTTTTGAAGTTATTTGAGGAATTAAAAAAATGTACAAATGCATATTTTTTATCTATTGTGCCAGATAATATAGATAAAGCTCAAAATCTAGATATTTTTCAATTTGACGAAGAACACGAGGTTCCTGAAAACATTGTGTTTATTTCATGGGGTGCAATTGAAGATTATTATAAAGAGAAGCAGACGAAAAGTGAACAGATGCAAAAGGATTATGCATTAATCATTGATACTTTTGAGAATAACCGGGTAGGAAATAAAAGTCAGATATACGAAAGAGAAGAAAGGGGAAAATAGCGGTGAAGGTCAGAGTTGAAATCTGGTGTGTGTTGTAGAAGCAGTGCGGGTGTTCGGCAATCCCGACGGTGGGGTAGTCTGTGGCAGGGAAAAAAAGTGTAACTTAGGGCTCACGAATATTTGAGCATCTAACCTAAAAATTCTGCATTTCCCATGGTTTATACTATTGGTCAAAGAATATCTACGCGTAGCGAAAATGCCATAGCTTTTCTTGACAAATTTGCCGTAAGCCCGGGGCATGCGCTGGTGTTGCCTAGCGGCATGTGGTCGATTATTTTTCTCCTTGCTCCTGCCGAGCAGTGAGCACTTTGGCGACTGGTGAATGAATGCAAAGCCTTACTTGCCGAGAGATACCGCTCCGATGGATTCAACGTGGGCATCAACGTGGGACCGGCCGCCGGCCAAACCGTCTTCCACGTACACATCCACCTAATCCCTCCGCTATACTGGCGACGTCCCCAATCCAAAAGGAGGCGTGTGGCATATGAGCCAAGGAAGGGCTATTATTGATGGAGTGTGTAAACAGGAACAAGAAGTGCAGTGATTTCGAGAAAAACATTATAGTGAAACTGAAAACAATCTTTGGTTTCAGGTAACATTCACTGAATGTTTGTTTACCATGCACATAAATTAACTATTTTCACATATTACCAAGTTAATCAAAAAACGGTTATACAATGGGGACTACAAAAGAAGCTATAAGAGAAATCAGAGAACGTCTAAGTAACAGGCAGTTGTCAGTAATTGTTGGTGCGGGATTTAGCAAAAATGCATCTGAATTATTTTTAAGTTGGAAAGAACTCCTTCGTGACATGATTGTCGAAATGTATGTAGATGATACAGAACAAAGTGATAACAAGATTAATCAACTAGTAGATGATATTATTGCAAAAAAAGGGTACTTAGCTATAGCTTCTGAATATGTAAAAAGATATGGGTATCATGAAATTATAGACCATTACGTAGAACAGAGAATTCCTACCATGATAAAAGACGGAGATAGTTATACATTAAGTCTTGATGGGAAAAAACTCTCTGAACCTGTAGATATGAGTCTACACCAACTACTTGTTAAGCTAAATTGGAATAACATTTATACTTTTAATTATGATAATCTGCTAGATATTGCTGGTGACACGGATAAGTATGATAGAATTGAAAAAGATAAAGCTGATCTTAGCTATAAAAACAATGAGTTGACAGAAAAAAAATGTCACATTGAAAACAAAATTGATGATTTAAAAAACAGAATATTAGAAGATGAAGAGAAAATAAAAACCTCTACAGAAACCAACTATATAAGAGAAATCTCCGCTGAAGACTATAAGGAAATAAGAGAAAAAATAGAAGACCTTAAAAAAGAATTAAAGAATCTTGAGATTAAGGTTAGAAATAACGAAAACAAGATTAAGGATTTAAATATGGCCCAAATGGAGATATACCTTTTAGTTGATTCAGCTTTTAAAATTTCTCTTCGCAAAAAAAGAGTCATTTGTAAGCTTCATGGTAGTATAAGATTAGATGAGACTCATGAATATGGATTCGATCGAGATTCAAGATGCCACTATATTATTACACAAGAAGATTACGATAGTTACCGAGAAAAACATGAAGCTTTTGTTTCTCTTATGAGAATTGCTCTGCTACAAGACTATTTCTGCTTGATTGGTTTCTCTGGAGATGACCCTAATTTTTTGAGTTGGATAAGATGGGTTAAAGATATTATCGATCAAAGAGCACAATATGATAGGAATAGCACCGGACAAGGTGCAGATAATGCTAAGATTTTTTATATTGACGTTAGCGGAGAACCCTTAGAAAAGGGCGAGGAGTTGTTTTTCAAAAATCACTATATAAAACATGTGCCATTACTGGAAGGAAAGGACAGAAAAGAAAAGCTTAACATTTTTCTTGAATCTCTGAAAAAAGAAAAAGAGATAACAATTAATCGCATCACCAAATATAATTCATTTTGGGAAACTAATTTTTCCCCAACTAAAGATATTTCAGACGCACATGTTATGGGGTTTCAACGAAACGAAATTCGCATACAATGGAACAATCTTAAGTATAATAGAATTCCAAAACTAGATAGTTTTACTAGTCATACGAGACGGAGTGTAATTGGCAAAATAAAACATGAAATTGAACAAGGTAATAGTATTGACAATGACACGGCAAAACTATTTTTATTAGCTATTGAAGGAGAACTGTTTTTGATAGATATGCTTATTGAAAATGAAATTGTTAAGACATTCAGTGATTTGTTTATTAAAGACAAAGAGATATCATTGGCTTTGAAAAGCAATAGAGCAAGATTCCAAACTTTAGCTGGGAATAAAAGCATGTCGGATTTAAAAGAAATTCCCTCTGATCAATCTACATATGAATCGATTCTAAGAATGTTTTTTAATTTGGACTTTGTCTCTGCTAGGAAAAAAATAGATAATTGGAATAGTGGCGATATAAGATGGAAGGTTATTAAGAGTATTTTAGAAAAAATGCTCGAGCCGGAAAATAAAGATATAACCGTATTAGAAGATTTTGATCCTTTAAATTATAATAACCAGGAGTTATTATACTCTTTACAAGCTTTAAATTGGATAATGCGGTGGAAGTTGACCAAAGAAGAACAATCCAAAATAGACCAAATGATTGGTACGCTTAAAAACACAAGTTCTCGGGAAAAAATTGAATTGAACAACATTGGAGATAACATTAAATATCTAACTAAAAAAATAAATGAAAAAAATGAAACTTTCGAACCTTATGGGGATGATGCTGTATCGTTTAAGGTGGGTTATGCCAATATCCCCTTAATAAGTTCAATCCAGCTACTTCAACATTTTATTGAAATCGGTATTCCATTAAGAAAAGCTGGTCTTAATTATTATCAAAAAAAGGATTGGTATTCCGTTTTTAAAAATATATATGAACTTTACCCATATCCTTCATTATTCTATTCACTACAATATGGCAATGATAATAACTTCATACGAAAAATTGCACAAGATTATATTTATTCTAATGAGTTAAAATCATTTTGCGATAATGCTTTAATTAAAATGTTACAGGCATATCAAATGGTTGAAACACCTATTAATATTAAAAATGCAATCTTAGTAGCTGCCCCAGTTTTCTTTGTATACATACCTAATGACCTATGGCAGAGTGAGTTTGAGAAGATTTATGATGACTGTGGTCTTTTAAGTCGAGGTGAAAACAGGAATATAGGTAATCCACTGTATGACTTTATCATCGCTGGGCTAACATTTTCTCGAAATAAGTCTTTTAATAGAAAAGTTCTCTACAAAACATTGAAACTGGGAGAACAGATTGATGACATTGATAATAGAATGATTATTGCTGTTAAAGAAATTGTGACTGTTGACAGACAACCAAAAGTGGTTAAGGAGTCTTTAGTTCGCCTTATCTCAAAAGCCAAGAATGTGAGCAGCTTTTTTGTGTTGTTTAATTTACAAAATATACTTACTAAGGAGCAAAATAAGTTATTTTATAATCAACTTATGGAGTTTGACTATGTAAATTGTCGTGAACCTAGTATGATAGGGGCATCACTTAGGTATGCTAAAGGAACTGAATTGGAGAAGAAAATAAAAGCTGATATTCTTGATAATGTATTATTATGGGAACATGGGATTCGAAAAATGGGGAATGGAAGATATTCTATTGGTAGTGCTTCATACTTGCCAATTTTTACAATACAGAAATACACTTCGTTTTCCACTCACATGTTAAAAATCATGTATGATAAACTAAAGGTTTCCTTGAGTGTAATCTTGCAGTATCATAAAGAAATAGGGGGTAATTCATTTACGGAATTTATAAATCCTGGCGGTGTTATATCTGAAATGTTCATCTTTCTAGAGTACAATAAGGGAAAGCTCGGTAAACAATCAGATTACAATAATATATTATCGCAGGTTCAAAATGTCTATGTGAAAATATATGGTTGCTCCACCATTATGGATGCGCTAGTATCATCTGATAAAAACAGAGTTAATAAGGGAATAATACAGTTGAGCAATAGAGTTCAGTATTTAGGATTTGAACATTTTGTTACTGAATATATAACTATTGCTAATATTATTCTTAAAAGAACGAATGTAGGGTTATCAAATAGTATACTCCATTTCACTGATATTGTATCAAATAAGACAGATGATGTGGATAAAAAACTATTTAAACCCATAATTGCAAAGATCCTTGATGTATATCAACCGTACTTTTCAGATAAAGATATAACATGGAATTTAGATGCAAAAAAGGAATCAGTTGAGAATGCTATGATTGCTTTAAATAGGACCTTAAAAAAATGGGGTAAAGGAAATCAATTTTGGAACGAGCATAAAAGATTATTTAGAATCTGCTGAATTAGACACTATCACGTTAAGTGTGTAAGTACAAATTAGAGGGTCTGGTTTTTAGCATTTTGTTTTAATTATATCTTGGTCCAATAAAACGGTCGCCATTGAAGTGTATCATGTGGTCTGGATTATCTGCAATCCATACTTCTGTTTCCCAAGCAATATCTGTAATATGTTTTCTAAACTCTTTTTTATCAGGAAATGCTGTAACATATATTTTTCCAACCTTGCAATCCTTCAAGAAATCTTCCAATTCAAGCATGCGTTTTGGAGAAATAGGGCCATGTGATATAACAGCTTCTATCAAATAGATCCATTCCCGTTCCTCGTCATAAATAACGACATCAGGTAATTTACTATGTTCAGTGATGGGAATGCCAATTTTTTCAAGTTCTTCCTTATCTACAAATAAATCTTTTTTTGCGGCATCTCCCAGATATAAAATTTTAGCACCACAAGCAAAGCGAGGTGCAAATTGTTCTACTATGGCAGCCTGTACTTCATTGTGTTTTCCTGCAGATAGTTTTATTTCTTTTCCTTTGATAGTCACTGGTACTAAATGTAAAGCACGCTCTTTTTCATAGGCTTCGGTTAATGTTCCCACTTGTTTTTTAAATTTTACGACCGCTGCATTCCATTCTGATGTTCCATATTTCTGAATTACAGAAAGAGCAACATCAGAAATAGCATAATGTGTGTTGGGACTGTTGACCGGTAAATCTGGTTTATCTGGATTATAGTCAGCAATACGTCCTTGAACAAACTGATGAAGCACTTGTCGTCTGAAAGTTTCCCGTGTATTGGGAGCATACGACTTATTATAGTCATCTGCAACAAAAGTCATCACGCCTTTTGTTACACCTAAACTTTGACGACTTGCATTAATCCAACTGTCATTTTCTTTAATGTTACATAATGCAAGCAACGTCAAGGCAGACATTTCATTCTGCTGTGCAGTAGGTAATCCTAGAGATTTTAATATTTCTTGTGCTTCTTCAATTTTATTCATGTTGTTTTTCCGTTTAATTCAAAAAAATCATCAATAACTTTACTCACGTTTTCAAGTGAAAAATTATTGCGTAGTATTAACTTCTCGCCTATTTTCTTGATTGTATCCAATGGGGGCAAAGGCATCGCCCTTAACTCTGTTGCACTTACATTAACGTTTCCGTTGAACGTCCTGAAGTAAGTATCAAATAAATTACTGTTTAATAAAGCCGCGAATCCCATTATCTCTGTTCTATCTAAATGCCCATTAGGACGGTAGATATAATTTAACTTATTTTCTACGCCAATAAGTCGTGGACTATCTGGCACAGAAAAGTTAGGAGCCGCAATTAACCTACTTTTGTCATCTTTTGAGCTGAATCGTCGTAAGAATATATAGTTTTTATTTGGAATAAGATAGGGCATTGTTTGGTCACATATCTGAATGTATTGCCCTTTATTTGGCCGAGAAGAGGGGAAGGTTATTTTCATCTTTGCAACATTATGGAGCCAGTATAATGGAGTTAAAGATAGAATTCCATTTTCATACGTTTCTTTAATGTAATCTTTAGTCCGATAGGCAACCACAGGGCCTGTTGAAATCTGGATATTATATTTATTTAAAGTTCCTGTCCAGCTTTTGAATAGTTCTATGATGGCTTCATCTTTTGTGCTTGTCGGAAGATGAATAATTTTTTCTTTTGATTTTAAATCAATTAAATCTTTCTGTAAATATGCCTTTTGTTTAGGCTGCCATATGTCTTGTAACCCACTACAAGTAGAAATTGTAATTTGAGGCTCTTTTTTTGATTCCTTTTTTTTTGATGCTCTGAGAATTAGGGTTTCCTGCAACACGTTATCTCTTGAAAATGTGTCTTTACGCGAATCGAATAGATGAATATAATTTAATTGAATTTCTTTGAAAAAATAGTCTCGAAAAAGATTGAAGTAGCGCCCCGATGTAAAACTACGCGGAACAATAAAAATCATTTGACCATCAGCTTTTAGCAATTGCGTCGACAATGCAAGGAAAATCGAATAAATATTTGGTTGTCCGTTAATGATAATTTTGGCAGCTTTTACTCGTTCGTCGTTTTTTGATAGCTTGAAGTAAGGCGGATTAGAAATAATAAAATCAAAATTCTGTTTATTATCAGCTGGAAAAGCGATGGAGCATGTATTAAAACGAGTATAATTATCAATAATAAAGTCATGAACACAAACAATGTATTTAAACAATACGCCATAAGTAGTAAGCCATTCTTTGAGATAGGATAACGATTTTTCAGATAAGGAAATCAGATTTATATCGGTTTCGTATGCAACCAAATTTATTTCCTTAATCTGTGGATTCTGTTTAACGATATTTTCAACTAGTGCACAAGTTAATATACCTGTTCCGCACCCGGGGTCTAAAATATCAATCTGGGTTTTGTTTGTACTTGCCAGACCACCCATGAATTGAGCAATTTTAACAGGGGTAAAGAATTGTCCGTTATCTTTTTTAAACTTTTGTGATACAGTTGATGTATATAAAGCCCCCAACCTATCAGCATAACTACTTGGAGATTCATTGTTTGTTGGGGCTATATGTTTTGTATCAATTATCATTATGCTATATACTATATACTATGGAAAATGTCTTGGATTCTCTTTTGTAGACCAAATATTATTTCCAACCCCATGAATATAACTTCTATAATAATTAGAACGGAATTGATTCATGGAAGCCATAAATTGTCCGATAATTAATATAGAATCACTATTGGAAGGTAAGGAATCCTCATCTAATAAATCTAAAAACTCATTAGTGGGTTCATTTTTCATAATTTCTTTAATCTGCTCTAAAACCCGATTAATATTTTTCACCTTGAATTTATTCAATGGCTCATCGGGTTTCTTTTTAGAAAATTCTTTCATTTCTTCGTAGATGGATCCAAGTAATTTTTCGAGCATTTCATATTTATTAATATCTGCTTCAGATGGTAGGTTTTGATTATTATTTGATTTTTTTGCCATGATTTCTTTGTGTCTTTATGCTTCAATATTTGAGTTTTTTCATAAATAATTCAGTATAATTGCTGCCCCACAATCCACTCTTATTGCATTTTACTTATTTCGACCTATCACTCTTGAATCTATTAAGAGCACTTAAATATAAATTCAATATCATGACAACATCACTTGTTGTGGGAATTTCATCTTCGTTGAAAATTTCAAAATCTAAATATGGCTTATATTCATTCCCCAATAATTCGTTTGCATCTTTAAGTGATTGGTTAATAAACTTCAATTTAAATTTGTTTACAGCATCATTGGGACTCTTTTTAGATAGAATACCAATTTCTTTATATAAATTGTTTAACTGAGAATTGACTTTTCTGAATTGATTTTTTTTCTCTATCATAATATTAATTTTAAGAGGGGCAGGCCCTTGTAAATTCAATATATTTCTTTTTAATAAATTCAATCGGGTATCGTTGTTTGCTCTCAAAAACTTGAATCATTGCTTTTAGATCATTATCGTCCAAAATAATAATACACCTTCGCTGTCCTGACCATAAATCAATTGTATTCTGAAATATATTTCGCTTAGGAGTATTTCGAGTAACGATTATGCCAAATTTCCCAAAACTGTTATTAAGATAACGATTCAATTGGAATATGTGGTCTCTTGTAATTTCTTTCACATTTTTAAGTTCAAATACTATTTGCTTTGATCCATAATCATCATAAATATCTTTCAAAAAGTCAAAGGACCTGTTATTATAAAAAATTAAGTCGCGAATTAATACATTGGAATCTGTTCGGCTTTGTTCTTCTGCAAAATCAAGATGTGGATATAATAAGGATGTCATTAAGCTACAAATATTATCTTCATATAACCTATCAGCATTATTAGTCTTTCCTGTTGGTAATTTAAGGATTGTCGATAACTTTCTTTTTGCTGATGTTACCGGAATTTGAGAAAATAATGGGTCATTTTTGCAATTTTCAAATTGTTTTTCTTTTATCTCTGTATAAGTTTGAACTAAATCATAATTATGACGATTGAAATCTAATAGTTTTATCCGATTAATCTTGCCTTCCGTCTGGTCTATTTCAGTTAAATAATAGTTTCGGAAATAATCATCAGGATTAATCCAAGGAATAAAGCGCAACCACCTTTTAGGAACAAATACTATGGGTTGTTTAGTGTTTGGATTTATTGGAAGATATGTGTTTTCTTTTTCGAATTTATGTTTTTTAGAGTTGTAAACTCTTTCAACGGTTGTTTTCTCGATAGGTATTTTATATTTTTCTGATTGTTCAATAGTGAAATCTATAAGGAAAGAAAGCATAAAATTACAAGCGATATCACTAATTCTATCTTTGGAAATATTATCGACTAACAACTGTACCTCTTCAAAATGAGTAAATCCAGATTTCGAGATTTGAGGAATCACTTTAAAAATATTTAACATTGAAAATGCTAATTTTTCGCCGATACGTTTACCTTTCTTCGTTTTAGAATTTCCAAGCCCTACTTCATTGCATTCCGATGAAGCTACAAGTATACTTATGGCTTCTTTTTCATTTCCCCTATTTACTAATAAACCTAAATGGTTAAAACTATTTGTAATCAGAGTATGTAATGCGTTATCTTGTTGGGAGGGAGATTTCCATAACAGGAATGGGTCAACATAGAGGGGTATATCTTCATCAATAAATGGGATAGCAAAATCAACCTCCTCCTGGTTAAAAGGAATATTATGAAAATCATTCAAACGAGGTCGGACAATGCTAAACATGTTTGTTCTTTGAAGAAATAAGTAATTCTCTTACATCTACATTTAAAACTTTTGCTATTTCAGAAAGTGTTTCTAAAGATGGCTGAGATTCATTGGTGCACCATCGTGAGATAGTTGCTTCATTTTTTCCCAAAATTCCTGCAAGCCATTTACCTGTTCTTTTTTGTTCGACAAGTACAACTTTTAATCTATTAATTCGCTCCATTCGCTTAATTATTGATGTTTTTTGCAAAGATATTGACTTTTTGTTCAGAAAAAACAATATGACTCTTTTTAGTAGAATTATTATGAACATATATTTCCTTTTATTGATAATTTTCAAATTAATTATTTGGTATATATGAATTTATAGAAATGTCTATGTTTTTTCGTTTATTATGAGTGAAATCTTTTGTTAATCTGCTTTGTACGAATTTGGCTATATGTTTCTCGGCTGCTTTGTCGGGAAAGTTGAAACTTTTGACGGTTTTTAAGTAGTTATGTCGTGAAAATTTGGACAGTAGTCTATTTAGAATTTGTTGCTTTTGGTTGAGTTGCTTAGGTGCTGTAGTTTTGATAGAGAGTACTTCATAAATTTTGGAGGCGTGTTTGATTTGAATTTTTACTAATTCTAAACCTGTATTGAGGTCAGTATCATTGCAAATTAATGGGTTTGTTATATTCCCATAGTTTATGATCCGTAATGTTGTTAAAATCATGACTATACGGAAAATAATAAAACCTAAACAATGGTCGGTTACTACATATTTAATGTTACAGAAATATAAGTATTGATTTTGAGTCTGTGAAAAATAAGTGTGGCTAGCACCAAGAAGTGGTTCTTCGTCATATTTGGTGTTAAATTTCCGGTATAAGACAACACAATCTTTCTACACAGTAATTCAAATCCGTCCCTGTCATACATTTGTCGTTTAACGCTTTTCAAACAATTTACGTTACCTGTACCTGCTGTTATTTCATTGCTATTAGCATAAATAACACAAGCTTTCAGCAAATTTTCTTGCATTTTAAACACTGACTTCATTACCAGCTCTACTCAATTTTTCAGTAATGCTATTGGCTATTCAACTGTTTAACATATTTCGCAATACTTTTATTACGCGCTTTTATAAATGCCACAACTTTTTTTTTATACATCAAATAATCATCCATACTTGTGAAAGTAGGGAGCGTTTTGAAGTTGTCAAAGGGTAGGTAAAACCGGATGTCTCCGTTCTTGTCAATTAGGTCATTTAATAGGAAGGAGTTGACATAATTTGTAAAGTTGAGGAATAGGTCAAAAAAGTTTTTTTATCGCAACAGAGTAGGGTAAAGGGGACTCGTTTGGTCTGAGTAGAAGAGTCTGATGCATTCCAGGGTAAGATCAAATCGGTCGTCTATATAGCTGTTTACCCCACGTGCCTGATTTATGGTGTGTTGATTGTTTATACGGTTACTTGGGAAAAGAATATATTCGCCGATAGTAGAGCCGGCATGGTAAAGCTCTTGCACTACTTCCGGTATCTGCTGCGTGAGCCAGGCTTTTCGCTTGTGCTTTCTGTAGGAATGAGAAATGGCATAGCTGCTAAAGTAAAACTCGCCAAGCGATGATTTATGGTAGGGATATGCTCCTTTCTTTGTGTCGGTCAGTTTAAAGATATGGCCGGTAGGCAGCTGTTTGCTCCATAAGATTTTATGGTACTAGCGGAGAATAGGGCTTTTACAGTCCGGGTCTCCGCCATTGGAGTCTGAGTGGAAATTGAAGGTAGTGTCAATTAACATTCGGTTGATCTTACATTTACTTGTATGTATATAATTACGTACCATCTTGAGGATGAGAAGAAATAATTTTATTTATCTCATTCCAATAAAAGAATGCTTCAATATTGGATTTCTTGAGTTTGTTGAGCTTTGTATTTAAAGGCTTACTAATTACGGCATCTCTCAAAGGTTCAATATTCTGAGGGTCAAAACGGACTATGGTTGTTGCATCATTAGCAATTAACACAGAAAGATATGCCGCCTTAGATGCGTTAGTAATGGCACTATCGATATTGTATTTTTCACTATGGATAAAACTTTGTATTCTTTTTATTCCCGACTGAAGTAATTTGAAAGTGTCAGGCTCTACCTGACCCCTCAAACATATACAGAGTGAAGTTTCAAAAATATCATCAAGTACCTGAGTAATGTTTTCAGGATCAAGATTTCGGTATTGCAGTTCAACTGTGGCAAACTTTTGGAACGTTGCGGTAACCAAACTTAAATCGGTGGTTACATCAAACAAAGAGGCAATATCAAAAAGCTGCTTTATGATTTCCATAGAGCAATCTTTTTCTCCTTTGAAGTAAGGAATACCAGTAGTGTTTGGAGCGAAAGCAGTAAGTTTATCACCCAGCATATCAGCTTTACTCGGAACATGAACGAGGACAGGATCACCTTCTAATTTTAAGAAACGGCTTTGAATAGGCAGCTGCTCAATTTCGTGATAATGAATATCCTCGAACAATACATCTAGCAGAATAGATTCTGTTTTGGTATTGGTAATATAGGTTACTTGATAATAGAATTTGGCATGTGTTTTCGGGACGTTGTGTGCTGTAGCTCGTTCGACTAATCTTACATCGCCAAAACCGTATTCCAGAGCATGTTTCTGTACAAATTCTTCAATGTCTGTGCCGGGAGGGCAAATGATGTCAATATCAATTGAAAGTCGCTTTGCACTATCCAAGTGAAGCATTAATGCTGTACCACCTTTAAATACAAACGGACAACCCGATAGTACCAAAGATTCAAGTAGCGAAAATGCCCTTATTGATTTTTCAATAAGTACTATATCTGAAAATATGTTATCAGCAGCTACCTGTCTTATCCATTCTATTGTCCGACTATCCGGGTGAATCACAATTTATTGCTGTTTATTAGTTTCTTGACTTCTTCTTGTCGTCCCCGACGGGCAGCATAGCGTAAGAGTTTGTTTTTATTTACGTTGTGCTTTTCAAAAATCGTTGTGTAAACATAGTTGATTTCTGAACCCTGTAAAAATGAAAACTCCACATCAGCTACGATATCAACCAGCACCTTTTCTATGGTAGGTGTATTTATACCTTCTACCCATTGTAAGGGAGACTCTGATATTAAAGGTCGAATGATAATTGCCTCATTGGCACTTATGTATCGCTCAAAGTCGGTAAGCGAAGGATGTAGAAAAACCCTTTTTGTGCTATCCGAATTTAAAAAATAAAAAACAGATTCGGTCACCTCGCGTTCCACATCAACAAACAAAAGATTCAGGTTTGGAATGTGGTGCATGTATGGCATTAGAGTTGAGGTTGACCATAAGCAATAATCAACAAATGGGAATTGTCTTTTTATTTGCTGATTTATCTTTTTCATCTCTTCAGAACATACAACTGAGAAATTCTTTTTTACATCATCCGACAATTTATAAATACCTCTTTTAATACGAATTAATTGTTTTGATTTTAAAAGGCGGTTCAGCTGTTCAGAAAAAATTCCGGGTAACCCAATATGATCTTCGCTCTTCAAATTGGCTATTAATTCTTCACGTGTGAACACCTTATGTGTATATGCGAAATTTAATATGTCGTTTTTTGTAATCATCTAATGCAATCTTATGACAAATATATCACAAATTTGGCAATAAACAGTATAAATTGCCAGAAATGTGATAAATGCTTTATTTGTTAAGCTGTTCTAGAAGATAGTTATCTTTGCACCATGAAAATTGCTTGGATAACTATTTACGTCAAGGACATGGAAGAGTCCCTGGCTTTTTACACACAAATCTTGGGTATGCAGGTGAACAGGTCGTTTACCGGTGGAGGAGGTGTGAATATACACTTTTTGGATGGTAAAGGGGCGGACTTGGAACTGATTCACGATCCCAATAAAACAGAGGTGAATTGCGCCGCAGATGTGTCTGTGGGATTGCTGGTGGATGATTTGGATGCTACTATAGCCCATTTGAAAGAACAGGGAATAGAGCACATAGTAGGCCCCATTGCTCCCAATCCGCATCTGCGATTTATCTTTATCAAAGACCCCAACAGCTTTAAGGTGCAGTTGGTGGAACAGCGGCAGCAGTAGGTATGAAAAATTTTCAATCGGGCCGTTACATAGATCACGGCTGCTATAAAAGCTTCAGCCCCAGCTTCATTAACCGGGCGTGGGAGATGGATGATATGGAGTTGATAGAGCTCCTGAGTGAGGCCAGCCACCAGTTGGGCAGGTTGGATATGTACTTTCAATACTCCAAACGCGATGGAGACGGAGAGAGCGTGGAAGAAGTAGTGAAGCTGCTGGAGCAGCTGCCTTTTTCGTCTCGGCTTATAAAGGAAGTGCATCAGCTGTTGGGGAAAGAGGGTAGAGGCAACTTCAAAGTGCCCGGTACGTACAGGAGTAGCCAGAGCTGGGCATGCAGTTTGACCGGTGAAGAGCCGGACACATTTGTGCCTCCGTATCCTACAGAAATACCGGAGTTGATGTCCGATCTGGAGAAGTTTGCCAACAACTTGTACGTTCCGCTTCCGGATTTGGTAAGAGTGGCCATTGTCTATTATCAGTTTATTACCATATCTCCTTTTTGGGAAGGGAATGAGGAGATGGGCCGATGGCTCATTCCGCTCTATCTAATGAGCATGGATGTCCTTCAGCATCCGGTTTTAGATATGTCGTATTATTTTGAAAAATACGCAGACTTGTATCAGGAACATCTGATAAGAGTTCGCACGCACAATGACATGACCGGATGGGTTACCTTTTTTCTGGAAGGTGTAATAGAAATAGCGCGTCGTATCACAGATAGACGCGCCATACAATAAAAATAAGCAATTGCACGTAGTTACGGTTTGGCTTTCTTGTTTCTAAGTTTTTTGAAAGTCGAGATTCCAAAATAGGCCATGGCCAAACCTATAACAAACAATAATATTGAACCCCAAACGTGTCCTTTGCCGAATTGGCTCAAACCGTATTCGTTCAAGGTCTTGAAATTTAAAATGTAGTTGAAGCCTTGAAAGAAGCCGACAAGGGTTGCAATTATTCCGGCAATTCCTAATATCAGTGTTATTACCAGTACAATTACCAGTAAAACTTTTTTCATTCAGGAGTGGTTACTTTCTGACCTTAACTGTGGTGGGAGTGTAAATGCCACCGGTCAAAGCAGCCAGCAAACCGTCAAGGATGGTGTGTTCTACAGTAACGGTATAGTCTTTTGCACCTCCGGCCATTGCTTTGGGATCAGCCAATTTGATAGGAGCTAAACCACCTATCAGATAATGGTTTCTTTCAACTACTTCAACACCTGTTCTAGCACCCTGTCCTACTGTGAATGTAAGGGAGTAGCAGGAGGTCATCAGAAGGGCAACTGTGATCAGCAGAGCTCCTTTTAAAACAATTTTTTTCATTTTGGGTTAAATTTAAATGTGTCTCACAAAAATAATAAATTTTATGAAATAAACACATTACGTATCTTTGGATGTATGAAGTTTCGTCTTTTGTTTCTTGCATTCTTGATGGGTTGTACCGTGTCCACACAACAAAAACCCACACCCGACTGGCTGGATAATAAGTACTCTTTATTCATCCATTTTGGCTTGTATTCGCACTTTGGGGGAGAGTACAAGGGGCAGCCCGTCACTAGCGGCTACAGTGAACAAATTCAGGCGTTTGCTCCCATTCCGGCCGATGTGTATCAGGCGGCAGCTAAGGAGTTCAATCCCGAGCATTGGGACCCTCACCATGTAGTAGATCTGGCCAAGAAGGCCGGTATGCGTTCTGTCGTGTTCACGGCCAAACACCACGACGGGTTTTGTATGTACCGTTCGGCACATACGTCTTTTAATATTGTGGAGGCTACACCGTACGGTCGCGATGTTATGGCCGGGTTGGCTGCTGCGTGCCAAGAGAGCGGTATGGATTTTGGCATTTATTTCTCGCTTATCGATTGGCATTTTCCCCAAGCCAATCCTATGTCCGGGCACAATGCAGATCCCATTACGCCGGAGCACCACCGCTTGAATATGAGCCAGGTAGAAGAGATTTTGACCGGCTACGGGCCCATTTCGGAAATCTGGTTTGATATGGGATCTCTGACGGTGGAGCAAAGCCGGGAATTGTACAATTTGGTTACGCATTTGCAGCCTTCGTGCGTGGTAAGCGGCCGGTTGGGCAACGATTTTGGCGATTTCAGCGTGATGGCCGACAACCAGATTCCGGAGTACCACCTGGCCGTGCCTTGGCAGACCCCCGCCTCGGTTTTTAAGGAAACGTGGGGGCACCGCCGTTGGCAGGAGCGGGGAGCATTGCAACCGAAAGTGGACGAGAAAATCAAAAGCCTGGTATATGTCATAGGCCGAGGCGGAAACTTCCTGCTGAATATAGGGCCGCGTTCCGACGGCAGCCTGGTGCCATTTGAAGAAGATGTCCTGTTGGAAATGGGCCGATGGGTCCGTGCCAACAGTTTGGCCATTTACGGCACACAACCCAACCCCTTTGGTCAAATCTTCCCGTGGGGCGAGGTGACTACAAAAGACAACAAGCTGTATCTTTTTGTCATGGACTCCTTTGCCGGGCAGACCATTCAGTTGCCTCGGATTCAAGGTGCTGTGCAATCTGTCCGGACGCTAAGCAGTGCGATACAGTCGGATTGGACATATTCCACTAATAGGGGCTTGACTTTGCACCTGCCTGAGGATTTTACTTCTTGTTGTGAGGTGTTTGAGGTTGTATACCGGGACGGGTATACTCTTTCGCCGGAGAGTCCGTTTGCTGTTACGCCGCATTTTGGTCACTCGGCCCTGAACTATTATGCGGGCTACAAAAGCTTGATTGCCTACGAATGGACGGTGGATTTTCGGCAACAACGTGCCAACAGCTCTTTGAAGGATGCCGATGCAGGGTATTTGGTATTTACCCAAGCCGAGTTGGGTAAAGAATTGCTTGTAGAGGTGGACGGCAAACCGTATGAGGTAACATTGGAGGCGAAGGGCCGTAGGGGCATGCCTGTGGATTCTGTGGTGAGGTACACAGATTCGACGCAGGTGCAATGGGGGACATTGTATAGCAAGCCGGGTAGAGGTGTTTTTGGCTTTGTGCAGGAAGAGGGAGTGGAACATGTTGATGTACAGGAGGATAAGGGATGGGCAGAGGTGCGCGATTTTGCATACGGCACAAGGCGGACCATGGATTTGCCACCGCGTAGGGGCGTATTGTTGTTGCAAGAAATTTGGGCGGAAGAGGCGCAGACGGTAGCTGTGGAAATTGGGAGTGGGAATGGTGTGTATGTGCTACTGAATGGGGATTATGTGACAGCCCACTGCTTGCCGGAACGTTTTGATTATCAACAAGAGTTGCTGTTGTTGCCTTTAAAAAAAGGTTCTAACCAACTGCTCATCAAATATTACAATGCTTTTGAAGACGCTTTGTTTTACAGCATAAAGCCTGTCTGGCAATGGACCCAGTACCGTCAGCGGTTGCCTTTTGATTTGTCGGGTGGCGGATTGCATACCATCATTTTGCGTCTTGCCAACCCACCGTCCGCAGTCACACCCTTGCGAGCCGGCAATGTGCGGTTTGAGGTGTGCCAGATTGGATCAAGCGCGCCACTTTTGTGTGGTAAAATTTTTAACATGTGATATTCAGCGTTTTACGTTTTTGAAAAAACGGTTTGGCGCGCCAGATCCAATCTGGCACGCCGCAGTGCGCCACGATGAGCGGTGGTGGGTCATGTGGGGGTCATGAGGTAGGCGAGTTGCAGCAGTGAACACGGAACGAAGTAGCAGCGCGGGGCGTTGTAGCAGCGCGGGGCGATGCATGGGTGGGGGGAGTGAGGTTTAGTTTGCTTTGAAGTTGTAGATGGGTTTGATGGTGGTGAGGAGTTGGGCGGCGGGTTGGATGGCGTCTATGATTTCATCCATGGGTTTGTAGGCGTGGGGGGCTTCGTCCAATGTTTTTTTGCTGACAGATGTGGAATAGATGTTTTTCATGGAACGTACATAGTCTGCCATCTCCAGTACGCGGCGGGCTTGGTTGCGGCTAAGTACGCGGCCGGCTCCGTGGGGTGCGGAGAAGTTCCAGTCCGGGTTGCCCTTGCCTTTGCAAAGGAGGGTGCCGTCACGCATGTTCAGGGGGATGACCAGCAGTTCGCCGTCTTGCGCGCTCACGGCTCCTTTACGTAGGATCATGTGTTGGGTGTCTATGTAGTTGTGGATGGTTTCCACTGTTTTTTCGCAAGGGAGTTTCAATTTGTCCGTTATGATTTGGAGCATGGTATTGCGGTTGTGGCTGGCGTAGCGCTGTGTGATTTCCATGTCGTTCAGGTAATCTTCAAAAGGCTGTCCTTCCAGCCATGCCAAATCCCTGGGTACGTGGTCGTCTCCTTGTTCTTTGCGTTGCTTGATGGCCCACTTTTGGTAATAGTTGCAGACGCCTACGCCCAGGTTGCGGCTTCCCGAGTGGATCATCAGATACAGTTCTCCGTTGGTGCATTCTCCCACTTCAATAAAATGGTTTCCTCCGCCCAGGGTGCCGATGGAGTGGTAGGCTCGGCCCAGGTCTACATAAGGGGCGCACCGTAAGTTTGAGAAATCAAAGGGGCCGGGTGATTTTCGGATGGAAAATCCGCTGGGAATGTGTTTTTTGATCAGGTTGTCCAATTTGTGTAGGTCCAAAGACGGGCTTTTGATTTTGGCTACCGTGACCCCACAGCCTATGTCTACACCTACCAGATTGGGTGTCAGCTTGTCTGTGATGGTCATGGTAGTACCTATCACACAGCCTTTTCCGGCGTGGACATCGGGCATGATTCGGATTTTTTCGTTCTTGTAGGCACGGCATTCTGCCAAATCTTTGATTTGTTCCAGAGCTTCTTTTTCTACTTCACGAGCAAAAATTTTGATTTTCTTTCCTGCACTGTTTTCAAAAATCTTCATACGCACAAGATAAGGAATTTTGCCGAGGAGTCTGTTTGGCACAGCTTTTGGCTGTTTGGGGCGAAATGATTCGAACCGCAAAGAAATAAGCTGTGCTGCCGACGGATCGGTAGGGTTTCAGGTAGAATCCCTTGTCAATAAAAATTATGTAAAAATGATGGAATGGTGACAAATTAATGTCAATAAAACGCGAAATTTGACGAAAATTTGATATATTTGCAGGGTGAAAATAACAGTATTATTATGAGCAAAAATACTAGTAAGACTGAATTGAATAAAGCATTTAAAAGCAAAAAAATCATCGAACTGAAAGATTTTGAGGCTTTTTATAGAGAGAAGGAACCTGCTATACCTAAAGCTACTATTAATTGGCGGGTACATGACCTTGTACAGCGGAATGTTTTTGAAAGGGTAGGCAGAGGGCAGTATCGTTTTACAAAAACAATGCGGTTTTCTCCTGTTATTTCAACAAAAATGAATGGTATATGTCGCTTGCTCAATAAGCAATTCCCGTTTGTGGATTATTGCCAATGGCAGTTGTCGACGGTGAATGAGTTTCTACAGCATTTAATCAATTTCAATATCTTGTTTGTTGATGTGGAAAGGGATGCGCTGGATGCTGCATATTATGCGCTAAAGGAGCAGTATGTTAAAGTAATGCTGGTAGGTAATCTGTATGATGATTTGTCTGAGTTTAATAATTACATTATTGTTCGTCCTTTAATTTCGGACTCACCTTGTCAGCAGTATGAAAAATGCAATTTGGCTACATTGGAAAAAATTCTGGTGGATTTGGCAACAGATAAAGAACTGATTGCATTTCAGAGTAACGAGATATATACAATTATGAGTACTGCTGCAGAAAAATACACGATTAATCAAAGTAAAATGCTTCGTTACGCAGGACGAAAAAATAAGAGAGAAGAAATAGAGACTGTTTTGAAATCCATAAATTATGATTGATTTAAAAAGCGCTTCAAAAGAGTGGATTGAAGGAATTGCAAAAACAACGACAGCAAAAGATAAAATTCTGGTCGAGAAGGTGGTTCATGCCTTTATGCTATTGGAAGGTCTTGCAAGTTCCAATTTGAATTTTGTATTTAAAGGGGGTACTGCTCTGATGTTGTTGTTTGGCTCAGGAAAACGATTATCCATTGATATTGACATTGTTGTGTCAGATAGAAAAGTACACTTGGATACAATACTTGATTCAATCTGCAAAACATACAGATTTACTAGGTTTGAAGAAACTCCGCGACCTACAACATTCGGTATCGAAAAAACACATTATAAACTTTACTTTTTTTCAGTGATTGAAAAAAAAGAATCGTATGTGATGCTGGATGTGGTAAAAGAGGATATTCTTTATCAAAATATTATTCGTCTTCCGGTTGACAGTCTGTTTGTAGCCTCGAATGATGCACCTGTTTTCGTAGCAGTTCCCGATTTCAACAATCTATTAGCCGATAAGCTTACTGCATTTGCTCCGACTACTACCGGGATACCTTATATGATAGGGGATAAAGAGATGGGGATGGAAATCATTAAACAAATGTATGACATCGGGTGCATAGTTGAACGTGCGGATAATGCTTCAGTAATCTTATCGGTATTTTTAGATATTGCTCGAAAAGAAATTGAATATAGAGATAATAAATGTTCACCGGAAGAAGTACTTGATGATATTATTAATCATTCGTTGGAGATTTGTTTACGAGGTAATTATGGTAAGGCTGATTATGCAGTCCTATCAAAAGGAATGATTCAGGTCAAGAGTTTTATTTTTTCGGAGAAGTTTCATCTAGAAAAAGCAATTACTTACGCGGCGAAAACAGCCTATATTGCAACTGTTATTAAATACGAACAGAAGTTGATAGATAAGTTTGACATCAAGAACATTCAGGAAATGAAAGAATGGCAGATTGATGGACATCTAAGCAATAAGTTGAACAAACTCAAAAAATCAAACCCAGAAGCCTTTTTTTATTTGTACCGGATGTCAGCAATAATGGCATCTATATGGGAATAATAAAAGCGTCAGCTGTTTCTTTTGGTGCAGTGAGCGAAATTTTTCAGTGTAGCTCACACAATTTATTCTTATCTTTGCGCGTTATTTGCGCGTTACAAGAAAAAGCGTCGTTAAAAAGAAAAGGCAGCCGCACAAAACTTATGCAACTGCCTGATTTTTTAAAAAAAAAGTCGGGGCGAAATGACTCGAACATTCGACCCCTTGCACCCCATGCAAGTGCGCTACCAACTGCGCCACGCCCCGCTTTTAGAGCCGCAAATATACAGAACTTTTACGATATTTAACAATTATAAAATAAATCTACTATGGAAACCATAAAATGCCTTATAGCAGGGAGCGGTCCGGCCGGGTATACAGCTGCTATTTATGCAGCCAGAGCCAATATGCAACCTGTTCTTTATGAGGGAGTTTTAAGAGGAGGACAATTGACCACGACTACGGAAATTGAGAACTTTCCAGGCTACCCCGACGGTATAAACGGGCATGAGTTGATGGAGGATCTTAGAATACAAGCCCAGCGGTTTGGAACGGAATTTAGAACCGGGGTTGTAGTGGAAAGCCAATTGGATAAGGCTCCGTTTCGTTTGACATTGGATGACGGAAAAGAGGTATTGGCTGAAACGGTCATTATTGCCACGGGTGCTACGGCTCGGTACTTGGGACTGGAATCCGAATCGGAATTCAGGGGTAGGGGCGTATCGGCTTGTGCTACGTGTGATGGATTCTTTTACAGAGGAAAAGATGTAGCCGTTGTAGGTGGAGGAGACACGGCTTGTGAAGAGGCCATCTATTTGTCTGCCTTGTGCCGCAAGGTGTATATGATTGTACGAAGGGACGTGTTCCGTGCTTCCAAAGTGATGCAGGACAGGGTGTTGAATACTCCCAATATTGAGGTGCTGTGGGAACACCAGACAAAAGAAGTTTTGGGCGATGAATCCGGAGTTACAGGAGTACGATTGGTGCATAAATCAGGGGAGGAAAAAACAATAGATATCTTAGGTTTCTTCTTGGCCATTGGACACCATCCCAATTCGGAACCTTTCCAGCCTTGGATAGAAGTAAACTCGGACGGATATATTGTAACAAAAGGGAAAACTTCAGAAACAAACATACCGGGTATATTTGCAGCAGGTGACGTACAGGACCCGCGTTACCGTCAAGCCGTAACGGCAGCAGGTAGCGGATGTATGGCAGCTATGGATGCAGAACGTTTTCTTTCTCTGCAATGCGGCCTGTAATTTGCTAAACTGTTGTATATTTGCCTGATTGCATTGCTCATGAAAAAGACATTTTTGATCCTTATTGTATTTGCTGCCGGATTGGGCGCTTCTTGTATGAATCAGTTTGAAGCCCTTATGCGTAGCACTGATTATCAGTTGAAATTTCGAAAAGCCATCGAGTACTTTGAAGCCAGACGGTATTCCCGTTCGCAGCCTTTGTTGGAACAGTTGCAGATGGTGTACCGAGGGACTCAGCAAGACGATACCCTACAATATTATTTGGGATTGAGCAATTACCATTTGAATGATTTTGTTACGGCAGAAGAAAACTTCAGGCAATTTGCGGAAATTTTCCCTCGCAGCCCTTTTACAAAATCGGCGCGGTTCTTAAGGCTTGATTGTATGTACCAAAACACATACAGGCATGAATTGGACCAACAGCCCAGCCGCATGACTATTGCAGCCATAGAGGAATTCTTGTACGATTATCCGGGCAATGAGTATGAAAAAGTATGTCACAGCATGTTGGACGACTTGTACCACAGGTTGGATATCAAGGCGTTTGAGTCTGCCAAATTGTATTTTACCATAGAAGATTACAAGTCGGCTACGCATGCGCTCAAAGAAACGCTTAAGGAAAACCCGGACAGCCGGTACAGAGAAGACATCATGTATTATATTGTGGCTGCCAACTACCAGTACGCGCTCAACAGCGTACCTGCTTTGCAGCGGGAACGTTTTTTAAACGTCATAGACGAATATTACAACTTTGTGAGTGAATTTCACGATTCAAAGTATTCCAGAGAGATGGAACAGATGTTCAAAAGAGCGCGTCAGTTTACCATAAAAAAGGCCGAGCCTACAGAGGAAACGAAAGAACAAGAAAGTGAATAGATATAAAAAGTATAAGTATGAATAAAAAAAGCCACCCGGTGGCTGATACCACCATTACTCGAGATATTACCAATTTGTCCAAAGACACCGGCAATATTTACGAAACGGTTATGATCATTGCCCAGCGAGCCAATCAGATTTCAACAGATGTGAAGAAAGAGTTGAATGCCCGTTTGGAAGAGTTTGCCACCTATACAGATACGCTGGAAGAAACGTTTGAAAACCGCGAACAAATAGAGATTTCACGTTATTATGAGCGTCAGCCCAAACCGAGTCTGGTTGCCATAAAAGAGTTTGAAGACGGAGAAACGTTTTTCAGAAAAACCACCGAGCAAGAAGAATAAGAGTGTTACACTCTCTGAGTATATCCAACTTTGCCCTCATCCAGTCTTTGGAAGCGGGATTTTCAGAGGGCCTTACCATCATCACAGGAGAAACGGGTGCCGGTAAATCTATTATTTTGGGGGCTCTGTCTCTGTTGTTGGGAGAAAGAGCAGATACGGCTTTTTTGCGCGATCCTTCCAAAAACGCAGTAGTAGAGGCACAATTCAGCATTTCTGCCGATCCCGGTCAATGGGAACATATGGCAGATGTGAAAGGTCCCGGGTGGGAAGAGTTGTTTGGTGCAGAGTTGGAACAAGTGAACGAGCCGGGGGCGTCGCTAGAGTTGGTTATCAGGCGGATTGTTTATCCAACCGGTACAAGCCGGGCATTTGCAAACGACCAACCGGTGCCGCTGAGTTTTCTTAAGGCGTTGGGAAATACGCTTATAGACATCCATTCGCAACACGAAAATTTGTTGCTCTCTCAAAGCGATTATCCGTTGCACGTAGTCGATGGTTTTGCAGGGCATCAGACCTTGTTGGAGTCTTACAAAACGGTCCACAAGAAAGTAGTGGATTTGACGGCTAAGGTACGCACGTTGCGGGCAGCTTATGAAAAAAGCCAACAAGAAACAGAGTACATACAATTTCAGTTTACGGAATTGGAACAGGCCAAATTGGTGGAGGGAGAACAAGAAGAGTGGGAAGATCTATTGAAAATTTTGGAAAACGCCGCTGAAATCCGCAGGTCTTTTTTTGAGGTTGTACAGATTTTGGAAGAAGGACAAATGCCTGTTCTTTCTCAGTTGAGAGAGGCAGAACGATTGGTGCAGGCAGTGGCGCAGCACAACGCAGATTACAGGGCTATTGAGCAGCGATTGCAAGAAGTGCGCATAGAGCTGAAAGATTTGGCCGGGGAATGCGCATTGCCTTTGGATCAAGTACGGGAAGAGCCGGATAAAATGGAGCAAATCAGCGAAAGACTGGATCTTCTGTATACGTTGCAACGCAAACACAACGTGAAAACGGTGGCGGAGTTGTTGGAAAAGATGGCTTCTTTTGAGGAGCAATTGCAAGCCGTGCAGAGCGATTCCTCTTTATTGGAAAAGTGGGAAGCCGAGCTGACAACAGCTACGGCGGAAAGGAACCGGTTGGCCGGGCTTCTTCACAAAAGCCGAGGCAAGGCCTTGGAGCCGCTTTCTGCAGAGTTGTGCGCACGCTTGGAACTGCTGGGCATTCCTCACGCGCAGCTTCTGTTTGATTTGCAAGCAAAATCGGAATACGGTCTTTTAGGCAACAGCCACCTGCAAGTCCTTTTTTCTGCGAACAAAGACGTAGAACCAAAGGAATTGAGTCGCATTGCTTCCGGTGGAGAAATGTCGCGTTTGATGTTGTGTATAAAATCGGTAACGGCTAAAAGTGCCGGGCTGAGTACTATTATTTTTGACGAGGTAGACTTGGGTGTGTCGGGGAAAATAGCCGATAGCATGGGAGATATGATTCATGCTTTATCTGAACACATGCAGGTGTTGGCCATTACCCACCTGCCGCAAGTAGCCGCCAAGGGCACCACGCATTATCTGGTAAAGAAAGAATGGGCCCAAGACACTACGCAAACCCGTATAGAAGAATTGACCGGGGAAGAGAGGGTTTTGGAAGTGGCCCGTATGTTGAGCGGTTCTGCCGTTACACCGGCTGCCGTTGAAAACGCAAGAGAATTATTAAACAGTATATCATGAGGGTACTTATTTTAAGAGATTATGAGAGCGTGTCTGCATGGACTGCACGGTATATTGCCAACGAAATCAATGCATTTGAACCTACATCAAGCAATCCCTATGTGTTGGGTTTGCCTACCGGGTCGTCTCCCATGGGTACGTATAAGGAATTGATTGCTATGGTAAAAGAAGGAGAGCTTTCCTTTAAAAACGTAGTCACGTTCAATATGGACGAGTATGTGGGTTTGGGCGGAGACCATCCGCAATCGTACCGGTACTTTATGCAGGAACATTTTTTCAATCATATAGACATCATTCCTGAAAATACTCACATACCTAATGGACTGGCTACTGATATTGATTACGAATGCAAAGCGTACGAACAAGCCATTCAACACGCGGGAGGAGTTCGTTTGTTTTTTGGAGGTGTGGGAGTAGACGGGCACATAGCTTTTAACGAACCCGGTTCTTCCCTTGTGTCGAGGACGCGCGTCAAAACCCTTACTTCAGATACGGTGTTGGCCAACGCCCGTTTCTTTGACAACAATACGGAATTGGTACCAAAAACAGCCATTACCGTTGGAGTGGGAACGATTATGGATGCCCGTCAAGTATTGCTTGTTGTGAGCGGTGTTTCCAAAGCAGAAGCATTGAAACAAGCAGTGGAAGGTCCCATCTCTCATATGTGGACGGTCACGGCTCTGCAGATGCACCCCAAGGCCATCATTGTGTGTGATGAGGCGGCTGCCGCAGGTCTGAAAACGGAAACGGTACGTTATTTCAAGGATATAGAAAAAGACAACTTGTTGTAGGTACGTTACGGCAACAATTCTATGGAGTAATCTGGTTTGTAACGGATTACACGGACGCCCGTATTGGTAAAGCCGTGATCGGGATCTTTTCTGACAAAAGACAAGTGTGTTTGCAACAAAGGCACTTGCAGGGCTCCAATGCAGTCTTCAAAGTGCGGTCCGTATTGGTACAGAGCTTGAAGGAAAAAAGATGCCACGTCGTAGCCTTGGAAAGCAAAAGGCGTAGGTTCGCTATGGAATAGGTCCCTGTACCGGCTTACAAACTCTTTTACGTGCTCTTGTGTGTAATCTACGTAAGCAGACAGCGGAAGTACTACTTGCAATTCATGCAACGCTGTCAGGTCTAATGTGTTAAACCCATACCAAC
>Ga0265294_10001237_pt1 | contig 34675 bp, 30 predicted proteins | sample MunlanPumphouse3_FD_192504 | JGI IMG/M metagenome (GOLD analysis project Ga0265294, IMG submission 192504) | Groundwater microbial communities from a municipal landfill in Southern Ontario, Canada - Pumphouse #3 | ecosystem: Environmental > Aquatic > Deep subsurface > Groundwater | place...
ATAAAATTGGAATTGAGAAGAGTTTTATGACTACGGTGCATAGTTACACCAACGATCAGAAGATTCTGGATCTTCCTCACAAAGATTTCAGGCGCGCGAGAGCGGCAGCGGTTTCTATAATTCCGACCACGACTGGAGCGGCCAAAGCGGTTGCCAAGGCTATTCCCGAACTTAATGGGAATATTGATGGCATCGCAATGCGCGTGCCGACTTCGGTGGTTTCTATCGTTGATTTTGTGGCGGTTATGAAACGTGAAACTTCGGTGGAAGAAATTAATGGTCTTTTTGTTGAAGCTGCAGTTGGCGAGATGAAAGGCGTTTTGGGGGCGACTCCGGAAGAATTGGTCTCTGTAGATTTCAAGGCCAATACACTTTCTTCGATTGTCGATTTGCCTCTTACTCGCGTAAATGGCAATTTGGTGAAAGTTTGTTCTTGGTATGATAATGAATATGGATATTCTTGCCGTTTGGTTGATATGGCTAAGATGGTAGCTGACTCAATATAATGATGCGATGGATTGTTATTGTTCTGGATTATTCTCTCGCAATGATAGTTGGTATAAAATATTAATTAATATATTAAAAAAATATCTATGTCGCACACTTGTAAAAACTTGTTAATTCGTTGTATGGATTTTCGTCTTCGTGATGAGCTTATGCGTTGGATCGAAGAGAGCGGGCTATTTGAAGGTGAGTTTGATGTTGTCTCGCTTGCTGGTGCGAGTAAAAGTTTGGCAGATGGAAGCGAAAGTATTAAAGATTTTTTTATGGAACAAGTCGGCGTTTCGGTTGACCTTCATCATGCTGACAGGGTTATGATTTTTCATCACAGTGATTGCGGGGCCTATGGCAAAGAATATACTTTCAGTTCGAAAGAAGAAGAAAAGATAAAACAACTGGAAGATATGAATGAGGCTAAAAATATTATCAACGAAAAATATCCGAATGTGGAGGTTCTCTTGGCTTGGGGGGATATGCAGGACGAGCATGGCAAAAAGATTGATTTTGAAATTCTGGAAGGGTAGTTGCTTTCTAAGATAGTAAGGAGGGTAATAGATTTCGCTTTGTTTGCCTCGAGTGAAGTGAAAAGATTATGTCGATTTAAAATCGCTATTTTGCATAATGAAATAGATAAGACAAAACTATGCCAGATGAAATTGTGCGTGTCGGAGTCGGTGTTCTGGTTATGAACGCTGAAGGAAAAATACTCTTGGGAAAAAGAAAAAGCAAGCTTGGGGAAGGAACTTTTTCGCTTCCGGGTGGACATCTTGAGTTCGGTGAAACTCCGGAAGAATGCGCAAAAAGGGAGCTTAAAGAGGAAACTGATTTGGACGGTTCGGATTTTGAAGTAATATCTCTGTCTAATGATATCGCTTATGAAAAACACTATATTACAATCGGCGTTATTGTTCGAAAGTTTTCGGGAGAAGTGAAAATAATGGAGGTAGATAAGCTTGAAAGCTGGGATTGGTATGACGTTAAAAAGCTTCCTGCGCCTTTATTTTTTCCGAGTGCCGAATTCATTGATAATTTTTTACAGAATATTTTTTACAAATAACTATTTTCTTATGAAGAGCATAAAAGATATTGAGAACTTAAAAGGTAAAAGAGTTTTGGTCCGTGTGGATTTTAATGTGCCGCTTGGAAATGATGGTGTTGTTGATGATAACGAAGCTTGGCGCATCACGGCGGCGCTTCCAACAATCAAATATCTCTTGGAAAATAATGCTAAAATAATTTTGATGTCTCATCTAGGGCGACCGGATGGACAAGTCGTGGAAGAAATGCGCTTAGGGCCAGTGCAGGATTTTTTGTCGGAAATATTAGGGATATCTGTTACCAAGACTCCGGATTGTATCGGTGAAATTGCAGAAGATGCTGTGAACGGAATGCAGGAAGGTGAAATCGTGCTTTTGGAAAATTTGCGTTTTCACAGTGAGGAAGAGGAGAATGATATAGAATTTGCAAAAAAACTTGCAGCTCTCGGTGATGTCTATGTTAATGAAGCTTTTTCCGCTTCGCACCGCGCACATGCTTCCGTCGAGGCTATTACCAAATTCCTGCCGTCTTATGCGGGGCTGGGATTGGAGAAGGAAATCAACGCGCTTTCAAAGGTCATAGACGATCCTGTTCGACCTGCCACGATAATTATGGGTGGGTTAAAGGCGGAGACGAAACTTCCGGTCATAAATTTCCTTTTGGACAAATTTGACAACATCCTGATCGGCGGCGTGATCGCAAATTTTCTTTTGGAGTCCAGTGGCATTGATATTGGAAAATCGGTGAAAGATGATTTGGATATAAGCGAGGCAAAAAAAATCGATCTTAATAATCCCAAAATCCATATCCCCGTCGATGTCTTGACGGACGATCCAGATAATAAGGAAGTTGATTTGTCGACGGACAAAGTGGGGGATTTTTGTATATTAGATATCGGCGAGAAAACTTTGGCGCAGTATAAAGAAATCATAAAAAATTCTGGCACAGTGGTTTGGAATGGAAGTGTCGGACTTTTTGAGAAAGATGAATATGCGCGCGGCACTCGGGAAATTGCCAGGACGATGGCAGAGTCTTCGGCTGAGACCATTATTGGTGGTGGCGATACGATTTTGGCGCTTACTAACTTCGGCTATATCGATGAGATGAAACACGTTTCAACTGGCGGTGGCGCTATGCTGGAATTTTTGTCGGGGAAAAAACTTCCCGGTATCGAAGCTTTGAAATAATCGATTTGGAATAATTTGTAATCTATAAAAAATATGCCTGTAAAAATTCAAACAATAGTTGCTCGAGAGATACTTGACTCGCGCGGCAATCCAACAGTGGAGGTTGAAGTAACTCTGGACAATAAAATCAAAGCGAAGGCGTCGGTTGCTTCGGGTGCATCCACTGGGGAATTTGAAGCACTGGAGTTGCGTGATGGCGATGAAAGGCGTTATGGCGGGAATGGAGTTTTGAAGGCCTGTGAAAACGTTAACAAAAAAATTGCGCCGATTTTGATCGGGCAGAATGTTAATGCTCAGAAGAAAATCGATACAATGATGCTGAAGCTCGACGGAACGGAAAATAAATCCGAGTTGGGCGCTAATGCGATTTTGGGAGTGTCGATGGCTTGCGCGCGAGCGGCTGCGAAATCTTCAAAAAAATCGCTTTATAAATATATTGCCAAAGCTTACGGTTTTGATGGAAACTTTAAAATGCCGGTGCCGATGTTTAATATTCTAAACGGTGGCAAACATGCCGACAGCGGACTTTCAATTCAGGAATTTATGATTGTGCCAGTCGGTATTGAAAATATAAAGGACAGAGTTCGTGCTGGCAGTGAAATATTTCACAGCTTTAAAAAGATTTTAGCTTCTGGCGGATATGGAACCGGAGTTGGCGACGAAGGAGGATTTGCGCCGCGACTTGGCAGTATCGAAGAGGGGATTGATTCTATTTTGAAGGCGGTTGAGCAGAGTGGATATGTGGCAGGCAAAGATGTTTTTATCTCTCTTGATGCGGCGGCAAATTCTTTCTATTTTGCAAAAGAGGAAAAATACGTAGTTAATCCTGGCAATGCTTGTTTGGATGCAACTCAGCTTATAGCTCTTTATTTGGAATGGATAAAAAAATATTCGCTTCTTTCCATTGAAGACGGACTGGATGAAAACGATTGGAAGGGATGGAAGGATATGAAGAAGAAATTTTTAGGCGCGAAGAAGAAATTTATCGTTGTTGCTGACGACCTGACTGTTACCAATCCCAAGCGCGTGGAAATGGCGGAGAAGGATAATTGTGCAAACGGGATTATTATAAAGTTAAATCAAATCGGAAGTCTTACGGAAACTGTGGAGTGTATCCAGAAAGCGCAAAGTTTGGGATGGAAAATCATCATTTCTCATCGCAGTGGAGAGACTTGCGACGATTTCATTGCCGACCTGGCAGTGGCGTCTGGTGCGGAATTCATAAAATCTGGCTCACTTTCTCGTGGCGAGAGATTAGCGAAATATAATCGCTTGATGGAGATTGAAGGGGAATTATAATCTTAAAATAAAAAAATCATCTGGCATTGGTCTGAAGTATATTAATTTTAAAGTTACTTTTTCAAATCACTCAAACTATATTTCAAGATAAAACCGTCATTTTTGTCATTCTGGCAAGAATTCCTTAAACTATCTGTTTCAAAATAAAAGATTGCAATATTCTTAAGAAAACGAGTGGTTTTTATTGAGGAAAACAAGTTGTTAAGATTTGATGACGTTTAGTTCTGATATCCACGTTAAATAAATATGCTATACATTTACTGATAAATTTTGCTTAAATTTTTTCTATTAAAAAGAAAACTTTCCCTACTTCTGCTAAATACAAATTAAATTAAACTTATGTCCAAACCGAAAAAACCTACAAATATGCTGATTATTCTGGATGGTTGGGGAGTAGCGCCCAAATCGGAAGGGAATGCGATTGAACTTGCGAAGAAACCTTTCTTTGACAGTTTAGTTGCGGAATATCCATATACGGAGCTGAATGCTACCGGTTTGGCGGTGGGGCTTAGTGAAAATGAAAGGAGCGGAAGCGAGGCGGGACATATCAATATTGGTGCCGGCAGAATTATCAAACAGGATTCGCAAATTATAAATGAAGACATTGAGTCGGGAAAATTTTTCAAGAATCCTCGCATAAGAAGAACGATTAATCACGCTCTCACACAAAAAACCGATTTGCATATTATAGGACTGCTTTCTGATTCTGACAGTCCTCACAGCGACCCTCAACATCTTTACGCGCTTTTGCAGATGGCCAAGGACGCGGGCATTAAAGATGTATATTTGCATCTTTTTACCGATGGTCGCGACACCTATGAAAAGAATTCGCTTCATTTCCTTGCAGCACTCCGTGAAAAAATAACGGAGATTGGGATCGGCGAAATCGCGACAATCAGCGGCAGGTATTATCCCATGGATCGGGTCAAGCATTGGGATCGTCTGCAAAGAGCGTATGACGCGATGGTGTTGGGCGAGGGGGCGAAAAGCGATTCTGCCGAACAGGCGGTTAAGGATTCCTATAACAACGGACTGACTGATGAATTCATTATTCCGACCGTGATAGTCGATGATAAAAATGAACCGATTGCAAAAATCAAAAACAATGACGCAGTGATATTTTTCAATTTGCGTGGAGATCGTGGCAGGCAAATGACCAAGATACTGACGATGCTGGAAATGCGTGATTATAAAAATCGCCGACATATTCTTAAGGGGGTGTTTATGTGCACACTGACCGATTTCGGACAAGACTTGCCGGTGCAAATTGCCTATAACTCACAGGCGGTTGAAAATACTATTCCGAAAGTCCTTCACACCCTCAAGCAACTTTATATCGCTGAGGCGGAAAAATATCCGCACATTACATATTTTATCAATGGTGGACATCGCGAGCCGGTAGATGGTGAGGATCGAGAGAAAATCGACTCTAAAGATGTTTTTTCCTATGATCAGAAACCGGAAATGTCGGCGGAAGAGATAACTAGAGTGATAACATCAAACATCGAGCACAGCGTTTATGATTTTATCGCTGTTAATTATGCCAATGCCGATATGGTGGGGCATACGGGAAATCTCAAAGCGACCATTCTTGCGGTTGAGTTTTTGGATGATTGTCTTAAGGAAGTTGTGGGGAAAGTTTTGGAAAGTGGTGGCACTGCAATTATTACCGCCGATCACGGCAACGCAGATGAGATGATCGATCCAGAAACCGGCAATGTTTCAACTATGCACAGCAAAAATCCTGTGCCGTTTATCATTGTTAAAAAAGGTCTTACCAAAGAAAAATGCCAGCTCAAAAAAAACGGCGTGCTGGGCAATGTTGCGCCTACGCTTTTGGAAGTGCTGGAAATTCCCAAACCACAGGCAATGGTTCTGGGAAGCCTGATCTGTCGCGGGGGAGATATTTGCTTTTTAAGGTAATTTTTTAGAGGGGATAGACCAAGGTTTGTCCTTTTCTGTATTGAGGTCAGACCTTTTAGATATTTAAAAGTCTGTACGCGTGCATTTTGGATTCGATTTATATTATCTGTCGTATAAACCGAGGACGGACCTTTTGAATGCTTAAGGTCCGACCTCTTTGCACGCCGAGGTCTGACCTCAGTGCATGTATATGATGTTTTTTTATTTGGATAACTTTCTGCTTTTTGTTATAATGGAAATAGCGTAATTTTTATCTATATAATATGTTTGATATCATTACAATCGGCGGGGCTACTCGCGATATGACTTTTTTTACGGACAAAGGGAAAATGATTGAAACGCCGGAAGATTTGATATCGCAGAGACTTTTGGCTTTTGAATTTGGTGCAAAGATTCGCAGTGAAGACGTAGGGATGAATTTTGGTGGCGGCGCTTGCAATGCGGCTGCAACTTTTGCCAAGATGGGACTGAGCGTATCCGTGGTTTCTCGGGTCGGTGGTGATGGCAATGGCAAATCAATTTTGGAAAATATAAAAAGGGGAAATATAAACACTGATTTTGTGCAGGTGGATGATGACAAAAACACTGCCTTCTCTTTTATAGTCGTGGACAGCGCAGGGGGTAGTGGTGAGAGAATCGTATTTTCTCATCGGGGCGCATCGGAAAAGTTGGAGATTCGTCCGTCGGAGATAGAAAGCGCAAAATGGCTATATCTCACCGGACTTGGAGAAAATTGGAAAGATAATTTGGAGAAAATTGTGGAAACTGTCGGAAAGACTGGAATAAAATTAGCTTGGAATCCAGGAGTGGTGGAAATTGCCAGCGGGAAAGAAAATTTGGCAAGGTTTTTGAAATATACGAACATTCTCATCATCAACAAGGATGAGGCAATCGAGCTTGTTAAAAGCGATTCTGCTTCCAGTTTGAGCGGCGAAGATTTTAATGATATTGTGAAACTTATAAAAGCTCTCAGAGAGTGGGGCGTGGAAAATGTTGTTATTACGGATGGCGAAAATGGCGCTTACCTTTTTGCTGGAGGAGAAATTTTGAAATCCGCCGCTTTTGTTAAGGCCCAGTCTGACACCACTGGAGCGGGCGATGCGTTTGGTTCTGGTTTGATGGCAGGATATTTTTTGACCAGTGATTGGAATACGGCTTTCAAATATGCTGTGCTTAACAGTGGCGGAGAAGTCAGTGAATGCGGCGCACAAAGTGGGATTATGACACGGGAGGAGATTGAAAATAATCTAGATAAAATCGTTATCAAAAAAGTGGAATAAGCTATGAAGATGAAAAATAAAAAATGGAATTTTCTTAAAAAAGTCATAATCAGTTTCTTCATTCTGTTTGATATCTGGATGTTTGCAGCTTGGAGTTCGTTTAATCTTGATAACCTTAGCATTCCTACTATTGCATCTTCCTTTCCTTTTCTCTTGCATATTTTGTATAACATTAATGATTTTCACATTTCCGCCATTTTATTACCTATGATTTTTATCTTGCCTATCTTGCTTTATTTGTTCCAGCAAAAATTTACAGGCAGGAGAGTGATATCTTCGGAAATGATGCAACTTTTAAAATTTTCCTTTTTCTCTTCATTTATAATCATTAACTCTGCATTTCTTTCGCTTTGGCTTTTTCTACTTTTCTTTATTTCTATAGGTCAGTTTGATTAATCCTTATTGAGCTATCATATAAAATAATAAAATTATGTTACAAAATAAATTGGAAAAATTTTTCAGTCCCAAGTCGGTGGCGGTTGTTGGGGCTTCGGCTAATCGGGATAAAATCGGTTATGGGATTTTGCGTAATCTTCTTGATGGCAAATACAAAGGAAAAATATATCCTATTAATTTGAAATCTGGGAAAATTTTGGGATTAAAAACTTATGCTTCCGTGAAGGACGTAGAAAGCGAAATCGATTTGGCGATTATCGTTATTCCGGCACAATTCGTGAATCAGGCGTTGGAGGAATGCGGAGAGAAAGGGATTAAAAACATAATCGTAATTTCAGCGGGATTTAAAGAGACGGGAAAAGAGGGGGCGAAATTGGAGAAAGAGCTTGAAGAAATTGCTGCGAAATTTGATATGCAAGTCATCGGTCCGAATTGTCTGGGGCTGGTAAATCCGATTGCAAATCTTGACGCGTCTTTTGCTAATGGTATTGTGCAGAAAGGTTCGCTAGGTTTCATTTCTCAGTCGGGTGCGATTTGTTCAGCGATGCTTGATTGGGCGAACGTGAACGGCGTGGGATTTTCTGGATTTGTGAGCATCGGTAATAAGGCGATTGTTTCGGAGGTGGAACTTATGGATTATTTCAGAAACGATGAAAAGACCACGGCAGTTTTGGCATATCTGGAAAGCATCAAAGACGGAGAGAAATTTATGAAGGCGGCGGCTGAGCTTGCTAGGACAAAACCTCTGATTATTATAAAGCCTGGTGTCAGCGGTGCGGCGCAAAAAGCGATGCAGTCACACACGGGCGCGCTGGCAGGAGCTGATGCGGCTGTTCGAGTGGCATTTTTACAAACTGGTGCGGTGCGTGTCAAAAGCATAGAGGAGCTTTTTGATGCGGCGAAATTTTTGTCGCGTTATAAGAATCTAAAAAATAATCGCATTGCTATCATTACCAACGCTGGTGGACCAGGTGTTATCGCGACGGATGAGATTGAGGCGTGCGGACTTCAGCTTGCTAATCTTTCCAAAAGCACTAGAACTTTTTTGAAGGCTAACCTCCCTAGTGAAGCGAATATTCATAATCCGGTTGATGTTTTGGGTGATGCCAAGGAAGACAGATTTAAAATTGCGCTGGAGGCTTTGGTGGCGGATAAGAACGTAGATGGAATTGTTTTCATTCTAACTCCTCAGCGGGGGACTGAAATCGAGAAAACCGCGAAAGTGCTTATGGATATTTCCAAGAAAACAGAAAAGCCGATCACTGTCAGTTTTTTGGGTGGCGATTTGACGGGAGAGTCGACAAAGAAGCTTAAGAAAAGTTCGCTTGCAGCTTATGATCATTTGTCTTCGGCAATTTTTTCTTTTGGTAAAGCCTGGGAGTGTGAGAAAAATAGGCAGGAGGCGAAAGAATATCTTGGGTCGTGTCGAATGAGTGCGGTGGAAAATGAAACTAGAAGTGAGGCTGTGAGACTTTCGCAAAACCCTGATTTCTTGCAGTCGTTGGAACTTCTTGAAAAATATAATATTCCAGTCATAAAAACGGAAGTTGCCTGCACGAGCGAAGATGCTGTTAATTTGGCTCGGAAAATCGGCTACCCCGTGGCGATGAAAATTTTTTCTAAAAAGATAAGCCATAAGACAGAAGTGGAAGGAGTGAAAATTGATATCGTCAGCGATTTGGAAGTTCGGGAATATTTTGATAGAATGAAATCAACGCTAGGAGAAGCGTTGGAAGGAATGCTTGTGCAGCCGATGGTTGATGGCAGGGAAATAATTTTGGGAGTCAAGAAGGATGGAAATTTTGGGCATATAATTATGTTCGGTTTGGGTGGAGTTTATACTGAAGCGGTGAAAGATGTGGCTTTTCGTTTTGCGCCTGTGGACAAGAACGAGGCGTTGGAAATGATGCAAGAGACTAAGTTGTTCAAAACTCTGATCGGATATCGTGAATTTCCCAAGATGGACATTGACGCAGTGGCTGAGGCGCTGATGGGAATTTCAAATCTGGTCACAAATCACCCCGAGATAGAAGAATTGGACATCAATCCATTGATGGTGCAGAAAGAGGGAAATGGGTGTAGCGCAGTTGATGTGAGAATTTTGGTTAAATAAAAAAACGCTATGGAAATTAAGAAAGAAAGTCTGAAGAGTATCAGAACTTATATAGGTCCTTTTCATATAGATCCAGAAAGACAGAGAAAGGTTTATGATGAAATCAAGACTAATGCGGAAAATGATTTTGATTTCTCCGTGCTTACGGTTTTTGCTGGCATAATAATTACGTTGGGGCTGATTATCGACTCGTCTGCCGTTGTGATTGGGGGGATGTTATTGGCGCCTTTAGTTTGGCCGATTCTCGCTCTTTCCCTCGGTCTGGTTGAGGGTAAATCTAAACTCATCCAGAATTCTGCTTATACCCTTTTAAAAAGTGCGATAGCTATCTTTCTGATTTCGTTCGCAATGGGTTTTATTTCTCCTGAATATGCATTGACCGGAGGTGAGTTTTTGGCCAGAACTTCTCCGACTATTTTTGAGCTATTCATCGCCTTGGCTTCCGGTTTCGTGGGGGCATTTGTCATCACATATCCCAAAATTGGTTCTGCAATTGCTGGAGTGGTGATTGCCGCCGCCTTAGTTCCTCCTATTGCGGTTATGGGAATTTCTATAGCTCACAGAAATTTGAGTCTGGTTGGTGGGGCTTTTCTTCTCTTTCTTTCAAACCTTATCGCTGTAACTTTTTCCGCTTCGTTGCTTTTTATGGTTGCCAAGTTCAAGGGACCTTCAAGTGAAATCGGGCAGGAGAAAAGAAAAAATAATTTGATTTGGACAATACTTTTTTTGTTCGTGATAACCATCCCTCTTCTTCTTATGACAAATAAGGTGGTTGAAGAAAAAGATCAGCAAGTTCTTGTGGAAGAGACGATGATGGCAACAATTTCAGATGCCAAAATAAAAGATATAGAAATTGAGAACAAAAAAGAAATTACAACTATTAATATAACAATCGAATATCCAGGGGAGCTGAGTGAGGAAAGTGTTGACGACATTAAAGAAATTCTTTCGGACAAAATAGACAGGACTGTCGTTTTGAAAGTTACGATAATTCCAGTCGTAAGATTTTGGGAAATTAATAATTAAATAGAAAATTATGATAGAGGACATTTTTCAGGTCAGGATTCATAGTCGTGGAGGTCAGGGGGCAAAAACGGCGGGCGTTGTGATTGCTGAGGCTTTTATCGAGCAGGGAAAATTTGCGCAGGCTTTTGCAGAATATGGTCCGGAGAGATCAGGCGCTCCGATGAAAGTTTTTATAAGACTCAGTCAGAAGGAAATCCGTCTTCATGGAGATGTGGAAAATCCTGATATGGTTGTGGTGTTGGATGCTTCTCTTTTGGCGAATATCGACGTGACGGAGGGAATGGGCAGGGGCGGTATATTGCTTATAAATTCACCCAAATCGGAAGAAGAAATTTCTAAAGAGATAAAAAATAGAAATTTCAAGATTTATACTGTTGATGCTAGTGCCATTGCTAAAGAGCTTTTTGGCAAGAATCTTCCTAATACGGTGATTATCGGCGCTATCGCTAAACTTTTTCCGGAAATATCCTTGAAAGAAGCTGCGAATAAGCTGAAAGATAAGTTTGATACAAAGCTTTCCAAGGAAGTAATTGATAAGAATTTAGATGCTCTGAAGATGGGCTATGAAGTTTTTTAAATAAAATAATTCTATATATATGAAATTGAAAAATTCAAAAGAAATTCCAATCGGAGGAAAAATCATTGAAGCGGGAAATTCAAAAGAAGTGAAGACTGGAAATTGGAAATCGCAAAAACCAGTCTTGGACAGGAGCAAATGTGTTGGTTGTTTTCGTTGCGCTGCCTATTGTCCAGAGATGGCGATTAAGGTCAAGGAAATTACGGATGAGAAGGGTGTGAAAAAAAATGTCATCGACAAGATCGATTTGGACTATTGCAAGGGGTGTGGAATTTGTGCTAACGAATGTCCGATGAAAGCGATTAAGATGGAACCGTTGGAATAGTAGGGTTGAAACCGTGCTATCGCCCCTCGCACAAAATGATAGGCAGGAAAAACTAGAAAGCCGGATAATTTTCAAAAAACTGAATTTGTGCTAGAATAAAAAGCCCTTTGATGGACTTTTTTGGTTTATGGGATTAAAATTTCAATATGACTTTATACGATTCAAAAGTAAAAGAGGATGTAAAAAAATTTCCCGATTCTCCTGGGGTTTATATAATGCGCGATGAAAAAGGTGAGATTATTTATATCGGTAAGGCGACTTCGCTCCGCAAAAGAGTAAGTTCGTATTTTTTTCATACCTTCAGTGCTAAAACCAAAAAACTTGTGAGCGAGATTAGAAGCATAGATTTTCGTGTTACGGACAACGTGATGGAAGCTCTTATTCTGGAGGCTAATCTCATCGGATTTCACAAGCCTCGTTATAATATAAAGCTGAAAGATGACAAATATTTTGTGAATATTATCATAACGGATGAAAAATTTCCGCGCGTTCTAGTGATTCGGGCGAGCGAGGAAGAAAAGCCAAAAGCGAAATACATATTCGGTCCTTATGTGAGTAAACGTGATGCGACCAAAGTGACCGATTTTCTTATAAAAATATTTTGCCGAAACAGCGAGAAACATTCGACTGCCAGTTTGTATCGACAATATTATATGAAAGGATATAATTCTGGGAAAGTTGGCGATATGTCTTCACGGGATTACGGAAAAATAATAAATTATATTCGTTATTTTCTTGAAGGCAGAAAAAATAGTATTATAAAACGGATGGAAGTTGAGATGAAAAAAGAGGCGACTATGAACAATTTTGAACAGGCTGCCAAGTTTCGCGATCAGCTTTTTGCGCTCAAGCATATCCGTGATACGGCTTTTTTGAGCAAGGACGATCTGTTCTTGGAAAATCAGTCTGTCGATTTTGAGCGTATTGAAGGTTATGACATCTCTAATATAAGCGGAGAGATGGCGGTGGGAAGTATGGTTGTTTTTCGTCGTGGCAAACCTGACAAGGATGAATATCGAAAGTTCAAAATCAAGACTGTGCAGGGCGCTAATGACGTGGCGATGATGAAAGAGGTTTTGGAAAGAAGGTTCGGCAACAATCACGACTGGCAGCTGCCGGAAGTGATAATTATGGACGGGGGAATTACACAGACAAACGTTGCCAAGACGATATTGAAAAAACTGAATTTGGAAATTCCTATCGTAGGAATTGCTAAAGGTCCAGATCGCAAAGGGGGGAAACTTTTTTTCTCCGCCCCCAAAGGTTTCGTCTTTCCTGATATTGATCTCATTAAAAAAGTGCGCGATGAATCACATCGATTTGCGATTAACTATCATCGGAAACTCAGAAGTGATAAAATAAAAAAATCCCAGTTAGGATTTTCGGGGGAATAACGAATGCATAAGATTTTACCCCCTGTTTCCCTGGTTGTTATGATTATAATTTTATGAGGAATATTTGTGAAGTGGATTTTAAATATTTTTATTTCTATCGAAATATTTTGATGTCTAAACAGGCATTTTGATTGTCGTTTCTCCATAATAACTAATGTCTTTTCTATCCGTTTTTTCCTTTTTTCATTTTACTTTCACTTTTTTAAACATCTATGCTTCCATATTTTTCAATAACTCAATTAAGTTTCGGTCCGATTGTGATTCAGGTTTGGGGTTTTTGGGTTGCCTTAGGCTTTATTTTAGCGCTTATCATCTCTCTGAGAGAGGCGCGAAGGAGGCGAATAGAAGAAGAAATCATTTGGGATTTTATGATTATCGCGCTTTTGGGTATGATTTTGGGTGGCAGAATTTTCTATTTATTTTTTGGGTCAGATGAAAATATTTCTGCTCTTGCGGACTTACACAGTGGATTTTCTTTGATGGGCGGAGCGATGGTTTCGGGAATCTTTGTTTTTGCCTATCTCAAATATAAAAAGCAAAACATTACGCAGGTTTTTGATCTTCTGACATTAGGGGCTATAACTGCTTTGATTTTTACAAGAATTGGTTGCTCTCTGGTGGGTGATCATATAGGTAAAATTACAACGCTTCCTTGGGGGAGGGAATTCGTTGATGGAACTGTGCGCCATCCCGTTGCGCTTTACGAAATATTCTTTTTGATTATAATTTTTTTTATTATCCTCGACATAAAAACAAAACAAAAAAAGGAGGGGGCTCTTTTTGTCGCATTTTGCTTTCTCTATGCCTTTTGTCGTTTTTTTGCGGATTTTCTCCGTTGCGAAGATATGGATTTTTGTGATCCACACTTTTGGGGGTTCACCGCGACGCAGTGGGTCTTGTTATTTCTTATCATCTTATTGTCCTTTTTATATTTTTCAAAACTATTAAAGCAGAATCGATAAAAGCATCTCATCCGGTTTTGAAAAATAGGCAATGTCGATTTGTAATAAGAAACAACCTTGGCTTTAATGCGTGCCTTGTTTGTTTATGGCAATCGTTTGTGCTATAATAAAACAAAGTTTCTGGTCCAGGATAGAAATGATTATCGGTAATTTTTAATTCTTCAAGATGGGAATATTCTACGATAAACTAATCGATCGTCACAAAAGAAGAGTGAGTTTTGTTGTGCTGATTTCTTTCCTCCTCACTTTTATTTTTGTCAGGTGTTATGTAGTTTTGGCTATGTCAGGTGTCATAGAAGACCCTTATATCTATATTCGTGGTTATCATATCCATCATTTGAATTATGGTATATTTATTATGGCTATCGCGGGTTTTTTGGCTTTGGTTTTTCAGGAAGAAAAAAATCGCCTCAAAATCGGCGTTCTCTATGGATTGGGACTAGGGCTCACTTTTGATGAGTTTGGAATGTGGCTGAGGCTGGAGGATGATTATTGGGCACGAACTAGCTATGATGCAATCGTTGTAATTTTTTTGTTTTTTGTAAGCTTTATATATTTTCCTTCTTTTTGGTATGGGATCGTCAACCATCTGGATCGAAGTTCTAGGCGGATTTTGAAAGCGAAAAAATAATCACTAACTGATAACATCTATGCGAGTAGGTATGTTTATTAATTTCTATACTCCTTCAAAAGGGGGGATGGAAACTTCCGTTATTAATTTGAGCAAAGGGCTTCGGGATGCCGGACACGAGGTTTTTATTTTCGCCCCCAACTATCCGAATTGGAAGGAAACAGAAAAAAATGTTTTTCGTTACAAATCCTTCTCCTTTACTTACGATGATTATCTTTACGTAATCCCAGTTCCTTTCGGTCCCAAGATAGAGGAAACTGTCCGTTCGCTTAACCTTGATATCATCCATAGTCATCAGCCTTTTTCTTTGGGATGGGAGGCTTCAAAATTCGCCAAGAAACTCAATCTGCCGATAATTTTTACCTATCATATAAAATACGAAGACTATTATCATTATATTTTTTTAACTCCTAGGGTGATTTCGCAAAGTGTTATAAAATGGTTTGTAAATCGTTATTGCAGAAAGTGTGACGGAATTATTGCTCCATCGGGTGCTATTAAAAAAATAATTTTCGATAAGGGGATAAAAAAATCGGTCTATGTCATTCCTAGCGGAATCAATATTGACCATTTTGCAAAAGATAGTGGTAAGCGAGATGAAATTAGGAATAAATATGGCGTGAAACAAGATGAAATTTTACTAATAACCGCCAGTCGGGTGGTGCCTGAAAAGAATATTGATTTTATAATCAGATCTTTTGCGATTATCAGAAAAACTCGCAAGGATGCTAAGCTGATGATAGTAGGAGAGGGAAGCTTTAGGGATGAGTTGGATGCGCTCGTGAAGGAACTTAGCTTGGAGGAAAGTGTAATTTTTACCGGACTTCTGGATAAGACGGGGATGATTGCACACTATCAAGCAAGCGACATTTTTGTATTTGCTTCACTTACGGAAACACAAGGATTAGTTGCAGTAGAGGCGATGGCTGCCGGGCTCCCTGTTGTGGCGGTTAAGGCCAGCGGTATTGAAGATATGATTAAGAGTGGTCAGGATGGGATCTTGACGGACAACAAAGAAGATAATTTTGCCGAGAATGCAATTCGCATTATTGAAGACACCGAGCTTCGCAAAAAGATGTCTGAAAGTGCTAAGATGAATGCTCAGGAATTCCGTATAGCTCCCTGGACCGAAAAAGTTCTAGGGCTCTATAAAGAACTTATAAAAAAGAAAAAAGAATTATAACAATATAAAGATATGCTATCAATAATCATCCCAACTAAAAACGAAGAAAAATATCTACCTAAGCTTCTTGAAAGTATTAGGAGGCAGAGTTTCGGCGATTATGAAATTATCGTGGCGGATAATAATTCTCAAGACAGAACTCGAGAAATTGCGCGCGAATTTGGAGCGACAATGGTGCAAGGCGGGCTTCCCGGGGCTGGAAGAAATCACGGAGCTGCAGAAGCCAACGGAGATATAATTCTTTTTTTGGACGCTGACACCGAGCTGGTTGATATAGATTTTTTGAAAAATGGCTTGAAAGAATTTGAAGAAAAAAAACTTTCAATGGGTGTGCCAATCGCAATCACGGAGGGAAATTTTTTGGATAAATTATTTTTCCGCTACTGGAATTATTTTGTAGCATCTTCGCAATTCGTAAAACCTCTTGCAGGTGGCTGGTGCATCTTTGTCAAAAAAGAACTGCATCAAAAACTGAATGGTTTCAATGAAAAACTTATGCTAGGTGAAGATTCTGATTATGCGCAAAGAGGAGTGAAGTTTGGAAAATTTCGTTTTATGCTTGATCTCAAAATCAAAGTTTCCTCTCGTCGGCTTAAAAAGGAGGGCTACCTGAAAGTGGCATTACAAGACATCGGTCATGGATTTTATCTCCTCACTCACGGTAAAATGGACGAGAAAAATATTGTTGGATATGAATTTGATATTTATGATGATGAGAAGAAGGAGAAATAAAATTTTTTAGAAATTAGTTCAAAATTATGAAATTAGAAAAAGCTCAAGAAGGTGTCTGTCGATCGTCTTTAGAAAATGAAAATCCAAAGGAAGTTTCGGAAGATACAGAGAAACCTGTGGGTGTGGTTGAGCATTTTGGATTGGAGAGGGAAGAACCTTTTAATCCTGAAACTGAGGGGAAAGAGCTGAAAGAAGTTAGAGGGAGGATAGAAGGTAATAAAGAAAATGAAAGCGATAAGAAGAAAGAGAGCATAGAACATAGAGAAGAATCTTCGGAGGATATCGAAAAAAGTATTTTAGAGAAGGAGGAATCTTTTGGTGATAAATTTGATAGATTGGAAAAATTACCGAAAAATGTTTTTAAGAAACAAATCGAAGGAATTAGAAATAAGATTTCACAGATGGTGGCTGATACTGGATCAATTGAAACCAAGCGTGGAGAATTTACAAACGATATCATTAATGCAATTGAAAAGGTTAAAAAAGATGGTGACTTGCCGGAAGACTTTTTTGAAAATATTAAAAATATGATTAGTATCGGCTCTGGTCATGGCGAAAATCCTTTCGGGATATTAGGCAAGTATCTTCCAGAAGATGAAAGGGCGATTTTTATTGATCCTTATGCAGCTCCATCTGAGAAAATTTCTCAAAATGACAATATTAGACATTTGGGGCAGAAATTTGAGGACGTAAATATTAAAAGACAGTCTGGCGAGAAGAATATAATAGAGGCGTCTAATTTTTTGCAACTTTTTGAACTGAAAGAGAAAAAAGAAGCACTTAATAAAATGGTTGAGCTGGCTGGTCCTGGTGGAAAAATAATAATTGTCGATGAAATCAAAAGGGGTGGCTTTAATGGAATTGCGGACTGGGCTTTAAATAGATTCTATAATTGGAACAGGGGCGAATATGATCGTTTGAGCGAAGAGGATTATGAAAAGATGTTTGAGGAAGCGGAACTGAAGATGGTTACTAAAAACCAATATAACAGGGCTTCTTTTATATTTATGCTCGAGGTTTCTGAGGATGCGACAGAGGTCTCTGCTGAAGCTCAATAAAAAAAGTAAAACCTATCTTCAAAAGAAAGTCGATTAATTTCGGCTTTTTTATTAATAAAAGCCAGCATATCCTAAGATAGCTGGTAATCGTTTTTTTCTTAACCTAAGGCGATACCTGCAGAAAGTCCTGCAAGTGATAATATAAATAATATAAATCCTATTATTTGTCTATGGGGATTGGCAAGAATGCTAGAAGCCCCATAGAAGAAAGAAAATATCAGTCCCATGATTGATACTATTATTAACCATATTATTGCCATTTTTTCACCTTCTTTATTTTCTGTTTTTTTTCTTGTTAGTCTGATTATTATATAGTAAAGACAAAAGGTGTCAAGCAGTTATACGATAAGTGCTCTGGAGTAACGCTCGGTATTCAGGTTTTGGATTGTTACTTTTTCCTTCCCATCCTACCTTTTTTGTTGTAAAATTAAAGCATATTAAGGCAAACCTTATATGCTCGATTTTTTTGATAAAATATATAAAAAGGGGCAAGGCATTTGGAAGTATGCTGATTTTTATGTGGAGAAAATTGAGAGCCAGAATAGGTTGGCTTTGAGAGATGGGAATACTCCGCTTGAGGAGAATCGGAGTTTGGATAATATATTGGGCATTGAGCATCTATATTTTAAGCGAGAGGATAGGAATGAGACTGGATCTTTGAAGGGGAGAAGTCTTGCTTATCAGGTTTCTTTGAATAAAAAGCGTGGTTTTAAAAATCTGGTGATTTCCACTTCAGGAAATGCTGGAGTTGCGGCGGCTGCTTATGCCAAACAGGCGGGAATAAAAATGTTTGTGTTTGTGTCTCCGGACACCGAACTTGCAAAGATTGCTGATATGCAAAAATATAATCCGATCATAATCAAATCAAAAAGGGCGATTCGTTTTGCCAATTATGTCGCGGCTAAATATAAAATACCGAATTTGCGCCCTTCGTTGGATGATGATTCTATTGAGGGTTTTAAATCCATCGCTTTCGAGATTGCGAATGAGGTTAATAATGGTGATGCCGTTTTCACTTTTGTAACTTCGGGCAGTTCTTTCGTGGGAATGTATCGCGGATTTGAAGCTTATTTTGAAAAAAATAAAATAGAGAAAGTCCCCAAGATGTATGCTGTGCAAAGTGGCGAGGTTTTTTCTGTCGCAGAACAATTTGCAGAAAATATGGAAAGTATAAACTCGAGAAATAATTTTGAAAATAGTGGAATCAAGGCGGGAAGATTGGGTGTGAAGAATACGGCGCGCAAAGCGGAGATTTTGAGTATAATCGAAAAAACTGGTGGCAAGGGGCTTTATGTTAGCGAAGAAGAAATTGCCAAAGCGGAAAGACTTTTGGATGAGAAAAAAATCAGAACTTCTTTGGAGGGGTGTGCCAGTCTCGCGGGTTTTATGAAAGTTCAAGATGGAGAAAAATTTGAAAAAGCGGTTTGCGTTTTTTCTGGAAAACTTCGAGATGTGAAAGTGAAAAAGAATAAAAAGAAAATATACACGGCTGAAAGTTTTGAAGAGGTGGATGTTATTATCAAAAATTTTATGGAATATGAATATGCTAAATAAAAAGATTTGCGAATTTTTGGAACAGGCCGGACCGATTTTTTTTGTAACTCCAACGGTGGGGCGGGCGATTGGGTTGGAAAAAATTCTTCCGGATTTTCATATTATCTGTTCGCAGAATTCCGAAGATATCGAACTGTTGCGTAAAGCGGGCGTGAAAGTTTTTTTTCTAGAAAAAGACATAAAAAATTCTGGAAAATTGCTGGCAGATGCGCAAGTGCTGGACTATATCAAGTCTAATTCTTTGGGCAAAAGGGCGAATATCGTAACTTTCAAGCCGAGCCCTATGATTGAAATGATATGTGAAAAAAACGATTTTAGATATTTAGGAAACGATTCGAAGATAAATCGCGATTGGGAGGATAAAATTAATTTCGCAAACATTACAACCAGACTTGGGGTTCCTAATGCTAACAGCAGGATTATAAAAATAGAAAAAGAACTTCGCGCGGATTTTCTGGATTTTTCAAAAGAGGAAAAATATGTCGTGCAGTTTTCCAGGGGGTACTCGGGGAATTCTTCTTTTTTGGTGGAAAGTCAAAAAGATTTTGAAAAGATATTGGAAAATAATATCGGCAGGAAAATAAAAATAGCTGATTATCGAAACGGAGATACCTATACTTTTGATGTTTGTATAGGCGATTTTGGCACACTTGTCAGTCAACCGATTTTTCAAATTTCCGGTTTTACTGAATTCAATAAAAACATTTTGGGGACTTGCGGTAATGATTATTCTTATGGAAAAAATTTAAGCAAAGAAATCAAAAAAGAACTAGACCTGAACATCCGAAAAATATCAGAAGAACTTTTTAGAGTTGGTTATCGTGGAATTTTGGGATTTGATTTTCTGGTGGGGGAGAAAAAAGTAGATCTGATTGAAGTGAACCCTCGTCTAGTTGGTTCAGTTCCTGTCTTTACTAAGTTACAAATTTCATCTGGAGAAATGCCTTTTTTGCTTTTGCATATTCTTTGTTTTTTAGGATTTACTTTCCAGGATATGGAGTTGGAAGATGTCAGACGAGATTTTGATTTTTCACAGTTAATCTTGCGAAACACTTTTGAGCAAATTAAGATAGTGGAAAAGGCGATGCCGAGCGGAGTTTATAAAATAGAGGGAGAAAAAATTGTGTTTGAAAGAAGTGATTATTTTGCGGATGACAAGTTGGCGGAAAACGAATTTTTCGTGACTTGTGCGTCTGCAGGTGAGCTGGTTGATTCTGATATGGAATATACAAACATCCAGCTTGCGTGTGGTATAATGAAAGAAAAGAATCTCTTTAATAAGCATTTTATAAAAATCAAAGAGGAAGTCTTAAGAAAGATAATTTTGAAATAAAAATGAAATTCGCAGGTTATGACAAGATTTTGATCGTCGACACTATACTTTTGCTACTCTTCGGACTCGTTATGATTTCTAGTGCTAGCGTGGTTTTGAGCTATAGCAAGTTCGGCAATAATTATTATTATTTAAGCCATCAGTTTTTTTATGGTTTGCTGCCAGGCGTTGTTTTGGCTTTTTTCGCAGCTCGGACTGATTATAGAAAATTCAAAAAACTTGCTCCACTCTTCCTTTTGGTAACATTGGCGCTTTTACTTGTCGTTTTTGTTCCCGGACTTAGTCTTGATAATAGAGGTGTCAGTAGTTGGATATCGGTGGCAGGAATGAGTTTTCAGCCATCGGAATTGGCGAAATTGACCCTGATTATATATTTGGCAGCGTGGCTGGAGGAAAGAAAAAATAAAATCAATGATTTTTCCGAGGGTTTTATCCCTTTCTTGATGATTATCGCTTTAATCGCAATACCTATTTTGAAACAGCCGGATTTGGGAACGTTAGTGGTGATGTGCGCCATTGCTTTTGCAATGTATTTCATCGCAGGCGCTGGTTTCACCTATATAATGATATTGGCCTTGGGTGGTGCGGCAGGAGTTATGGTGCTTATAAAATTGGCGCCTTATCGTATGCAGAGATTGACAACTTTTTTACATCCTGAATATGACCCACAGGGAATTGGCTATCAAATCAATCAGGCTCTGCTCGCGTTGGGGTCTGGCGGTATTTTAGGCTTGGGCCTGGGGCATAGTCGACAAAAATTCAATTATCTCCCTGAACCTATCGGAGATTCTATCTTTGCGGTGACGGGAGAGGAATTGGGTTTGGTGGGTTTGGTGTTTCTGCTTATTCTTTTTCTCCTTTTTGCGCGACGCGGTTTTTTGATTGCAGAAAATGCAAAGGATAATTTTGGAAAACTGATTGCGGTTGGAATAACTCTATGGGTTATCTTCCAGGCGCTTATGAATATTGGAGCTATCACTTCACTTTTGCCGCTTACTGGTATCACTCTTCCTTTTGTGAGCTATGGTGGAAGTTCATTGATGGCGCTTCTTACAGGAACTGGGGTCTTGTTGAGTGTTTCAAAATTTGGCAATTCTCCTAAAAAAACAAATAATAAGTAATAAAATATAATCAAATCATATGAGAATATTATTAGCTGGAGAATCTACGGCAGGACAATTGGCTCCTATCATTGCAGTCTATGAGGAGCTTAAGAAAAAAACGCAGGAGCTTGCTTTGCGTGAAGGAATTGAGTTTATGCTTATAAGCACTGAAAGTGATTTTCTTAAAGCGTTTGTGCAGGATACGGATATAAAATATCAAAGCTTGGAGTCTAAGGAAAACCAGAAGACTAGTCTTTTTACCAGTATAAAAAATTTCTCCAGAGTTCTCTATGGTGTTTTTGACTATATGCCTGATGTAATTTTTGTTAAAGGAGGTTATGTTTCCTTGCCAGTTGCGATTGCTGGAAAGATTTTTCATATTCCTGTGCTTATGCACGAATCTGATACTGAGCCACGAGATATTGATAAATTTATGGCGCGTTTTGCCAAAAGGATTGCAGTTTCTTTTGAAGCAACGAAGAATTTTTATGCTTCCGAAAAAGCCTTTTTCTCTGGAAATCCTGTGAGTGATTTTGTTATTAAGGCTGATAGAAAAGAGAGTCGACAGAAATTTATGATAGACGGAGACAAGCCCGTGCTGCTTATAATGGGAGGAAGCAAGGGGTCGAGGCAAATTAATGATCTGGTAATGGAAATCCTTCCTGAGCTTTTGGGAAAATATGAAATAATCCATCAATGCGGAATCGATGATTACGAGGGGCTTAAATCTCAAATTCAAAAGATGAATATTCCTTTTTTGGATGACTATCATTTGTTTCCTTTTTTAAAACAAAGTCTCGCTAATGCTTATGCCGCTTGTGATTTGGTAGTAAGTCGTGCGGGGGCTAACACTGTCGCTGAAATAATGCTAGTCGGAAAACCGAGTGTGCTCATTCCACTTTCTGATTCTGCAAGCGATAATCAAAACAAGAATGCTTTTTATTTTTCCGAGGCAGGAGCGGCGGTGCTTGTTAATGAGAGAAATCTAAAACCGCATCTTTTTATGGAAACGATAGACGGCATTTTTAAGAGCAAATTAAAAGTTATGGAAATGATGCGTATGGCTCGGCAACTGGCTCACCCCGAAGCGGCGAGCATCGTGGCGGATGAAATTATTAAATTAGGAAAATAAATATGAAAATGGAAAATGAAAAAATAGAAATTGATGATTTGCAGAAAATCTATTTTGTCGGTATCGGAGGCATAGGCATTAGCGCGATTGCGCGCTATATGAAAGCTGCCGGCAAAGAAGTGGCTGGATCGGATTTGAAACCTTCTAATGTGACTCAGCGTTTGGAAGAATTGGGCGTTAAAGTCAATTACGGGCAGGTGTCGGAAAATATCACAGACGATATCGATTTGGTGGTCTATACGACTTCTGTGCCAAAAACTAATCCAGAACTTAAGACTGTTTTTGAGAAAGGAATAAAAACCATAACTTATGGAGAATCTTTGGGGCTTATTTTTAATAGTAAATCAGGAATCGCCGTCTGTGGAACACATGGAAAATCGACTACGACTGCGATGATCGGGGGTGTTTTGGAAGATGGAGGAATTGACCCTTCTGTTCTAGTGGGAAGCATCGTTCCTCGTTATGGCGGCAACTTGAGAGTCGGGCAGGGAAAGCATTTTGTGGCGGAAGCATGTGAATATAATCATAATTTTATGAGTTTATATCCGCGCGTTATCGTTCTTAATAACATTGAGCTTGACCACACGGATTGTTACAAAGACATAGAAGAAATGAAACAGTCGTTTTTTGATTTCGCAAAACATTTGCCGGAAGATGGCGCTTTGTTCTGCAATGGAGATGACACAAATGCGCGTGAAGTGGCTTCGAAAATCAAAGAAGAAAAACCTGAACTTGAAATTTTATATTTCGGTGCCGACGGAAGCAACGATTTCCATTTTCAAAATTTTCAAATATCTCTCGGCGTGACGGAGTTTGAAGTTTCTCATGGAGAAGAAAGTCTGGGCAAATTTTCTCTGAAAATTCCTGGAGAATTCAACGTGAGAAACGCGCTTGCTTCAATTTCGGTCGGAACCTATCTGGGCGTTTCTGCGGACAAGATAAGAACTTCTCTGGAAAATTTTTCTGGCATCTGGCGCAGATTTGAAGTTAAGGGCGAGTATAAAGGTGCTTTGGTGATTTCTGATTATGCGCATCATCCGACTGCGGTTAATCTCACACTTAAAGCGGCAAGGGAATTCTATTCTCATCGCAGAATCGTGGCAGTTTTTCAGCCACATCAACACAATCGCACTCGCGGTTTATATGCCGATTTTCTGAAAAGTTTCGATCTTGCGGACGAAGTAATCCTTTCGGAAATCTATGATGTTGTCGGACGGGAAGAGAAAGAAGACCAAGTTGTCAGTTCAAATAATTTGGTGGAAGATATAGCAAAAAGAAATGAAAAACTGCGAGGGCATATTTTTTATGCTAAAAATTTAGAAGAAGCTCGAAAGTTTATCGACGAGAAAATAAAGCCAGGCGATGTTCTTCTAGTTATGGGAGCGGGGGATATTTTTACGATTGCCGATAGCCTGGTTAGTTAGGCTTCCTTTATTCTTTCTTTGTGGTATAATAAAAACTTAAAAAGAAAGAGGTTGTGAACGCAGTACAATTCCTTTTTAATTTTTTGTATGTATATGGAAGAAAATTTTCGAGGAGACGTAAAAATTATTTGGCGTTTTCTCTCAAAATATAAAAAAGAATTCTACCTGATTTTAGTTATGGTTATTCTTGGTTCTGCTATTGAGGCTTTTATACCTAATGTTTATGGTAAGATCGTCGAGCTGGCAGTGTCGGACGGAGCCGTTTTTTCAATTTTGACTTGGCTATTGCTTTGGTTTATTTTAACGCTTATAAGAGATTGGACATATCGCTATCTTTTTGTGCACAGTGGCAGAATATCCATTAAATGTGTTCACGATTTTATTCTTCTTCTTAATCGGCACTCTATAGATCTCAAACTTTCCTATCACAATAAAAACAAGAGTGGAAAACTTTCTTCTCGCTATATTAAAGCTGGCGATGCTCTTGAATCGCTTCTAGAAAGTATAGTGTTTTGGTTTGGCTCGGAAGTTTTGATGATGTTTTTCGTTCTGGTTTTGATTGGTTTATATATCCATTGGGCAATATTTTTAATAGTGCTGATCTGTGTAGCTTATTATATTTCTATATCAGTAAAATATTCCGAGCCTATAGGTTCTCATATTTCCAATTTTAATAAATCCTATGAAGATGCTTATGGAATGGTGAACGATTCTGTTTCGAATATAAAACTAGTCAAAGCCAATTCAGGAGAAGAATATGAAAATCATAGAGTTGCTAGAATTTTGCAGGGAGAAGCCATTGAGCATCTAGAACTCTTCTGGAAAACACTCAAAAAAGCCGCTGCCTTTCAAGATATCACCATTTCTTTTATGGTTCTCTTTTCTATTATTATTATGATTTTGCTTTTTAAAGATGGTGCAATCGGAGTTGCTCAGGTGGTTGCTTTTATCGGATACTTGAATATTCTTCGAGGACCTTTGGAAAAAATTGGAGATAAAATTAGCCATTATCGACGTTGGATGACGACTGTTCGGCGCGGTTATTCGCTTTTGGAGGAAGAAACAGAAGATTATAAGACAGAAGGAAAAATAGAATTATCGGATGTGAAAGGGGGGATGGAATTTCAGGACGTTTCTTTTTCTTACAACGAAACGCGCGAAGTGCTGCATGACATAAATTTAAAAGTGAAACGAGGAGAAGTTGTGGCGTTGGTGGGAGAGAGCGGAGTGGGGAAATCAACTTTGGTCGATCTTATTTCCAAATATATTCTGCCGACTTCTGGGAATATCCTACTAGATGGCGTGGATATTCAGAAAGTAGGGTTGAAAAATCTGAGACAAAATATTGCGGTCGTGCCACAAGACGTCAGTATGTTTAATGATACCGTGCGTAATAATTTGATTTACGGAAAATTGGATGCGACGCCTGAAGAAATAGAAAGTGCAATCAAAGCAGCTAATGTTGAAGATTTTGTTGATAATTTCCCAAATGGGATGGAAGAACAAGTTGGTGAACGTGGCGTTCAACTTTCTGGTGGACAGAAACAGCGGATTGCAATTGCGCGTGCGATTTTGAAAAATCCGAAAATTTTGATTTTAGACGAAGCGACTTCTGCGCTGGATTCTAAATCTGAGGCGCTGGTCCAAGAGGCGATGCAAAAACTGATGAAGGGTCGCACGACTTTTGTAATCGCTCATCGTTTGAGCACAATCACTCATGCGAATCGAATCGTGGTTTTGGAGAAAGGAAGAATTGCCGAGCAGGGGACGCACGAAGAACTATTGAAATTAAAAGGTGCATACTATAAGCTCTATACTCTACAATCGCTTGTCCGTGATAAGAGGGGGTAAAAAGAACGGCAATTTTCGAGGACTGACCTTCTGAACATCTGAAAGGTCAGACCTTAAAACGGCAGAGGTCGGACCTTAAGCATTTAAAAGGTTCGACCTCTGTTGCGAAGTGACAATTTTGGAGAAATATTCTAGAATAAAGGCATATAAACTTATTTTCAAAATATGGAAAATTTTAAAAATGCAGAAAAACATAAATTGCCTGAAAATATCAGAGAGAACGTTTCTCTAAAAGAATATTCGACTTTTAAGATTGGCGGAAACGCTCATTATTTCTGCGAGGCGCAAGATGAAGAAAAGACAAAAGGCGCTTTGGATTTTGCTGTTGAAAATAATTTACTTGTTTTTGTCATTGGCAAAGGAAGCAATCTTTTGATTTCCGATAAAGGCTTTGGGGGCATAGTCATTAAAATTGAGAATAAAGATGTAGAAGTCGTAGGGACAGAAGACGGCTTTGATGCAAAGCTAGGAGCTGGAATCTATTTGACAAAAATGATTTTGGATTTTCAGAAAGACGGAATGGGTGGGCTGGAATGGGCAGCGGGAATTCCTGCGACACTGGGTGGTGCGATTGCCAATAACGCCGGAGCGCATGGAAAAGATATGAGCGAGTCTGTGAAAACAGTGCGAGTTTTGGAAATGAACTTTCACCCGCAAGACAAATATCTGGAAAGTTATGAGATCAAGGATATATCACAAGCTGATTGTCAGTTTTCTTACAGAGACAGTATTTTTAAAACAACAAAAAAATTTGTGATATTGAATGCGGTTCTGTCTCTTGAGAAAGGCGACAAGGAGAATATGCAGAAAGTGATTGAGGATAATGTGAAAAATCGCATCGAAAAACAGCCACTTCAATATCCGAACATTGGCAGCATCTTTAAAAATCCGGTTTTGAGCGACATTGAGATGAGTAAAATTTTTGATAAAGATCTGGGTGCGAGAGAAAAATTCAAGAATAACACTATTCCAGCGGGATGGCTCATTGAGCAGGCGGGGATTAAAGGCATGCAAATTGGAGGTGCGCAAATTTCAGAAAAACACGCAAATTTCATAGTCAATATTGAGAATGCGACTGCGGAAGACGTGACGATGCTCATTAGTCTCGTCAAGCATAAAATTCGCACAAAATTTAACGTTCAGCTTCATGAGGAAATTGAATACGTGGGATTTTAATTCTCAGTTTTTAGATAAAATAAAAATCTGCTCCTTCACTTCGTGGAATCGGCAGTTTTTTTAAAAAAAGAAATTGTTTTTTAGTCAGGCAAGAAAAATTCTCCTCGAATTTTTGTCCTGACTATAAGAAGGATCATTTTTATCCGCATAGACAGCTTCTCCCCATGCCGTCCAATGCCAAAAAATCCTTCTTTTTCTTCGAAGTATGCTTTCAGTGTTTTATAGCATATTTCGATTTCCCTCAACTCCTTTGAGGAAAGTTTTTTCTCTGCTCTTTTTGCGCAGAGATTTCTTTTTTCTTCCAGAGAGAGCTTTTTACCCTTCCTTCCCTGGAAGAAAATTTTTCCTTCTGCTACTCTTTTGGATGTTGTCCGTCCAAAGAGTATTCGCTCTATTTCCTCCAAGGCACCTATTCCATCCTTGTTGGAAACTTCTTCTTTTATTTTCCCCACTATTTCCATATATATTAACCCCCGTTAATAAATATTGGTGCTAAAATTATAGCACTTTAGCTTGATTTGTCAAATACTTTGCCACGATTTTGCTGCTAAAACGAGTCAAAACAAGATAGTATTTTAAATGTCAGGATAAACTAATCCTCCTTTCCTGGACCATATTTTTGAACTTTTTAAGGCTTATTAAAGCCTTTCTTGCTCGTTTCTTTTTTTGTTATAAAATAACATAAAAACGAGCCAGAAACTCATTTTTAGAAAGAATTAGACGATAAGCTAGAGAGCACAAACGATCGACTGGGGTTTAATTGTTGACATTATTTTTAAAAATAGTAAGATTAAGGGTCCTTTGACAAATATTTTACCGAGCTTTAAAAGTTCGCAAATTTTGCGGGTTTTACGGCTTGATAAAAAAATATAAATAAAAATAAAGCCGAATATTATTGGAGGTGGTGTAAAATAGATTCTGCATTGGAATTCAGCAAGGAAAGATGGAAGGAAACTTCAATTATAAAATTATGGAAACTACTTTGTTTTCATAATAAGCTAATAGTCCAAAAAGATAGACTGGCTAATGCTTGCCATTTTACTATTTGGCCAAATGACCGCACGGGTTATGATATTCGTGTTGTCGAACCGGGCTTCTTTTGTCGGGATGGTTCTGATTCCACTACGGGATTTTATGGGTCAGAGCCTATCACATATGAGGAGCTTATTCGGATTATCAAATATACTAATCCTTCCGGAAGTAATGCTATAGATGATTTTGTGAAAATTTTTTTCTCAATTGGCGGTTCGATACCTGATCGTTGGTTATTGAAAGTCAATGGGATAATTAAAAACCCCATATCCGCAGAGGAATGTGGGAATTTAGACAAAATCATTATTGATAACAAAAAACGAACGGCGTTAGGATGGTTGTCTAAAGTTGAAAAATTTTCACATTCAAGACTTTATTATCGTCCCACTGCCGAGGAATATATTAAAAAAGCTCAAGAGATTTGGCCTCAGGTTGACACTTCCGAGGCAGAACAGACTATGAAAGATATGGAGATGAAAGAGAAATGAGTGAAATAAATGGGAAGATTGAAGAAATTAATGCTTCGTATAAAACAGCAAAAACGGCAGAAGATTACAAGAAAGTTGAAGAGAAGGGAAAAGAGCTCTGGCAGATATGCCAGAAAGAATATTATAATAATTTAGCTAACGGCTTGAATTATCTTTGGGCCACATACTACAGGCTCTTGAAGTTTTCTCCTGAGAACAGGGAAGATTTTAGCGACGAAGTGAGGAATCTTTTATATAGGATTGCAGATTTGTCTCGTTTTGTAGCCGATCCAGAAAAAAAGATAGAATTGCTGTATCTGGAGTCGGTTGTTCATTCCTATATTACTGAAAACATTGCTTATGCAGAAGCACTGAACAAACAGATGTTAGCTGAAATTTCTGAGGGCGATTTGTCTCTTTCTTCCATATTACGCCTTATAAATTCAATAGGCCTAAAAGAAATGAGCGAGAAAAACTGGGCGGGTGCCGTAAAGGTATTAGTCGAGATATCCAATATCCCTCCAAAAGATTTAGGGGCTGTTAAAAACCCAGATTTAATTGCTAATGTATTTAGCAATCTAGGCGCTTCGTATATTAGGGGAAATATAGACATAGAGGAAGGGGAGAGATGCCTATTGATAGCTGAAGGCTATTACCTAAAAACAAATCCTCCTTCTGAAAAACATTTACAGGGAATCAAAAATAGACTGAGAGAGGCTAAAGGAAAGAGAACGGCTATCAGAATCATACAAGACCTATCTGGCCGTAGCGGATGGAGTTCAATCTGGTCTAATATAGAAGAACATCCGGAAATAAAAAGAGAAATTACTGAAAAATGGGAAGGTATAGCGAAAGAAGGACTCAATCCCAATTCTGTTATTAATCAAATACTTACCGATCTTATAAATCGCTATGGTCTTCAGCAAGAGTGGGAGGCAACGGACAAACAAACCCAAGAAGAAATAAAAGAAAAATGGAAAAAAATAGTCAGCGAGAATAATTAAAATACTATTTTCTTTAGAATTACAAAGCAACAATGGCTTTGCAAAAAGCGAACGAGTTGCTTTTTCTTTTTGCCCAAAATATGCTAATATCAAATTGACTTTCACCTATTTTTTCTATTTGCGTCATCCCGGTGACAAGCCTACAGAATATTATATTGCGATCCGACCACAAAGACATACTTGCATAGTTACGGGATTCCGGATATTTCGTAGTACCGAAATTCCGGAATGACAGATGATAAACAGGGAAAATTTAAACGTGCGTAAATCATAAATCTCATAAAAATCAAAAATGCAAAAAATAATGCACGATAATCAGGGGTTGGTTTCCTATTTGCCGAAGATGGAGAAGACGACTTTTGATGTGTCGCTTGTCCATTTTCTTTTGATGTTCGGCTACAAACTTTTCTCGCTTTTCTATCCGCTTTATCTGGTTTCGGTGGGGATTTCGATCGTGCATATCGGAAATATATATTTTCTTACATATTTTATAATTTCAGTCTCTTGCTTCATTATAAATTTTTATATAAACAGGATTAATCCTGCCAAAATGGCGGCGCTGGGAATTTTTGGTTATGGTATCTTTGCCCTCTTGATGCTTCTTAGTCGGAATGTTTTTGTTTTCTATTTCGCCCAAGTTGTGCTGGGGTTTTCAGCCGCGGCGTGGCTTGTGTCGCTGAAGTTCATATTGATGAGCTCGAAAACCAAGAATCATACGAGTAGTTTTGGTTGGTTCTATTCAATGCCAAGTTATGCCACAGCCATTGCTCCAGCAATTGGCGGGCTGATAATTTTGAAATTCGGCTTCTCTGGTGTTTTTTTTGTAAGCGTCTTGATCCAGTTTTTGAACGCTATCTATGCTTATTCCCGTCTGAGAAATAATGCGGACGTTATAAGCTCAAGAAAAGAAAGCCAGTTAAAACCCAAAGAAAAAATGAGTCAGACAGGGAAGTATAAAGAAGTTTTTAATATCTTGTATACCAAAAAAAATGTTCTCCTGATGTTGTTTTTTATTTTCAGCACTTTGATTTTAGGCGGAATTTACCGCGCATTTTTTGTCTTGCTTCTTAGGGATCTTTCTTTCTCTCAGGAAGAAATTATAAAATTTATGTCGGCAATTTCTTTTATATACGTTCCATTTTCGCTTTTGGTTATAAAACTGATGGGTAAAATGCGCAAAAGGCGAATTGTAACCAGTGGAATGATCATAGAAGGAGCTGTGTCCGTCGCGCTCGGGGCTTTTTATTTGTTTCTTTCTGTTGGTGCGATTTTCATTTTAAATATTTTAGACTCGATGGGAGCGCTGGCTCTTGGAAGCGGTAAGAGCGCTTTTTTTGCTAAGAAGCTTGAGAATTTTAAAGAAGAGGCTTCAACTATTGATTCGATAATGACAACGCTCGGTCCGGCGTTGGGTGGATTTTTGGGCGGTGCGGCGGTTTCTGTTTTGGGATATCAAAAGACGTTTACGCTTGCCGGTGCGGTAGTATTCGCTATGGGAGTATATTCCTTGTCTTTTAAATTCGAGGAAAGATAAAGATGAAATTGAATTATTAGGAGATTGGGAAATTAATATTATTTTATATTAATCATTAGTCGATGTATTCAGATAAAAAGGTCTGGTCGAGACAATTAAAGGACGCGAATAAAAAACAAATCTTTCTCGACAAAAACCTTGTTTGTGCTATTATGGAAGCAGATAAACATTAACTTAGAAAAGCTATGAATATCATTATTAAGGGAACAAATCTGGAACTTCATAACGATCTCAAGGATTATGTGGAAGAGAAAATAGGCGGTCTTAAAAAATTTATGGAAGATGTTGATTTGGGTGGAAACAGGGTGATCGCCAGAGTTGAACTTGCCAAAACAACGCAACATCATCAACAAGGAGATATTTATAAAGCTGAAGTTAATTTGGATTTGCCTAAAAAGATGTTTCGTTCTGTTGTTGAGAGTGATGATATTTACAAGGCGATTGATGACGTGAAGGATGAGCTTCGTATTATGATAAATGAATATAAAACCGAAAGAATAGGTAAAACACGGAGAGGAAGACGACTTATTAAAAATCTCAAGAGAATTTCACCGCTTGCTTGGGCAAAAAATGAGTTTCGAAAGCTGAGAAAGAAGTAGATAACTTTGTTTGTTTTTGGGGAGGCGAAACTTGATTTCGCTTCTTTACTTTGTTAGAATGGTAGATAATCTTAATTTTAATATTTATGTCAATTTTAGATAAAATCTTCGGCGATCCGAATGAGAAGGAGATAAAGAAGCTACAAGGAACTGTGGATGCGGTTAATGCATTAGAGAAAAAATACAAGTCAATGACGGACGAGGATTTGAAGGCTCAAACTGGAATTCTTAAAGAACGTCTTGAAAAAGGGGAAACTTTGGATCAGATTTTGCCAGAAGCCTTTGCAACTATTCGAGAGGCTGCTGACAGAGTTCTGGGACAAAGACATTATGATGTCCAGTTGATCGGAGGTATCGCACTTCATAAAGGTCAAATCGCGGAAATGAAAACGGGTGAAGGAAAAACTTTGGTTTCAACTTTGCCGGTCTATCTGAATGCGCTTGAAGGAAAGGGTGTGCATATCGTTACGGTGAATGACTATTTGGCAAAACGAGATGCGAACTGGATGGGTCCAATCTATCATTTCCTGGGACTTAGCGTTTCCGCTATCCAACATGAGCATTCATATATTTTTGATCCGAAAACCGGACCTGACGGACAAGAAGTTACAATTGAGATGCAAAATTTGCACGAGATTTCTCGCAAGGAAGCCTATAATGCGGATATAACCTACGGAACCAACAACGAGTTCGGCTTTGATTATTTGCGTGATAATATGGCAGTGCAGAATCGGCAACTAGCTCAGCGTGAACTTAATTTTGCGGTTGTGGACGAGATTGATAGTATTTTGATTGACGAAGCACGCACGCCGCTTATTATTTCCGCTCCAGACGTGGATTCTAATAATATGTACGAAAGTTTTTCGCGCCTCGTGCCACAGCTTCAAAATGAAAAAGACTATACGGTTGATGAAAAAATGCGAGCAGTGAGCCTTACCGAGGATGGAATTGATAAGGTGGAAAAGTTACTTGGTATGGAAAACATTTATAATGAAGGCGGGATACTGATGGTTCATCATTTGGAACAAGCGCTCAAGGCCGAGATACTTTTCAAACGCGACAAGGATTATATGGTGAAAGAAGATGAAGTGATTATTATCGATGAATTTACTGGACGCGCGATGCCAGGAAGAAGATTTAGCGAAGGACTTCATCAGGCGATTGAGGCTAAGGAGAGAGTGAAGATACAAAAAGAGAGCCGAACACTCGCGACCATAACTTTCCAGAATTATTTTAGATTATATAAGAAACTTGCAGGGATGACTGGAACTGCTGCAACGAGTTCAGAGGAATTTGGTAAAGTCTATAATTTGGAGGTTTTGGTAATTCCGACTAATAAACCTATTGTTAGAATTGATCGAAGTGATTCTATCTATAAAACTGAAAAGGGTAAGTTTATGGCGCTTATTCAGGAAATCAAGTTGAGGCACGAAAAGGGGCAGCCAGTTTTGGTGGGAACTATTTCTATCGAGAAATCGGAAATTTTGAGCGAACTTCTTAAGAAAGAAGGAGTGCCGCACGAAGTGTTGAATGCGAAATTTCATGAGAAAGAAGCGCTTATTGTAGCTAATGCTGGACAAAAAGGTGCAGTAACTATTGCTACTAATATGGCAGGACGTGGAACTGATATTAAATTGGGCGAAGGCGTTTTGGAATTGGGAGGACTTTGTATTTTGGGAACAGAAAGGCACGAGGCACGCCGTATTGACAATCAGCTTCGTGGACGTTCTGGTCGTCAGGGGGAATTGGGTGAGACGCAGTTTTATGTTTCAACCGAAGATCACCTGATGCGCGTGTTTGGTTCGGAAAAAATGAAGTCGGTAATGGACACTTTTGGAATTGCGGAAGATATGCCGATTGAAAATTCTTTCATCTCAAAACAGCTTGAAGGTGCTCAGAAAAAAATTGAGGGCTATAATTTCGATCTCAGAAAGCACATTCTTGATTATGACGACGTGATGAACAAACAGCGCGAGGCAATATACAAGAGAAGAAAAGATATTTTGGAAGCCACTAAACGCGTTGAAGAAAATGCCGAGCTGCCCGTAACGAAGGAAAACTTTCCCGAGCTTTTAAAACTCAAGGATAAGGTTTTGGGAATGCTTGAAAAATATATCCAGGATATTATTTCGGTGCATAGCGCTGATATTCGAGGAAGATGGAATGAAAAAGGAATATGGGAAGCCGTCAACAAAATCGTGCCACTTCAGGATGAAATTAAAAATAAGATTGAAGAGACTATCAAATCGGATGTTGCTGATGAAGTGGCAAAAGGGGCTTTGGTTGAACTTCTTTGTGGAGTGGTTTGTGATGATTATGGAAAGAAGGAAGAAACTATTGGGTATGAAGCTGCCAGACAGATTGAGAAGATGGTGCTTTTGCGCAGTATTGATATGCTATGGATGGAACACTTAACCTCTATGGACTGCCTCCGCGATGGCATCGGACTCCGCGGTTATGGACAAAGAGATCCGCTGGTAGAATATAAAAAGGAGGCTTATCGAATGTATCACGATCTTATTAAAACGATTGAAGAAAATGTCGTAACTTCGCTTTTTAAAATCCAGGTAGCGCGAAAAATCGAATCGCCAATGGAGAATAAGAATATAAAAGAAAGTGGCGGAAGCGTTGACGACTCGGAAGAAAACAAACCAGAAATCAACAAAGACAAAGTCGGTCGCAATGATTTGTGTCCTTGTGGATCAGGGAAGAAATATAAGAAGTGCTGTGGGAAATAATTATAAGAAATATGGTAACAATTATTTTTGAATCACACGGAACTACCTCTGATAACGAAGCCAAAATATCTTCAGGATGGTTTGATGTTGATTTATCAGATTT
>Ga0265294_10001238_pt1 | contig 34666 bp, 25 predicted proteins | sample MunlanPumphouse3_FD_192504 | JGI IMG/M metagenome (GOLD analysis project Ga0265294, IMG submission 192504) | Groundwater microbial communities from a municipal landfill in Southern Ontario, Canada - Pumphouse #3 | ecosystem: Environmental > Aquatic > Deep subsurface > Groundwater | place...
ACATAATGGTGGTGCATGGTGGATCTTGAGCCCTTGATAGTCTACCGCATCAGCGTTGATTTGGTTCATTAGGTGATAGAGCTGGTCTAGAAATTCTAAGTTCTCTTGTTTGCTCATAGATAAGTATTCTTCCAAGTTATCTACAATTTCTTTCATAATTTTTTATTTTTTGCAAATTTAATAAATTTTCTGATATTAATCCTGTGCAAATTTTAACAGATGAGATTTTTGATAAGTTACGCATCATTTTCGTAATTAATAATTTATTATTTTGTTATTGGTTCTAAATACTCATATCTAGCTAATTTCCATTTTTGAAACCTGTATTGAAATGAAGTGGTTATTACTCCCAAACCATAGTTGACACTTCGCTTAAAAGATATACTGGAAGCTTCTGGAAAATATTTTGTAGGGCAGCTAATCTCAGCTATAGAGAAACCCGCATAAAAAATTTGTGCTATTATTTGATTATCAAAAATAAAATCATCACTATTGGCGTGGTAATTAATAGTTTTAAGTACCTCTCGTGAATATGCACGATAACCAGTATGATATTCAGTGAGCTTTTGACCCAACATAATATTTTCAAAAAAAGTTAAAATTCGATTTGATATGTATTTATATAGTGGCATGCCTCCTTTTAAGGCACCACGCCCCAAAATACGTGACCCAAACACAACTGGATATAAACCATTTGCTATTATATATGCCATTGGTTCTATTAATAAAGGAGTGTATTGGTAGTCGGGATGTACCATAATAATAATATCACCCATTAATTCTAATGATTTGTCATAACAGGTCTTTTGATTAGCACCATATCCTTTGTTTTTCTCATGTCTGATAATATGTTTTATGCCTAATCTTTTTGCTATTTCTACTGTATTATCTTGACTACAATCATCTACTATTACTATTTCATCTATAATATCATGTGGTAATTCGTTATATGTTTGTTCTAATGTTTTCTCAGCATTGTATGCAGGAAAAACTATAACAACTTTTTTGTTTTTTATCATATTTTTTACTTTTAAAAGATAAAATTATTAATTTTTTATTTAAATAAGTAAAATAATTCAGTTTACAGCTAAATACTTTATGTCTAAATAGTATTTTTCTTTAAAAAGGATTAGATTTGTTAGAAAAATCAGGGAATAAATAATCAATAGATTCTAAATCTTGCACCCATCCGTGATGAAATCCTAATTCTTGCATATAGTTTACTACTATTTTATATTCTTTTCTTTTTAAAGGTCTTTGCAATTCTAATGGTAAATCTAATTTTTTAATAGGTGTATATTGAGACATTAGAGATATCCAAAGATTGATACCAAAATTATCAGACAAAATATCTAGTACTTTTAGAGAATTATTTATGTTTTCAGGTAAAACTAAATGGCGAATGATAACACCTGATATTGCCAACCCATTATCATCTATCTGAAGTGTAGTGCCTTTTTGGTATATCATTTCAGTAATAGATTTTATAGCAAATTCAGTGTAATCTCTTGCTTTAGAATATTTATAGGCAACCTCTGGAAGCGAATACTTGAAATCTGGCAAATAAACGTCTACATAATCTTTTAATTCCTTTATCATATTTGGTTTGTCATATGCAGAGGTATTATAGACAAATTTTAGATCATCTCGCCATCTTTTTAATTTTTCTGTTATTTCTGGTATATAGTTAGCATAATGTGTAGGTGTAACCCATCCAATATGATATATCTCTGGGGGGAGTAGTTGTTTTATCTTATTCACTAGCTTATCTACCGAATATTCTGTTGAATATTGATTATATAAACTAATTTGATAATTTTGACAATAAATGCATCTGAGATTACAATTGGCAAAAAAAACATTTAATATTCCATGTTTTCCACTTAGTACCGGCTCTTCTCCCTTATGTATTATGATAGATGAAACCTCTATTTTTTCAGAAGCTCTACATATACCCTTCTTTTCATACCTTTTGGCATTACAATTTCTTGGACACAAAGTACAATGTTCTAAATTATTTTTATAAATCATTAATAATTTTTTTATTAAAAATAGCCCAGAATAATGGGGAGAATCCAATTAAATCATCTTCTTTTCTTACTTGTAAGCCTGGATTTACACCAAATACATATTTGTTTAAAGTTAAGTTTGATGTATCCCAATACCATTGTTCGATAAATTTAATCCTGCCGATCTCTTCTATTGATATAGGTATGGAAATTTCTTTATTTGTAAATTCTTCGATTCCTTTTATTACAAATAAATCTGAGATCTTATCGCGAGGAATTTTTTCATAGAAATAATCTAAAACTATAGCTTTATTATTTCTAACAGCATTGAATAAATCTGTGAAATATTTCTGACGACTACTAAGTGAAATATTATGATAGTAAGGAGATGTACTCTCTACCAGAGGGATAATGCAAACATCATAAATCACATAAGATTTATCTAAATCAGGCTTTTTCATTTTTATATTTGCAACATCGATACTGAAAATATGCTTACTCATCGTAGGCATCATAAATGAGTCCTTTTCTCCTTTCATAAATGAAAGGTTTTTTACGGCTTTAAAAATTTGACCAGTATTTTTATTATATTCCCAGGATTCTTCAAATCTTATTACGTCCCATTGATCTAAAATGAATTTTTCGAGCAATTTTGATGCATTATCAATTGCATTTACATTTGTGTCTAATTCATATATTTTTTTAGATAAATTATCGATAGTAATAATATTGCCAATGCTATCAGTTACTTTATTGGTTTTGAAAGCTTTTGTTACAAATTTTAATACTTCTTGTCGTTTTTTTGGACTGAGATAATTTACATGTGGTTGTTCTATCTCTACTGGACTTATATAAACATCATAAATAATTTTAGAAGTTAATATTTCCGTTTTTTCTTTACAAGAATTGAAAAGAAATAATAAAAAAATTAATAAAATGATATTAAATGCTTTAACTAAATTCATATTTTCCATTATATTTAATAGTTAATAAAAAAAATATTTATTAATCTAAATAATACATAATATTACATCAATTCATCATCTGAATAAATATCATAGTCTATTTCATTGATAAATTGTAATGTATCTACCGATGGGCTAAAACCACTACCTATAACTATGTTTACAGTACTACCTTTTTTTAATAGTGAGCCCCATGGTATTTCCCTACCATTTTGTTTTATAGCAATAACAGTTTGCCCTATACTGGGAATCTTTTCAATTTTACCAATTTCAAAACCATAAGCTTGTAATTGCAAAGTAGCAGCACGCAATGTTAAATCAGTTAAATCAGGTAAAGGAACTTTCTCATATGATTTACTTACTACTGTCACATATACCTTGCGGCCAGGTTTAACTTTCATACCAGGTTCGGGATATTGATTTACTATTGTTAATGGAGGCAGATCTTCATTAAATATACTATCTATCACTATTAATTTCACTTTTTCATTTTTGATCTCATCTATTGTTTTATATGTAAAATCAGCTAATTCTATTTCTCTGCCATGTTTAGTATATATTTTTAGAAAAAATTTAACAAGGAAGATAAAAACAATAAAAGCAACTAACATTAGCCCTATATGAGCCCAAAATGTTTTTTTCTTTAAATATTGCCAGTTAGACATTTATAATCATTTTGTATTATGCAAAGTTAATTGAAAAAAATATAATATATAATAATTTCTTGTAATTTTTGTTTCACACTGTATATAATTAGTTATGATTTATTATTAAGAAATTAATTAAAATAAAGTTAGAAAAGTATATCAAAAAATAGTTCTATAACGTTTTATATGTATAAAAATTAAAAAGAGTTGATTTTTAATATTGGCTTATTTATTATTGGACAGTTAACAGTTATATATTAACCACAAAGTTCTCAAAGAATGCACAAAAAACACAGAAAAGTATGGAATTAAAAGGGCTACAAATAGCTCTTTGTGGTAAAAAATAACCTAAATAATTAAAAAATAATGATTTTTTTGTAACAATCTAAAATTTTATTACACAAATTATAACCTTAAGATATGTTGGATGAGGAGAATTGGAAACTTGAAAATTAATCAATTTGGAAATCTAACATATGTTTCAATTAACATATGTTATATTCACTAACTCTCTATACCGATACCATGCCCACCTGTCCGAAGATGCGAGGTTGAGCATTCGCCCAGTATTGCTTACAGTCTTGCCTGTGAGGTATTTACCCATCACTACATACCACATAATGTAGTTTTGCAGGTATTTGGTAGCTACTCCTCTAAATTTGAAATATATCCAATTTGTGAATTCACTAGTTTTTTTCTTGACAGTACTCAGGCTATATATACCTCGCTTTTGCCTATGGCTAGTTACTATTTCTTTATGCTTGATTACATTTCTTCTAACCTTTTTGAATGCTTTTTTATTACTGCTACACATGACTCCATCCTTTGGCATTTTAGCCTTCAAAAATTGCTCTATCTGTTCTGAACTTAGCTTTTTGCTTTCAAATTTTTTAAATAATAAGTTGCCAGCTCTGTCTGTAGCAGCCAATACGGCTACTTTCTTTGGCTTTTGCTTCCTAGCTCGCTTCAGCTCTTCGGCATTTTTGTATATTCTGCCTTTTTCAGAATAATCCATCAATAGTTCATCCATCTCTACTACTCCGAAAAAATTTATATTATCTTCGAAACTTTGTAAAGCTGCCAATATCTTGTGTCGCCAAGCGAAGCTTGTTGGTAAGCTGATGCCTACTTCTTTAGCACAAGCTCTGAGACTTTTGCCTGCTACCATACATCTGATGTAATCAAGCATTTTCTCTTTCTTTTGCAATCTGTAAACAAAAGTACCAGTGGTAACTCTAAATTGTCTGCCGCAATCTTTGCAACGATAGTTTTGCATCCCATTTTGTAAGCCATTTTTAATGATGTGATTGCTACGACAGTCTGGGCATAGTGGCGGGGCGCTGAGTATTTTTAGGCCTTGATAATCGACTACATCGGCTTCTAATTTTTTCATTAATGAATAAAGGTTGTCTAAGAATTCTTTATTCTCTTCCTTACTCATAGCAAGGTATTTACTGGTGTTTTCTACTATTTTTTTCATAAATTAAAATTTTTATAAAAATATAAAAATTATTTAACATATAAACTTGAAAAACTTAAACATTTATTACGAATAAATGTTTATTTTTACCTGATTTCCAAATCACCAAACAATATTATATCTTGATATTTTTTTTCATTGTTTCGCACTTTACAATGAAAAAAAATCAACAACGTGGTAATACTTTAAAAATATACTTAAATATAAAAAAAAGGCTTTATGCATTTATACATAAAGCCTTTTAAAAAATTAATTTAATTTTTTAATTATACGATTCCTTGAGCTATCATAGCGTCTGCTACTTTAACAAACCCCCCTATATTAGCACCTTTTACGTAATTAACTTTATCACCTTCTTTACCATATTTAAGGCAAGTATTGTGAATATTAATCATAATTTCATGTAATTTTTTATCAACTTCTTCTGGAGTCCAGCTGAGATGCATAGCATTTTGCGTCATCTCTAAACCAGAAACAGCTACGCCGCCTGCATTTGCAGCTTTAGCTGGGCCAAAAGGAATATTATTTTCTTGAATATATTTCATAGCTTCTAAAGTAGTAGGCATATTAGCAGCTTCTACATAACATTTAACACCATTTTTAACTATTTGTTTAGCATCTTCCAAATCTACTTCATTTTGAGTAGCACAAGGTATAGCTATATCACAAGGCACACTCCATGGTCTTTTACCAGGATAAAATTCTACATTAAATTTATCAGCATAATCTTGCACTTTATCTCTGCCAGAGCGTCTCATTTCTAGCATAAAATCTATTTTTTCACCACTCACGCCATCTGGGTCATAAATATATCCATCAGGACCTGATAAAGTGATAACCTTACCACCTAACTCGTCAACTTTTCTAACTACACCCCAAGCCACATTACCAAAACCAGATATGGCAACTTTTTTACCTTTTATATCCATACCCATAGTTTTTAAAATTTCTTGTGTGAAATAAACAACACCGAAACCAGTAGCTTCTGGACGTATTACACTTCCACCATATTGGATTCCTTTACCAGTCAATACACCAGTAAATTCATTTTTTAAACGTTTATATTGTCCAAAAAAGTAACCAATTTCTCTAGCACCTACTCCTATATCTCCAGCTGGTACATCAGTATCTGGTCCAATATACCTATATAATTCATTCATAAATGATTGACAAAAGCGCATTACTTCAGCATCTGACCTACCACGTGGATCAAAATCTGAACCCCCTTTACCTCCACCCATTGGTAGTGTAGTTAGAGAATTCTTAAATACTTGTTCAAATGCTAAAAATTTCATTATACTAAGGTTTACACTTGGATGAAAACGTATACCACCCTTATATGGACCTATAGCTGAATTCATCTGAACACGATAACCTCTATTTACATGTATTTCTCCCTTATCATCTTGCCAAGGTACTCTAAATATTATTACACGTTCTGGTTCTACCATTCGTTCTAATATTTTTGCTTCTTTGTATTTAGGATGTTCTTCAATAAAAGGAACTAGGGATTCTGTTATTTCCCTAACTGCTTGATGAAATTCATTTTCTCCTGGATTCTTGGCTATTACATCAACCATAAAATCGTCTACTATTTTCTTATAATCTGTCATAGCTTAAATATTTTTGTTTCTGCAAAGTTATAATTTTTTATCATATTATATTTTATTTATTAATAAAAATTATGTTTTTTTGATTTTAAACTTCTTATAAAACATTCTGAAATACTGATATTATGTATGAATTTAAAAAATTATTATTTTTTAAAATATTTTTACCATATTTTATAATGATATATATCAATTATTATATTGATTTATATTAATTTATTTTTATATCTTTGTTTTATTTAATAAAAAATTGATTTTTATGCAAATTGGTATTTTGAGTGATACTCATGGTTTTTTACCAGAAGACGTTTATAATTTTTTCAAAAATTGTGATGAAATATGGCATGCAGGTGATATTGGCGATATTAAAATAATAACAAATTTGAATAAAATAGCGAATACAATTGCGGTTTATGGTAATATTGATAATAATAGTATAAGGTTAAAATTACCTGACGAAATATTTTTTGAACGAAACAATTTAAAAATTTATTTAAAACATACAATAGGATATCCTAACAAATATCAAAATAATGCTTTATCTAAATTGATTAAATATAAACCAGATATAGTCGTAACTGGTCATTCACATATCTTACAGATTATCTATGATAAAAAATATAAATGGTTATTTATAAATCCTGGAGCAGCAGGTATTTATGGGCCACATAATAAGATTACTTTAGTAAAATTGACATTAGAAAATGCTAAAATAATAAATGCTAAAATTTTTGAAAAAGAAAAAACAATATAAAGACTCGTTATTTTATTTATTTAAGATTTCAGCTGCTTTCATTCTATTTTCTAAATCTATTCTTTTAACTGTATCAGTTAAATATTTTTCTATCATTAGGCTAGCGATAGGTCCTGCATAAGAAGCCCCCCATCCTGCATTTTCTACTAAAACACCAATAGCTATTTTAGGATTGTCTACCGGCGCAAAAGCTATAAAAACACTATGACTCTTTCTAGGCGGATCCTGTGCAGTTCCTGTTTTAGCTGCTACACGTATTTCTGGCAACATAGCTATAGTTGCCGTACCAGCAGTAACAGCTTTTTCCATACCTTCAATGATTAAATCAAAATAATTTTGATTTATAGGAACAACTATTTTAGTATTATATCTTTTATTTAAACTATCTGGATGCCCTACTGCTCTCACTATATGTGGTGGTATATACCATCCTCTATTAGCAATTATAGTAGCTAGATTTGCTAATTGTAAGGGTGTAGCCCCTATTTCACCTTGGCCAATAGCTACTGAAATCACACCATCAGCGCGCCAGTTGCGAGTACCTTTTAATCTATTATAATATTCTGCCGTAGGCACAAATCCACCATATTCATTAGGTAAATCTATACCTAGCTCTACTCCAAAGCCTAATGAATTCACATAATAACGCCAACGTTCATAACCAATACTAGATTTACTAAAATATTTATTATCAACAAATACTTTAAAAACTTGACAAAAATAAGTATTGCAAGAATATTGTATGGCGCTAATAATATTTGTAGGAGAAGGATGCCCATGACATCCTATAGTATGAGAAGCTATTCTATATCCACCATAACAACTAAAAAAAGTTTTTTCATTAATAAAATTTTCTTGTAAAGCAGCTAAACCATTTACAATTTTAAATGTACTACCGGGCGGGTATCTAGTCATAGTAGCTCTATTATACAAAGGATGATTTTTTACATCATTGCTAAGCATTAGGTAATTCATACTCCTATTACGTCCTGTTAATAGATTAGGATCATAACTAGGTGCTGATACAAGTGTAATAATCTCGCCAGTTTTAGGATTAATAGCAACAATAGCACCTCTTTTATTATTCATTAAATCTTCACCGTATGATTGTAAATCTGCATCTATGCTTGTATACAAATTTTTTCCATTTACTAAACTAGAATCTAATAAACCATTTTGGTATCTACCAACTATTCTATTATGTACATCAGCCACATATACTTTTACACCTTTTCTGCCCCTCAATTCTTTTTCATAAAATTCTTCTAAACCTGTTACTCCGATATAATCTCCCATTCTGTAGTATGCATCTTCTTCTAATTTTTTAGGATTTACCTCTGATATATACCCTAAAAAATGAGCACCGATTTTGAGAGGGTAATCACGCATAAAACGTTTTTCTAATAAAATACCTTTATATTCAGATTCATGTTCATATAAATAACTAACTACAAAATCAGATAAATCTTCATAAATAGTTATAGGTTGATAACCTCCCATTTTTTTAGCTTTTTCTATTCTAGATGTCAATTGTTCTTGTGTTAATTCTAGTAAATTAGCTAATTTAATAGTATCAAAAGGCTCTAACTCAAAAGGGATAATAGATAAATTATAAACAGGTCTCCACCATGCTAATAAACGACCTTCAGCGTCATATATAGTACCACGTTGAGGATACTCATATACGTATCTTAATGTGTTTTGTTCGGCTAAAGTTTTATAAGTTGGATTTATTATTTGAATATAAAAAACTCTGATAGTTAAAATTATAAAAACAAATATAAAAAAATAAATAAAAAACCACTTCCTATTCTCGTATGAACGCATTAATTACTTTTTTTGCCACAATAAATTTAATAATTTTTACAAAATTAAAAGAAAATACAGAATAATTTAAAAAATATGTGGAAAATTTATTTTTAAATAGTTTAAAACATTAATAAAACGCTGTTCTCGATTTTCTTTTACAATGTAATAGGATTTATTTTCTTTTTTTAGATTAGTCTCATAAATATCAAACAGCTCTATGAGATCATTAGGATTTTCACGTAATGGATCATAATCCCACTCTATATCTGGATAACAAAGTAAGTATAAATCTATCTTTTGGTTACGCCAGGCTTCTTCTATCCATTTTGGACATTTTCCATACTTATATAAAAGCCAAACATATATCACAAGCATTTCTGTATCATATATTACTATTTTTTGGTCAGTATTCAAGTTATTATTTATTAAATTCCATTGCTTTTCGGCTATTTTAATGACATCATCATAGGTATAAGGTCTTTTTAAGTTTAATAAATACTCACGTGCATATTCTGGAATATAATCTATATAAAAGTAATGAGATAATCGCTCTGCTAACCATGTTTTTCCTGTAGATTCTGGTCCTGTTATCCCTATGAATATTGGTAATTTACTATACAATTTTATTACAAAAATAGTAGTTTTTTTTTTAAAAAAAAAGGTTCTATAACGTTTTATATGGGTAAAAATTTAAAAAAATAATTTTACAAAAATAAATTTGTTAATAATTGGTTTATTAATTATTGGACAGTCAATATAAAATTTGATTACCCACAATAAACGTTATAGAAGCAATTAATAAGATTTTTTTTAATTCTCAGCAAATTCTATCATTCTCAAAATTGAAATTTTAGCTCTTTCTATTTGAGCTTCTGATAACAAAATTTCATTAGTTTGATTAATCAAATTATCATAAATTTTTTCTAAAGTATTTAATTTCATATACTTACAATCATTATGCTTTGAATTATCATCAAGGGTAACAAGTATAAAATCAGCATTTGGTTTTGCTTTTTTCATTTGATGTAATATTCCAGTTTCAGTAGCTACAATATATACATTATAATTAGTATTTTTAACATAATTCAATAGAGAATTAGTACTACCTACGAAATCGCATAAATCTAAAACATCAGTTTTACATTCTGGATGAGCTATGATAGTAGCATCGGGGTAAATATTTTTTAAATTTATAATACGTTTTGCATCTAACTGATTATGAACATAGCAATTACCATCCCATATTTGCATATTTACACCTGTTTTTTTCATTACATAATCACCTAGATTTTTGTCAGGAGCGAAAAGTATCGTCTTGTCTTTAGGTATTTTACTAACTATTTTCACAGCATTACTACTTGTTACGATTACATCAGATAACATTTTAACTTCTATAGAAGAGTTAATATAAGTAACTACAAAAGGATTTTCGAAACTATCTATCCATTTTTTAAATTTATCTACTGGTGCTGCATCTACCAGCGAACAACCAGCATTAATATCTGGTACAAAAACACGTTTATTAGGATTTAATACTTTAGCAGTTTCAGCCATAAATTTAACACCAGCTAAAATAATCCAATCTGCATCTGTGTTTTGAGCATATTTAGCTAATGCATAGCTATCACCTACATAATCAGCTATATCTTGTATCTCTGGCATTTGATAATAATGTGCCAAAATTATAGCATTATTTTCTTTTTTTAATTCTTTAATATTTTTCTTCATATAATATTTTCCTTTTTTTTAATTTTAATAATATTAATAATAATAATAATGTAAATTTGTAAATAACTTTTTTTCAAAAATAATTATAATTATTTTTATAAAGTTTTCTACATGTTATTAACATTTTATTAAAACTAAATTATAGATTTTTATTAATTAAAAAAAATTTATTGACAATTATCATTTTTTATTAATTTTGTCAATGTAAATTATTTTTTTACTTATTAACAGAAAAATCTGTTAATAAAAATGTTTATATTTTTACAAAAAATAAATTAGTAATAAACAAATATATATGTAATATAAAAATTAAGTGTAAATAAAAAAATAATTTATTACAAGTTATTTACAAGTTATTTTAAATTTATTTACATATAAAAAATAATATATTATGAAAGTAGCAATTGGTTGTGATCACGCGGGTTTTGAAATGAAAGAATACTTAAGAAACAAATTAGAAACTAAGTGTGAAGTCTTAGATTGTGGTACTTATAGTTTAGAACCATCAGATTATCCAGATTTTGCACACAAAGTAGCTGAGTTAATAGTGAATAAAGAGGTAGATTATGGTATATTAATGTGTGGATCTGGAAATGGAGTAAATATAGTAGCTAATAAGCATAAAGGTATTAGATCTGCATATTGTTGGATACCTGAATTAGCTGTATTAGCTCGTAAACATAATGATGCCAATGTGATAGCTTTACCTGCCAGATTTATAGCAAAAGAATTAGCTTTAGAAATAGTTAAAAAATTTTTAAATACAAAATTTGAGGGTGGAAGGCATAAAAAAAGAGTAGAAAAAATAGAAATCTAAAATAATAAATGTATATTTATAAGGTTCTATAACGTTTTATATGTTTAAAAATTAAAAAGAGTAAATTTTTAATATTGGTTTATTAATTGTTGGACAGTCAAATATTAACCACAAAGTTCTCAAAGAATGCACAAAGAACACAGAGAAGGATGAAATTAAAAGGGCTATAAATAGCACTTTGTGGACTTTGTGTAATAACTTGGTGCTCTTTGTGGTAAAAAAATTAATCTAAATTACGATAGTTATTTTTTGTAACAATCTATAATGTTTTTACCCACTCAAAACATTATAGAACCAAATTATTTAACATTATAACCTAAACTTTTTAATATATTTTTATTATTACGCCAATTAGGTTTTACTTTTACATATAATTGCAAAAATACATGTTTATCTAATAATTTTTCTAATTTTAATCTAGCATTTATACCTAATTGCTTTATCATTTCTCCATTTTTACCTATAATAATTTTTTTTTGAGATTCTCTCATTACCCATACTTCAGCTTCTATATACACTGGGTCTTGATCTTCTTTGAAATTATTTATAATAACCTCTGTCTCATAAGGTATCTCTTCTTTATATAAATAATATATTTGTTCTCTTATAATTTCTGATGCAAAATATCTAAGATATCTATCAGATAGTATATCTTTATCATAATAAGGAGGATGTATAGGTAAGTAATTTTTTATAGTTTTAATCAATAAATCTACATTATAACCATTAAGAGCAGATATAGGTATGATGTCTATATTTTGAAATTTTTCTTTTAAAAAATTTTCTGTTATTAAAATTTTTTCTTCATTTACCAAGTCAGCTTTATTGAGAGTTATTATTTTAGGTATAGACAAATCAGAAAATATATCCAAGAGTTCTTTATTTTCTTTATTACTTGATAAATCATATAAATAAATTAGAATATCAGAATCATCGAAAGCAGATTTAATATCTTGTAACATAGATTTATGCAATTCATGTTGTGGTTTTATTATCCAACCTGGTAAATCTGAAAAAATAATTTGTGTATCGTCGTCATTATAAATACCTAAAACTCTTTGACGTGTAGTTTGTGCCTTTGGTGATACTGGCATTAATTGTTCGCCAATTATTGTATTTACCAATGTAGATTTACCTACATTGGGATAGCCAAGTATACTTACAAAACCTGCTTTATGCATAAAATTTAATATTACAATACAAATATACATAAAATTATTATTTTGATAATTTTGTATTATATAATTACGCCGATGATAAACGCATCATCGCACATAGTCTGAGCCACAGATTATCGGATGATTAGATTGATGGATAAAGTTTAGAAGTGGAGGAGTTTAGTAGTTGAGGATGATTATAAAGGTTTTTATGATTAGACAAAATGTTTTATGATAAAACAAAGAGAAGGTCGAGGATCAAAACGTTGTATATTAACCACGACCTTTAGGTCGTGGGACAAAGGGATAGATATTAACCTCGACCTTTAGGTCGAGGTACAACCAAGAAAAAGGTGGTGGGCTTTAGCCCTGAAATATAGATAATCGCAGATTATCAGATGAATAACCAAAAAAATATCAATGACAAGATAAATCACAAAAGATTAACTTTTATCGAAATAATATATGTAATTCATCAAAGATTATCAGGGCTAAAGCCCGGTTAATTGTTTTATTGAGACCACGACCTTTAGGTCGTGGTTAATAGATGTTTGAATTAAGAAAACCTTTTAAGTCGAATAATAAAACAAAGAGTGATTAATTAACATCGACGTTTTAGGTCGAATAGCAATGAGCTGCTTATTAACCTATATTTTATGTATAATATATTTGTTTATAAACTTTTAACTTTACAAACTTTATAAACTTTATGAACTTTATGAACTTTGTAAATCTATAAATGGTTGAATTGCTCTATTGAAGATGCCTTTTACATAAGCAATAGTCATACCATAGTTGGAAACTGGAATACCAGCTTCTATGGCAGGTCTTAGCCTGAGTTCAATTTGTTTTTTAGTAACCACACAACCACCACATTGTATTACCATAGCAAAATCCTTTATATTATCTATTTTCTCTAAGCCACTCACAACTTTAAATTCTAAATTTTTACCTGTGTAATCACAAAGCCATTTTGGTATTTTCACTCTCCCTATATCATAGTCACAGTTCACATCATGCGTACAACTTTCTAATATTAATATTTTATCATTATCATTTAGTTTATCTATGTATGGTGTACCTTTTAGATAATATTCAAAATTACCCTTTTGACGTGCCAATAATATGCTAAATGATGTAAGAAGTATGTGTCGAGGTACTATTTTATCAACTTTCGAAAAAACTTGACTATCAGTGATAACTAATGATGGATTAGGAAATTTTTCTTTGATAATGCTTTCAGCTTCATTTTCTTTACATACTATTGCTATTGCATTATTATCCAAAATTTGCCTAATGGTCTGCACTTGTGGCAAAATCAATCTACCTTCGGGAGCTTCAGCATCAATAGGTGTTATTAATAAAACTATATCACCTGGTGATATTATATCTGACAATATATTTGTAGTCTTAAATGCAGTCTCTGGTAAATTGTTTTTTATCAATTCTATTAAATCTTGAACATTATCATTTTTAATAGAAAAATCGATTATAGGAACTCCATAATCTCGTTTTATTTTATCTTTTAATCGTAAAGATAATGGTTCCAAGTCAGATTTATTATGAATAATTATAAAAGGAATATTTCTTTTTTTGAATTCATCAATAATATTTTTTTCTGGTTTATCAAAAGTATTATGTGTAATTAATAAAATGGCGAAATCTATCATATCTAAAGAATCCAAAGTTTTTTTTACACGAAGCTTACCTAATTCTCCCATATCATCTATTCCAGCAGTATCAATAATGACTACAGGACCGATTTGAGATATTTCTATTGCTTTTTTTACTATATCAGTAGTAGTACCTGCTATATCACTAACAATAGCTATATCTTGTTTGGTTATTTTATTTATTAATGAGCTTTTACCGTAATTACGTCGGCCATATATACCTATATGTGGTCTAAGTTCATTACCTCTTTTAGTAGTCATAATTATACTTTTTTTTAATATTTTGTAGTTGTTTTTTACAAATTTACTCAAAATAGAATAAAAAATTTCATTCTATAACGTTTTATATGGTTAAAGATTAAAAAAAAGTAATTGTACAAAAATAAATTTGTTAATATTGCTTTATTTATTATTGGACAGTTAATTATTAACCACAAAGTTCTCAAAGAATGCACAAAGAACGCAAAGAAGTATAAAATTAAAAGGGATACAAATGGTACTTTGTGGACTTTGTGTAATAACTTGGTGTCCTTTGTGGTAAAAAAATAACCTAAATAATTTATCCACAATAAACGTTATAGAATAAAAAATTTCATTATTTTTACCAAAAAATTATGTTTACAAAATCAATTTATATTAATCGTAGAAAAAATTTAAAATCAAAAGGGTTAAATGGTATAGGCTTATTTCTTGGTAATACAGAATCACCGATGAATTATCCAGCAAATACTTACAGGTTTAGACAAGATAGTAGTTTTTTATATTTTTTTGGATTAAATTTATCTAATTTGGCAGCTGTAATAGACTTTGATAATGGAGAAGAATATTTATTTGGCGATGATGTAGATATAGATGATATAATATGGATGGGACCACAACCCAAAATGAATGAACTAGGAAACCAAATAGGTATTAAAAATGTATTACCTATAAATAAATTATATGATTTTATATCTAAACAAATACAGCTTAAAAGAACAATACATTATTTACCTCCATATAGGGCAGAGAACAAAATTTTATTAAATGAATTATTAGATATACCTATAAAAAGTTTAAAAAATTTATCGTCTACCGAACTAGTGAGAGCTGTTGTATCTCTACGTTCTATAAAAGCCGAAGAAGAAATACAAGAAATGGAAATAGCTGCTGAGATTGGTTACAAAATGCATATGTGTGTTTTTAAGATGGCACGGCCAGGAATAAAAGAACAAGAAATAGCTGGTATGATGGATGGTATTGCTTACCAATATGGTCAAGGGCCATCTTTTCCTACTATCCTTTCTATCCATGGCGAAACTTTGCATAATCCATATCATAATAATATAATGCAAGATGGTGATCTTTTGCTTGCTGATGCAGGTGCTCAAGCTAATAGTTATTATGCTAGTGACTTCACTCGTGTAACTCCAGTAAGCGGTAAATTTACACAAAAACAAAAAGAAATATACGAAATTGTTCGTAGAGCAAATCAAAATACTATAGAAATATCTGCTCCTGGTAAAAAATATATTGATATTCATTTGGCTGCAGCCAAAGTGATAGCAAACGGTTTAATAGAATTAGGTTTAATGAAAGGTAATGTAGATGATGCTGTTGCTCAAGGTGCTCATACACTATTTTTTGTTCACGGATTAGGTCATATGATAGGTTTAGATGTTCACGATATGGAAGATCTTGGTGAAAATTATGTAGGTTATGACGATGAATTGCAAAGATCTGAAGAATTTGGTACAGGTTCTCTTCGTTTTGCTAAAACTTTGAAACCAGGCATGATAGTTAGTAATGAACCAGGTATTTATTTTATTCCTGCATTAATAGAAAAATGGAAAGCCGAAAATAAATTTTCAGAATTCATAAATTACAGTCAAGTAGAAAAATATATGAATTTCGGTGGTATAAGGCTAGAAGATGAAATTTTAATAACTGAGGATGCTTGTAGGCTTATTGGAAAAAGATTACCAATTGAAATTAAAGATGTAGAAGATGCTATGAAAGATTAATAGATGATTTGTATAAATTAATTTATTATTATTTTTGTTGATTATTTTAATGATTAAAAATAAATTAAATTTATGTTTAGTGGTATTATAGAACAAGTAGGAAGAGTAACAAAAGTAGAGAGAGAAGGTACAAATATTCATTTTACTATTAAAGCACCTATGGCTTCTGATCTAAAAATAGATCAAAGTGTTTGCCACGATGGTGTTTGCCTAACAGTAGTATGGGTAGATAAAAAAAATTTATCATACCGTGTTACAGCTATTGATGAAACTTTGAATAGAACCTGTTTAAAAAATTGGAAAGATGCTTACGAAGTTAATTTAGAAAGATCCGTACCTGTTAATGGTCGCTTCGATGGGCATATAGTTCAAGGGCATGTAGATCAAATAGGAATAGTTACTAAAATAGAAGAGCTTGATGGTAGTTGGAAATATTTTATAGAATATAATCCTACGTATGGAAATATAACAGTAGAAAAAGGCTCTATTGCTGTTAATGGAGTTAGTCTGACTGTCGTTGATAGTATAAAAAATTTATTTTCAGTAGCTATTATTCCGTATACTTATGAAAATACTAATTTTCATAACTTTGATATCGGTACTATTGTTAATTTAGAATTTGATATAATTGGTAAATATATTAAAAAAATTCTAGAAGAATATGAAATCATAAAATGATGATTTTATGATTGATCCAATTTGTATAGTATATCAAAAGTCTAATTCTTTTAAATATACTTTTTGAGTTTTATTATGAATAGTAGTATGTACATCTACTAGATAGATACTAGATGGTATGCCATAAGTAGAAATGACAAGATGTTCGTAAGTATTATTAGTTGTACCAGTTTGATAAAAGATAAGTTTGCCATGTAAATCATACAATTTAATCTCATACTTTTCTCCTTGTGTAGCTAAGAAATTAATAATTATATTATTAAAAATATCAGTATTAATTGTAATCCAGGAATCTTCTGGTAGATTAGTGCAAACTATAGATTGAACACCTAAAATTTCATAGTCTCCATTGTAATCATATTGAGTGAGTCTGTAGTATAAAGTTGACCCTTTTCCATCATAGCTATCTACCCAAGAGTAAGTAGATACTTCATTACTATTGCCAGCACCTTGTAAAAAAGCCACCGATTCCCAATAATTACCATCTGTGCTACGCTCCACAAGATAATAATCGCAATTAATCTCGGATGCAGTTTCCCATTTTAGAGCTACATATTTACCTTCACAGTAAATATTGAAATAAAGTAATGTTACAGGTAATGGATGAGATTTATCTACTAATATCCACGTATAGAAACCACCTTTATATGCATTAGGCGGCACTACATCTGTTACTTTATTATTAGCAGCATCAACAGTTCCTAGTGGTTGTGAATAACCTTGAAAAACATCAAATGCATCTGGTATCCAACCATTAGTATCAGATGGAACTGAATATGGATCTGGCCCCCAAAACTGTGCAACTAAGTTTGATTCATTAATTGTATTTGGAGATGCTATTTCAGCATCTCTATAGGTAAACGATAAAGTAGCATCGGGCTTAGTGGACCATCCTTCATTACGAATTACCCAATAACGATCTACTACATAAAGTGACCCATCTACACCAGGAGAAACACTTAAATTCATATGTGTAACTGCTGGAGACACTGTAGGCCATGGTTGATTGTTTGCATTTGTTCTACGTGTACTAGCTATTAGAGTGCCTGATGAACTGCCAGGTGTTTTGATGACATAACTAAAATCTATTCTACTTGTATCCCAAAATGGAATAGTATATGTTCCTGTACTATTATTTATTTTCCAAGCTACTCTATTTAGATCCCCTTCAGAAACTATACCACTATTTTCAGTAGCTACTATAGCATTAGGACTTGATTGATTTATTGTAAGGCATGCATCATTTTTAAGTGTGATTTTAATATCTTTTAAATTTAAAAGGTTGTTTTGACTTTCTAAAACTATACTGAAGGTCGAAAAAATAATAATAAAAAATAAAATTTTTAATCTCATATACAAAAATATTTATACAAATTTACAAAGAAAATTTTATAAAATACATATTTTTCATTTTTTTAATTTTTTATATATCTGCATTTCATCATCTTTTATTTGTTCAAACTCATTAATCAATTTATCAATAGCAAAGGTTAATTGTAAAGTATCATTATCCTTTATTTGGCATGAAGAACATAGATTTTTTATCAACATTATTGATTCGTCATCAGATTTATTCAGTTGAAAACTCATGCGCAATTCAGATAATAAATTTGTAGAAATATTAGAAAATAAAATACCATTATCAAAAAAGACCTCTAGTTTAATGGGTTTAAAGTCTTCCTCATTTGTTATATTCATTATTAAAAATTTCGATGTTTCTAGAATAGCGAGATATATATTCGGATATATCTCATCTGGCAGATTATTTTGTTCAAAAAATCTACTTAAATAATCATCGAGTTTAGCGAGATGAATTATCTTGTTAAAATATAATGGCTCAATTGTTTTCATAAGAAATATTATTAAAATATTCTTGAATCTTTTTACGATAATAAAAATTAAAATTCAAATTACCGCGATTCATAGATTCAATGTTATTATTTTTTATTACATTATACTGAAAATTTTTAATAAGGTTACTTTTATAATCATTTTTAGCAGTTTCACTTTTGCGAATATCATCTATTTCTTGCTGTTGTTCAGCTTTTTCAGATTCTAGCATACGTACTTCTATTTGTTTTTGACGTTTTATAGTTTCATAAGTTAAATTTTTGTTATATAATTCTTTTTCAGTTTTTTCCATATCTTCGATCATTTGCTGAATAAATGCACTATTTTTTAAATTACCTTCTTTGGTCATTTGTTCTTTTAGTTCTTGCATAGCGCGACGTATAGCTTCTTGCTGAGCTGCCATTTTAGCTAGGGCTTCACTCAATTCTTTGCCTTGCCTTTTACCATTTTGCATCTCTTTTTGTAATGATTCCATTTGTTTATTTAGATCCTGTTGTAGCTGTCTTAGAGTTTTCATACTAGGCTTGGTGTTAGTAGAGTTTCCAGTGCTTTTAGGACTACTACATTTCATAGTACCGTCACTATTCATTTGTGACATGCTATTCTGCTCATCTAATTGCTGTAGTACATCAGCTAAAAATAAAGCTAAGTTATTCAAAGAAGTCATAAGATTTTGTTGATTAATGGCGGCTTGTCCTAGTATCCAATTATTTAGATTATTTATTGCTTTTTTACTTTCTTTTTCTATTTTATTAATTTCATCAAAAATAAAATTAGAAACTAATGGCTGACGCTTACCGAGCATATATAGGCTATCTTTTGTACGTTTCATTACTTCTTGCAGTTCGTACTGTTTTCTAACATAATTTTGGTAATTAGATAATCGTGGATTTTGTTTAAATATATTTTTGATTAGATTCTCTTGTTCGAAAGAAGCAATGAGAACATTTTTTAGCAATTGTCTTAATATTATAGCATCTTCTACATATTCCTCTTGTAATTGTTGATTAAGATTATTTTCCAATTTTTCTGCTAGATCATTAAGTTGTTTACTTGTATTTTTTTGATTTTCATTAGCTTTTTTATCATTATTTCTTTTAAGGTTATCATCTGCTTGTTGTATTTCATTATATATATTATTTTTTTCTATATCTATATCGTCGAGTTTAAATGGTTCATTTAGTTTTTCATTTTCGTATAATATGCTATCATATTTTTTGAATTGTTTTTCTAATTCTTTTTTAAGTTCTTCTTGTTGTTTTATTTCATCAGGATCTATTTTTTTTGCAAGCTCATCGAATTTTTTACTAAATTCTCTTAATTCATCGAAAGTTTCTCTAAGATTTTTTTCAATATCTAGGCGTTTTAGTAGCTCTATTTGTCTGTCAAGCATTTTATTTAGTTCTTCATTTTTGAGTTTAAACTCTTCGATATCCTCAGATTTTAATTCATTTTTTTGCATTAATTTTTCTAATTCTTTTAAATATTCATTTAATTCATCTAAATTTATAGATTTTATTAGCTCGTCTATTTGTTTTATTTTTTCATATATTTCTAAATTTTCATTATAGTATGATGGAAATTGAAAGTTTTGTTCTAGATTTCTCAATTCATCGATTATTTCATTTTGTTGTTTAATTAGATTTTCCCATTTTTGTTTTTGTTCGTAATTAAATTTACGATCAAGTTTCCATTGATTTTCTAATTGTTGTAGTTCGTTTCTAATATTATTTAATTTTTTTTGCATTTCAGCGAATTTTGTATTAGCTACTTGTATTTGTTTTGATTGTTCTATTTGAAGTTCTTCTTTAGTAGGTATTTTTACTTCAAATTCACGTGATTTAGTAGCTTTAGGTCCGCTAATGGCATCATTATCATATACTTCTAAATAAAAATAAACTATATCAGAAGGTTTGAGATCTAAAAAACTAAAATCAATATCAAAATTAAAATTTTGAATTAAATCATTTTTAGAGATACCGATTGGTATTTTGCCTTTAATAGTGCTATCATTACGTTGCAATCTATATATAGCTAGCATTTTAGTAAATCCATAATCATCAGAAATAGAGCCTTGAACATAATAATGCATGATAGAAAAAGTATCTTTTAGTACTTGTACCATTATTTGCGGATATGCATCTGGTAGAGCTGCTATATAGATATTAGTAGTATCTGCTATAGGAGATCGTATAGATTTGCTTAATAATTTTAAATTTTTATCTTCTAAAATTTGTATAGAATAATCAAATTTACTTTTTATAGGATAAGTATTTTTGATAGATTTATTAATTATAGTCAAGCTATCTGCATCTTTTATAAAAATAGAAAAATTAATTTTAGTTCCACGTGGAACATTAATTGAAAAAATATTTACTAATTGTTCGTTTTTTAAATTTGTGTATTGTGGATAATATAGGTTGGCTATTAATTTATAAACAGAAGGTCTATTATAAACTTTTATTTCTATCTCATCTGAGATCCAATCCTCTGCTATGATTTTAAAATTAGTGTTTTCAGTTAAATTTTCAAAAATATATTCATACTTATTGTTTGGTGTTTTGATAGGAATATACCTATTACCTAAGGTTTCTATAAAAATATTTTTAGGAATTTTTTCTCCTTCAATTTCGAAGCACAATACAAATGATTTGCCACTTTCTACTAAAAAATCTTTATTTAAAATGTTAATTTCGAAACCATAATCTTTTGGGAATTGTTTAGTATAATTAGTTATCCTGACCAGTGGTTTTATAAATTGATTAGGAAATGTAAACGATAAAGCAATAAAGACAATTACAACCCCTAAATTACTTATTATCCATTTGTAGTATTCATTAATTTTAAAAAAGTTTTTAATATTAATTTTAGATAGTTCATTGCTTCTTCTTTGTAATTCATTTATTAATAATTCATTATCGTCTTTTTTATTCAATTCGAATAATTCTACAGCAGTCAATATTTTATCATCATTATCAGAATAATAACCAAGTAAAAGTGCAAAATCTTTATAAGTTTTGTCTCTAAATAATCCAAAATATCTCATTAAAGGTATACCGACGTAATGAACAAAAAATATAGTAAGAGATGTAATAAGAATAATAAGAAGGATCAATCTAGGTGTAGATTTGAGCCATAAAATATTTTCTATTGAAGCTAAAGCGATTAATAATATCACCGCAAACAGTATAAACCAAAATAAACCTTTAATAAGTTTATTAAAATAATATTTTTTTGCAAATTTTTCTATTATATTTATAATTCTATTATTGCATGCCCCTTCCATCGCTGAATAATTTTTGATTTTATATTTAAAAAATTTAATAAATAATTTGATTTATAATTAGTATCATTAATATTAAAATATACAAATCCATTTATTAGTATCGAATCATTAATTTTATTTAGAGTTAAATATAAAGAATCTAATTCACAAATAAATATATTTTCATATACAAGTCCCTTTTTTATAGAATCCATAGATATTATTGCTAATCTATAAAGGTATTGAGATGTATTAATGGGAGATATTTTTATAGAATCTTTACCTTCTAATAAAATAGAATCTATAAATAGTTCAGTTTTTAGATTATCAAAAAAATTTTCAATTTTAATTCCTGAACTATATTTATCTGATATAGTTTCTACGCTTATGCTGTCTGCTAATAAATTTTTAATTTGTAACTTATTATTTTTTGATATTGATTTAAGATATACACCATTAGATTTGTTAAATGAATTTTTTGAAATCAAAAATGCAACTATTATCAATATGACAAAAAGAACAATTATGACAAGAATAAATATTTGTTTTTTTTTCATTTAACTACAATCTTTTTAATAATCTAACTTCGCTCTCAGTAAGATATCTCCATGTTCCACGTGGAACACTTTTTTTGGTAATAGGTCCATACATTGTTCTATCGAGGCTTTGAACTTTGTAACCAAAATTTTCAAAAATTCTTTTAACTATATGATTTTGGCCCGAATGAAGTGCTATACCCACGTATGATTTTGGCTTATTATCTATGTAACTGATATCATCTATATAAATCTTGTGACCATTAATAATAGGTCCATTAGCAATATTTTGTAAATCATTGAATTTTAGGTTTTTATCTAATTTTACTTCATATAATTTAATGATTTTAGAGGATGGATGACTGAGTTTACGAGCTAAATCACCATCATTTGTAAATAATAAAATACCAGTAGTATTCCTATCGAGTCTACCAATAGGATATACACGATATTGCAAATCGCCTAATAGAGACATTACAGTTTTTCTATTATGTGGATCTTTTGACGTGGTGATATAGTCTTTTGGCTTATTCATCAAAATATAGATTTTCTTTTCTGGTTTTAAAATAGCATCCCCTATCATTACTTTGTCAGTATCTTTTATTTTAGTACCTAATTGAGTAACGATTTTACCATTTACTAAGACACTACCAGTTAATATAAGTTCATCTGCGTCCCTTCTAGAGCAATATCCACAATTGGCTATAAATTTATTTAATCTTATTTCTGTAGTAGAGTCATCAGATTTTATTTTTTTATAATCTTTTGGATATTTCCTAGTTTTATATTGTTTTTTGTTATTTGCTTTATTGTTTTTCATAAATATAATATTTCATTTTTACAAAATTAATAAAAAAACAAGGATTTTTAAAGAAATCATTATTTATATAAATATTTTTACAAATTATAGAAGCTTCTAAATCATTTTGCACTAATAGATATTGTGTATATTAATTGTTATTTAGAATTTGTTTGTAATTTCGAAAATTAAAATTAAAAAATTTCCACAAAATCAGGATGAAATTAATTAAATTTTTTAAAAATCAAAAAAACTACGAAATTTGCATAAAAAATATTATATGACTCAAAATGGAGAACTATTTAAGAAACTTGTATCGCATTGCAAAGAGTATGGTTTCGTATTTCCATCATCAGAAATATATGATGGTTTATCTGCTGTATATGACTATGGCCAGTATGGAGTAGAGCTTAAAGAAAATATTAAGCGATATTGGTGGAAAAGCATGGTGCAGTTTCATGAGAATATTGTAGGGATAGATACAGCTATACTAATGCACTCTAAAGTCTGGCAAGCTAGTGGACATGTAGATGCATTCAATGATCCTTTAATAGATAATAAAGATAGTAAAGTTAGATACAAAGCAGATCAATTGATAGAAGATTATATTGATAAGCTCTATGAAAAAGCTGAAAAAGAAATAGAAAAAGCTAAAAAAAGGTTTGGTGATAATTTTGATGAGCAATTATTTAGAACTACTAATGAGAAAGTAAAAAAATATTTAGATGAAGCTGCCAAAATTAGTAATAGATTGACAATATTATTAGACAATAATGATTTAGCTGGATTGAAGGCCTTAATAGAAGAGTTAAAGATAGTCTGTCCTGTTAGTGGTACTTGTAATTGGACAGAGGTTAGACAATTTAATCTAATGTTTAAAACTCAGCTTGGTAGTACTGCTGATGACGCTATGACAATTTATCTTCGACCAGAGACAGCTCAAGGTATCTATGTTAATTTCTTAAATATATTAAAAACTTCACGTCAAAAGGTGCCTTTTGGTATTGCACAAATAGGTAAAGCTTTTAGAAATGAAATAGTTGCTAGACAATTTATATTTCGTATGCGTGAATTTGAACAGATGGAGATGCAATATTTTGTGCGACCTGGTACAGAGAGAGAGTGGTTCGAGTATTGGAAAGAACAAAGAATGCAATGGCATCTCTCTCTGGGAATACCAAAAGAAAAATATCGCTGGTATGAACATAAAAAATTAGCTCATTATGCTAATGCAGCTGTAGATATAGAATTTGAATTCCCTTTTGGATTCAAAGAAATAGAAGGTATTCATTCCCGTACCGATTATGATCTTAAACGCCATCAAGAGTTTAGTGGTAAAAAAATGTTATATTTTGATCATGATTTACAAGAATCGTATATCCCTTATGTAGTAGAAACTTCAGCAGGGTTAGATAGAACATTGCTAGCTGTATTGACTAATGCATATACTGAGGAGATTTTGCCAGACAATAGTTTGCGTACAGTACTCAAAATTCCTAATTTTTTAGCACCTATTAAAGTCGCTATACTTCCATTAGTAAAAAAAGATGGTATGAATGAATATGCTCTAAACATCTTTAATGATATAAAAAAATATTATCTTTGTCAATATGATGAGAAAGATAGTATAGGACGCCGTTATCGTCGTCAAGATGCTATTGGTACCCCCTATTGTATTACTATTGATGGACAAACTATGCAAGATAATACAGTTACGATACGTGATAGAGATAGCATGCTGCAAGATCGTGTACAAGTGGATAATATTGTTAAATATCTTAATGATAAATTGAATGGTTTATGAATAAAAAAAATAAAATTATAGAAAAAGAACATGATCAGTTAAATGATAATGTATTAGTAGAGATAATAAATGCAAATATTCATTTACAGGATCGTATAGTTTTGCAAGGGATCAACTTTACATTGAAAAAAGGTGATTTTATTTATTTAATTGGTAAAACTGGTAGTGGTAAGTCATCATTGCTGAAAATGCTTTATGCAGATTATCCTTTTAATGGAGAAAAAGGTATAGTGCTAGGATATGATCTTGCTAATATTAAATCTAAACAAATTCAAGCTTTACGTAGAAAAATAGGTATTGTATTTCAAGATTTTCAATTGTTAATAGATAGAAATATTGAAAAAAATTTAGAATTTGTACTCAGAGCTACAGGATGGAAAAACAAAAATGAAATAAATAATAGAATTGATGAAGTATTAGAAATGGTAGGCTTGCGAGATGTGAGAAAAAAAATGCCTCATCAAATCTCAGGTGGAGAACAGCAAAAATTAGTAATTGCTAGAGCTCTACTTAACAATCCAGAGTTGATCTTAGCCGATGAACCTACTGGCAATTTAGATTTGGCTTCGTCAAAAGATATTTTAGAAATTTTAATAAATTTAAAAAACAATAATAGAGCCATTATAATGGCTACTCACGATTTACTTTCGATACAATCTTTCCCTCAAAAAACATATAAATGTGAAGATGGTACTTTTACTCAAATGAGTTAAAAAAAAAAACAATTTTATTTCTCATTAATTTTTTATATTTTTACAAAAAAGTAAAAAATGAAAAACTTTGTGCACCTTCATTTGCATACACAATATTCTATACTTGATGGAGCAGCTAACATAGAACGAATATTTAATAAAGCACAACAATTAGAAATGCCTGCAGTAGCTATTACTGATCACGGCAATATGTATGGCGTTTTAGATTTTTATCGTACATCAAAAGCATATAATGTTAAACCAATATTAGGTTGTGAGATTTATGTGGCTAGACGTTCTATGGCTAATAAAGAAAATGATATTGATAGATCCGGTTTTCATCTAATTTTGCTTGCTAAAAATTTAACTGGTTACCATAATATCATTAAATTAGTTTCTAAGGCATCACTAGATGGATTCTATTACACTCCAAGGATAGATAAAGAGTTACTCACCCAATATCATGAAGGTTTAATAGCTAGTTCTGCTTGTTTGGGTGGTGAAATACCTTATTACTTAAGACAAAATAATATCGAAAAAGCTAGACAGGCGGTTGGATTTTATAAAGATTTATTTGGTGAAGATTTTTATTTGGAATTGCAAAATCATGGTTTAGAAGAACAGGCTAAAATTAATCATGAAATAAAAAGTTTAGCAGATGAATTTGGTATTAAAACTATTATAACTAATGATGTACATTTTGTAAACAAAGAAGATAAAGAGGCGCATAGTTTATTAATTAAATTGAATACTAATAGAGATGATAGTACTTTATTATATACTGGCAATGAATATCTAAAATCTTATGACGAAATGCTACAATGTTTTCCCGATGATGAAGCTTCATTATTGAATACATTAGAAATAGCTGAAAAGGTAGAATCTTATTCTATTGAGAATGAGGTAATTTTGCCTAAATACACACTACCGGATGATTTTACAGATGATTTTGATTATTTGAAGCATCTCACATATTTAGGTGCAAAACAAAGATATGGAGAACTTTTGGAAGCAGAGGTAAAAGGGCGCATAGAATATGAGCTTGAAGTGATAAAAAAAATGGACTTTGCTGGTTATTTTCTAATAGTTCAGGATTATATAAATGCTGCTAGAGAAATGGGTGTATTAGTAGGTCCAGGACGAGGCTCAGCACCAGGATCTATTGTTTCATACTGCATAGGTATCACTAATGTAGAACCATTAAAATATAAATTATTATTTGAGCGTTTTCTAAATCCTGAACGTATTTCTATGCCAGATATAGATGTAGATTTCGATGATGCTGGTAGACAAAAAGTTTTGAATTATGTAGTTGAAAAATATGGCAATAATCGTGTAGCCCAAATAGTATCTTTTCAGACTATGCAAGCTCGTATGGCTGTACGCGATGTGTGTCGTGTAAAAGGGATCCCACTGTCTAAAGCTGATAAAATTGCTAAACTTATACCGGCGCGTCCTGGTACTAAACTTGTTAATGCTTTAGAAGAATCACCAGAATTAAAAAAATTATATGACGAAGATCCAGAAGTGAAACAAGTTATTAGTATTGCGATGACACTGGAAGGCAATGTGCGTTCTACGGGTGTTCATGCTTGTGGGGTTATCATTAGTCCATCAGATATTACAGATTTTGTTCCATTGGCTCAAGCAAAAGAATCTCCTATACCTGTGGTGCAATATGAAGGTTCCATTATAGAATCTGCTGGTATGCTAAAAATGGACTTTTTAGGACTCAAAACTTTATCTATTATTAAAGACACATTAGACCTAATTTATAGACGTAGAGGCAAAAATATTGATATTGACAAAATACCATTAGATGATAATAAGACTTTTGAACTATTTCAAAATGGAGCAACAATAGGTGTATTTCAATTTGAATCTACTGGTATGCAAAAATATTTGCGAGAGTTGAAGCCTACTACTATTGATGATTTAATAGCTATGAATGCCCTTTATCGTCCTGGACCTATGTCTTATATACCAACTTATATTAATCGTAAGCATGGTAAAGAGCCTATAGAGTATTATCATGATATCATGAAAGAAGTGCTAGAAGATACGTATGGCATCATGATTTTTCAGGAGCAAATAATGCAGCTGAGTGAAAAAATGGCTGGTTTCTCTAAAGCCGAAGCTGATACGCTACGAAAAGCTATGGGCAAGAAAAAACCCGATCTGATAGAACAAATGGAAGTTAAATTTATTGATGGGTGTTTAAAAAATAATATTAATCGAGATATTGCAAAAAAAGTTTATGAAGATATGGCTCAGTTTGGAGGCTATGGTTTTAATAGATCTCATACAGTAGCTTATTCTATCATTGCATATCAAACTGCATACCTAAAGGCTAATTTTACAGATGAATTCATGGCAAGTGTACTCACACATACGAGTTTAAATGAACTTAATAAAATCCTAAGTGAGTGCGAAAGATTAGGCATCAAAGTGCTAGGTCCAGATATTAATGAGTCAAATACAAATTTTACTGTTGCGAATAATGGTATCATTCGTTTTGGGTTGAGTAGTATCAAGTATGTTGGTAGTATCGGTGCTGAATCTATAATTGCAGAAAGGGAGGCTAATGGATCGTTTAAAAATATTACTGATTTTGCTAAACGAATAGATTCAAAAGCTATAAATAAACGCGTAATAGAAGCTTTAGCACAAGCTGGTGCCTTTGATAGTTTAAATCTTAAAAGATCTCAATTTTTTCATGTCTATGATAATAATGAAACTACCGTAGATCGTTTGTTACGTTTCGCAAATGATTATCAAGCATCTAGTAAATTCACTGCTAGTTTATTTGATGATGATGAGATAATAACTAATTTTCCTATGCCAGACTGTGAAGAATGGGATTATAAAACTTTAATAGAAAAAGAACACGAAGCTCTTGATTTTTATCTCTCAGGTCATCCACTTGATCCTATCAGTCATTTATTAAACTTTTTTGTTACTAATACTTTGTCTGAAATTAATAAAACCGTCGATGATAATAAACAAATATTTTTTGGAGGTATAGTTCAATCGTTACAAGTGAAAAATGATAAAAATGGTAATCCATTTTTAATAGCCGAGGTAGCTGATTATAATTCTAATTATTCACTTCGTTTTTTTAGAAATGATTTTAACAATGCTCAGTCATTATTGAAAATTGATAACCCTTATTTTTTTCTTTGTAAATGGCAGATTAATAAAAATTCTAATCAAGCTTTTCTATCAGTTATCTCTATTTTAACTGTTGAAGAGGTGCAAAAAGCTTTTGATAAAGCTAAAATTATTATTTCACTTCTAGATCCTACTGATGATGATTGGGCCAAATTTATTGAATTATTTGATACTTTTGACGGTAATAATATGCTAATATTTAATATAAATACAAAGGGGAAAAGTTTGTTTTTGAATGTTGATAAAAAAATATCTTTTAATTTTTTAAAAGAATTAGAAAATATCAAAAGTGTAAGCTCTATTAAAATTTACAATAAATTTCTAAAAGATTACATAGAGACATTAATTAATATAGAAGCAGAAATAAATGAAGCGGAGATCTATGATTTAGTAGATGAGTAATAGTGGACAACCAAATAAAAGATTTCTTTTATCTAATTTATTATTCGTAGTATATAGAATTTTAGTATTCTAAAATTTTTGCATTTTTGTTTGCTTTATCATTTTGATTATAAATAATATCATTAATCTTATTATTTTTGCAAAAAATAATTTGTGAAACTATTAAAAAAATTAAATTTTTTAATATCAGGATATTGGAAATCTGTCATATTGTATTTCTTTTATAATATATTGACTGCATTTTTCTCATTATTTTCTATTGCCATGATAATACCATTTATGAGAATACTATTTGGTATGGATACTACTATAGGATATCCTGGTCCTTTTCAGTTAAATGCTGCATCTATTCAATTGCATGCAAATTATTTTTTCGCTCAATTAATAAATAACTACGGTCCTATCCAGACTTTAGGTATAGTAGTTTTATTTGTTTTTTTAATGATTTTATTAAAAAATATATTTAGTTATGCTTCTATTCACGTTATTACTACCCTGAGGTTTGGAGTTGTAGAGAAATTGAGAAATATGATTTATGATAAAATTTTGCGACTACCACTAAGCTATTTTAAAACTAAAGAGCAAGGCGACATTATGACATATATTATCAGTGATACCCAAGAGATAGAGGTTTCTCTGATTTCTTCATTACAGTTTTTATTTCGTGATCCTATCACTGTAATAATATTTTTAGCATCATTATTTATACTAAATTATAAACTAACTCTTATAATTCTTTTAATATTACCATTTATTGTTATCATATTAGGGCGAATTGGGAAAACATTACGAAAAAAATCTATTCGTAGTCAAAGACAATTGGGTTTATTGATGGCAATAATTAATGAAACTATTGATGGATTGCGTGTAATAAAAGCATTTGTGGCAGAAGATTTTATGCGTAAAAAAATGCAAAAGGTTAATCGATCTATCACCAAGTTAAATACAAAAATCTTTCGTCGTCGTAGTCTCAGTAGCCCACTCACAGAAACACTCTCTGTGATGGCTATATTACTTATTTTATATATTGGTTCTATCATAGTATTAAAAGATCAATCTAGCTTCGCTCCTGAAACTTTTATAGCCTATATACTTATTTTCACTCAACTCATTCCACCAGCTAAAAATATATCTTCAGGTTGGTATGGTGTTCAAAAAGGTCTTGCTTCTTTAGATAGGATAGAAGAGATACTCAATTATCCAGAAACTCTCACAGAAGATAAAAATGCTATAGAAAAAAATACTTTTGATGATGAGATAAAATATAATAATGTATCATTTTGTTATAATCCAGGTCATTATGTTTTAAAAAATATTAATCTTACGTTAAATAAAGGTACTACTACAGCTATTGTAGGTCCTAGTGGTTCTGGTAAAACTACTTTAGTAGATTTATTGCCCAGATTTTATGATGTTACAGAAGGTAGTATTACAATAGATGGTGTGGATATTAGAAAAATAAAATTTGATTCACTGCATCGTTTATTTGCTATTGTAAATCAAGATCCTATACTTTTTAACGATAGTATATATAATAATATAGCTTTTGGCAAGCCAGATGCTACTTACGAAGAAGTGGTGCAAGCTGCTAAGATTGCTAATGCTTACGATTTTATTATGGAAACACGCTGGGGCTTTGATACTAATATCGGCGAAAAAGGATCTAAACTTAGTGGTGGACAACGACAACGTATTAGCATAGCTCGAGCAGTTTTGACTAATGCACCTATACTTATCTTTGATGAAGCTACTAGTTCGCTTGACAGTGAAAGTGAAAAATTAGTTCAAGAGGCTATTAATAATTTGATAGTTAATAGAACCGCTATAATTATCGCACATAGATTATCTACTATCATTAATGCTGATCAAATAGTAGTGCTAAGAGATGGAGAAATAGTAGAAATCGGTAATCATACTGATTTGATTAATAATGAGGATAGTTTTTATAGATATCTGTTTGAATACCAAAAGTTTTAATCAAATTTAATGATTTTTTATAAACAGAGAATATATATCTGAATAAGTTTATAACCCAAAAATTATTTTTTAAATTGATTTAAGATTTTATAATTTATTAATTTGATAAAACTTTTCTAATCCATCTTGTAGCCACTCTAAAAAATCATTAGGATTTTTATTATAACCATACAATTCAGTCAATATTTTACCATTATAATCCATAATTATATATAAAGGTTGAGATTGTTTTTTAGCTAGAGTAAATTCTAAAAAACTCCACTTATCACCTACAGTTCTTAATTTTGTTTTAATTTTACCGTCATTAATTGTAATGCTCTCTTCTGGAGGCAATAAAGTTTTATCATCTACATAAAGAGAAACTAGGACAAAATTATTTTCTAAAAAATCTTTTACCTTAGGATCTGTCCATACACTAGCTTCCATTTCTCTACAATTAACGCAGCCATAACCACTAAAATCTATAAGAAGAGGCTTGTTAACATTGCGTGCAAAATCTATAGCAGGTGATAAATCTTTAAAATCAGCTTTTATATTTTTGGTATCTATGTTAAAATCTTGCGTATACATAGGTGGCAAAAAAGCCGAAACACCTTTAAGTGGTGCTCCCCATAGACCAGGAATCAGATAAAAAACAAAGCTAAAAGATGCAAGGGCAAAGAAAAACCTAGGAACGCTAATATGTGATTTTTTCTCCTCCCCTTTGAAACGTACTACATCCAAAAAATATAAACCCATTATAAAAGCTATTCCAACCCATATAACGATAAATATTTCTCTATCTAAAATGCCCCAATGACTAGCTAAATCTGCTACAGACAAAAACTTAAACGCAAAAAATAATTCTATAAAACCAAGAGTAACTTTTACAGTATTCATCCAGCTACCAGATTTAGGTAAATTCGAAATCATTTTAGGAAATAAAGCAAAGACAGTAAAAGGTATAGCCAGAGCAATTGAAAAACCAAGCATACCTATAAATGGTGCTAGATAGCCCTTAACAATAGCTTCTACTAAAAGTGTGCCTATGATGGGTCCAGTACAACTGAATGATACAAGTACTAAAGTAAAAGCCATAAAAAAGATACTCAATAATCCAGTAGCCTTTTCTGCTCTTTTATCCATAGCATTAATCCAAGAGCTAGGAAGTGTAAGATCAAAACCACCCAAAAATGCAATTGCAAAAATTAATAATAATAAAAAGAAGAATACATTGAACCAGGGATTAGTAGATAAGGCATTTAAAGCATTAGCACCAAAAATTAAAGTAACTAATAATCCCAACCCTACATAAATAACAATTATAGATAATCCATAAATAATAGCATCTTTTATTCCTTTCTTTTTATCTCGTTTTATAAAAAAACTTACAGTTAGAGGTATCATAGGCCATACACAAGGTGTTAATAATGCTATTAATCCCCCTAATATTCCTGCTAAAAAAATTCCCCATAAAGATTGTGATTTGGCTTTAGCCTCTGAACGTGCAATCAAATATTGTTCATTATGTGCTTTTAGAGTAGAATCTAAAGGATTAATACCATATATTTTTGTATAAATAGATGTATCAGATTTATTTTCTATTTCTACTATATTTTTGTTTGATAATTCATCTTGTATAACTGTATCATTATTATTTTTTAATTTAATTTCTGCAGATTGCAATGGTATAAATTTAGTACCATCAATTGGGATTATAAAATCTTTTTTTATCATTACACACATACCATCATGTAAGCAAGCTTGGCCAGAATAAAATACTTCAATATCAAATTTTTCCGGTTTTAGTATTTTTATTTTTTGTGTAAATGTCGCCGCACCTTCAAAAAAAGTTGTTGTAGCTCCTAAATCTGGTTCATATTTTGATTTAAAATTAGGCGATTCAGTGGTTTTACCAATTAATTTATATGCAGGATTTTCTTCAAAATAAAATTCGCCTGGTAAGGCACCTTTAGTTTTTAAAGAATATAAAATCCAACCCTCATCTATCGATACATTAAAAATAATTAAAGCTTCATCATTAGAGATTTTTTTTAACTCATATGTCCAAGAAGTGGGATCTTGACAAAATAAAGCAAAAGGGAATAAAAGGAATAGAATTATCTTTTTAAACATAATTTTTTAAAATTTGTTTTGCAAAAATAAAAAAAATCATTAAACAAAATAAAAATTATTAATAATATTAGATAAATGTATGATTAGTTCAGAAAATCTAAGTCTTATGATTTATTAGTTAAATCAAATAATTAAATATATTTAATATCTATGAAATAGTGTTTTGGAATATTATACTTAGATATAATGGTTTTTGTATGTCGATTAATGAAGGTGAAAAGTTTTATGTTAAATTTAATATTGGCTTAGCTCTCAAGTCCCTGTATAAAAACCACGCCCGCCTGTCTGAAGATGCGAGGTTGAGCATCCTGCCAATGTCCTCGATTAATCTTTTTCGCAAATACTTGTGCGTTACCACATACCACATAATGTAGCTCTGCAAATACTTAGTCGCTACCCCTCTGAATTTCTTGTTTATCAAGCTTACAAATGTCTTGGTATGTTTGTTTATCGTAGATACGCTGTATACGCCTCGCTTCTTTGATCTACCTATTACTATCTCTAGTTTTCTCTGTTCTTGTACTTTCGTTTTTTTCAATTCTTCATTATGATTGCTACATATTACGCTATTGCTGGATATTTTAGTATTCAATATTCGCTCTATTTGTGCTCGTTTTACTTTGTCGAAGCCAGTTAAGTTGAATAGCATATTACCACTCCTATCTTTCGTAGCCATCACAGCTACCTTTCTCTGCTTCTTTTTCTTAGCTTCCTCGTATTCTTC
>Ga0265294_10001239_pt1 | contig 34665 bp, 32 predicted proteins | sample MunlanPumphouse3_FD_192504 | JGI IMG/M metagenome (GOLD analysis project Ga0265294, IMG submission 192504) | Groundwater microbial communities from a municipal landfill in Southern Ontario, Canada - Pumphouse #3 | ecosystem: Environmental > Aquatic > Deep subsurface > Groundwater | place...
GAGGAAGTGATTTTCAGGATAGATTCGGAACTAGTGGTAAAACAGTTAAATGGAGAGTATAAAGTCAAAGATGAAAAGCTTAAACCTATTTTTCTAAAAATTCGGGAAAAAATAATCGGGTTAGGCATGAATGTTTCTTTTGTTCACGTACGTCGAGAACAAAACAAAATCGCAGATTCTCTGGTGAATAAGGCTCTTGACGAAGAACGGAAATTATAGGTACGAAAATGAAAACGGCTCAACTTGAACCGTTACTTTAAAAGTTGGTAGCGGGGACAGGATTTGAACCTGTGACCTCGAGGTTATGAGCCTCGCGAGCTACCAGACTGCTCCACCCCGCGTTACTCTTGAGAGTATACCTCAACTTGACTTGTTGGTCAACAGCAAACGGATATTTCTCAAATATTAGTAAAGTACCCTTTACATTTACTCGAATGTATAATAAGATATGATAGACTGTAAATAATAAGTCTGGCAACGTAGCTCAGGTGGTTAGAGCGAGGGAATCATAACCCCTAGGTCGGAGGTTCGAGTCCTCCCGTTGCCACCAGCATTAAAAAATTTAATATGAAAAACAACCAGTTAAAAACCATTGCGACTATAATTTTAACCTTAGTTATTGCCAGTTTACTTTTTGAATATTTTGGACCTCTTTTTGCCGATAAACCGGAAGATGTTACACTTTCCGAATTAGCCGGAGAGTACAAGTCGGGGACTATAGAAAAGATTGAAATTGACGGAAGTGAAATCATTGCCGAGCTAAAAGATGGCCGAAAATTTAAAACCTACAAAGAATCAGATACTTCTCTGGTTGATTATGGCATATCGCCTGAAAAAGTAGATATAGATGTCAAAAATCCCGATAGCGGTACCTTCTGGCCGACTTTTTTGTCTGTGATATTGCCATTTTTGCTTTTGGGTGGATTTATTTATTTTATGCTTCGCCAAGCACAGGGTGCCAATATGAAAGCGATGAGTTTTGGCAAGAGTACTCCTCGACTTGCTAATTTGAGAAAAAAAACAACTTTTAATGATGTTGCCGGACTGGAAGAAGCCAAAGAAGAACTGGTTGAGGTTGTTGATTTTTTGAAAAATCCGGGCAAATTCAAAGCAATCGGAGCTGAAATACCAAAAGGAGTTTTACTAGTTGGATCTCCCGGGGTTGGTAAAACTTTGCTGGCCAAAGCGGTTGCCGGCGAGGCGGGAGTACCTTTTTTTTCTATCTCTGCCTCAGAATTTGTGGAAATGTTTGTCGGTGTCGGTGCTTCCAGAGTGAGGGATCTATTCAACAAAGCCAAAAAAAATGCACCCTGTGTTATTTTTGTAGATGAACTTGATGCGATAGGACGCCAGCGTGGCGCCGGTTTGGGTGGCAGTCATGACGAAAGAGAGCAGACCTTGAATCAAATCTTGGTTGAAATGGACGGGTTTGACACTGATGCTAGAGTGATTGTGCTTGCCGCTACTAACAGGCCGGATGTACTAGATCCTGCCCTTTTACGTCCGGGGAGGTTTGACCGTAGAGTAGTGCTTAATTTGCCTGATAAAAAAGAACGAGAAGCAATTCTCAAAATCCATGCTCAAAACAAGCCACTTGATAAAAAAGCCGATCTATCTAGAGTTGCCTCGAATTCTGTCGGAATGAGTGGAGCCGATCTAAAAAATATTATGAATGAAGCGGCTATTCTGGCGGCTAGAGAAAACCGAAAGACGGTTACTGAATCAGATCTGATGAGATCTATCGAAAAAGTATCTCTGGGGCCGGAGAGAAAGAGCAAAGTGATGAGCGACAAAGAAAAGAAAATTTCTGCTTATCACGAAGCTGGCCACACTATCGTCAGTTTGAAGCTAAAACCGGAAGAAGAGGTTCACAAGGTGTCGATTGTCTCGCGTGGTATGGCTCTTGGTTATACTTGGAGTATGCCTAAAGAGGATAGATACCTGCGCTCTAAAAGCGACTTTCTAAATGAAATAGCGGTTCTTCTAGCCGGAAGAGTGGCTGAAAAGATGGTGTTTAATGAGCTGACTACCGGTGCTTCAAATGACTTGGAACGAGCAACTAAAATTGCGCGCAATATGGTTCAAGTTTATGGTATGAGCGATGTCATCGGGCCGGTCGTGGTAGGCGAGCGGGAGGAGTTGGTATTCCTTGGCCGAGAACTCGGTGAACATAAAAATTATTCCGAAAAGATTGCTTCCCAGATTGACAGTGAAGTAGAAAAGATTGTTACCGAAGCCGAGAAAAAGGCCAAGCAGGTTTTGATCAAGAACAAACCCAAACTCAAGAAATTATCAGAGCTCTTGCTCAAGAAAGAGACAGTAGAGAGGGATGAGATAAAGAAGGTTGTTTAGCTAGGTACCTAGAGAATTTAATTTCTAGTATTCTCTAGGATTTTATAAGAAACGTAGTAAATGGAATACCTTCCTTGGGTCATTCTCTGTCCTGTTTTTTTGTCCATATTGACCATAACTTTTTGTGATTCAAAGTCTATGATTTGTGCGCCCCATCTTTCAGAGGACAAAAAACCTCCGGTAGTTACAGCATATACCGCAAGTTTGTCTGGTAGAGGTGTCTTAGCGACCACACTTAGAGTAAGAGGGTTGGAGGCTCCTTTCTTGTATTTGTATGTCAGTATTGGGTCGGATGTGGGTCTGGGTACAGGCTTGGTTCCATCGAAAAAACCATTTTTGCTTGGATATATAGCGATCCAAGTATCTGCATTAACTCTATCTCTACCACCGTATTTTAATCCTACTGTGAGGGTTATGTCAGCATTGGTATTCATTGATTCTTTTTGGTTATCTGCAGAACTTTCTTTGGTGGAGCTAAAATTAACAGTCTGGCTCTTAAGAAGTTGACAAGCTCTAAGGGCCATTTCGGGATCTCTGTTGTTAGCAACCTTTCCTTTTAATCCTTTATATTTTGATTGTATATATTTATAATGTGCCAAATAGTGAAACGCTGTTGGTTTATATACTCCGCTGTATTTTTTGATAAAATCTTCTATGCTCTTCATACACTCTTGCAGTTGGGTGTTGGTGGTATCGTTATCCCCTTTTGTATCTGCCTCTCCCCCCGATCCTGTTGGCGCTCCAAATGGCCTGGGAGCGTCGGCTGGTTTACTTGCGCCAGTAAGATCTCTTTCGGGCGCAGACTCAGTTGCTGGTTCTCCGGCAACGACATCATCTTCTCCAGTAGTTGCTGATCCTGTATATGCGGTGGGTCGCCTATACAATGTTGTTATTTTCTTTCCATCTTTATCAAGTATCTCATCATAAGGGACGCTATTTGGTCCTAGACATCCGGTATTCTCGCCTTTTACTACTCTGATTTTATCTACGATAAATCCATACTTTATTGCTTTCTCTCTATCTTCCCCGCCTTTTTTTATGGCTTCGTTAAATTTGTCTGATGAGGCAAAACTTATAAGGGGCTGTCCTTGACCCGTTGTTGCTCCTTCTAAGCTACTAAGATTAGCGCTTAAGGTTTTTTCTTCACTGTTTGCTTCTATAGATAGTGTTGCGCTTTCTGAAGATAGTTTTTCATTTATATCTACACAAATATGGGAACATCTAAAATTCATGTCAGAGTTGCTCAACCAGTATTCATTGTGTTTTCCGTCTATAAGGTTTTCGCTACCTGGATAGTTATTTATAGCTATCGCCATTTTTCCTTCAGGGCATTGGCTAGGTTGATCGCTTAGAGTATCTTCTGTATCTGCCGAAATCTGGTTATCTAGAAATCCAAAAAAGTAGGTGGTTAAAGATACGGCAAAAACTAATACCCCGATAATAGCAGCTGTCCATATACTAGCGTTTACAATTTTAGGAGCTTCTTGACTTTTCACTCTCCTCCTTATTTAGCATTTGTTTTCTTAATTTTACCAATTAAGCTTATACGATTGCAAGCAAAACTTACTTTTAGTATCCTGTGAGGGTGGATATTTTAAAGGGTTTAAATGAAAAACAGAAGGAGGCGGTTCTGGCAACTGAAGGACCGGTTTTGATTTTGGCCGGAGCGGGAAGTGGTAAAACTAGGGCTTTAACCCACAGAATCGCACATCTTATTTTTGAAAAAAGAATTAGTCCGCACAATATCTTGGCTGTTACTTTTACCAATAAAGCAGCAAATGTGATGAAAGATAGGGTGAGCGCTCTTCTTCAAGGGCCTAAGTCTGAAGCAATTTCATTGCCGTGGCTGGGAACTTTCCATTCGGTTTGTGTTAAGATGCTTCGCCAAAAAGCGGATGGCCAAATCGCCAGACGCGATTTTGTTATTTATGACGAAAGCGACAGTTTACAAGCTGTCAAGAAAGCGATGACTGATGTCGGGGTGTCGATTAAGGATTATAATCCGCGCGCTGTAAGATCTTTTATCTCCGGCGCCAAATCAGAACTGATGTCGGCTCGGGATTATCAAAAATTTGCTTTGGACCCCATGCAAAAAATTACCGGCAAAGTTTTTTTGCGTTACGAGGAGATATTAAAAAATTCAAATGCTCTTGATTTTGATGACCTTATCTTGCAAACAGTCAAAACTCTTGAGAAAAATGCGGATTTTAGAGAGTATTTTTCTTCTAAGTTTAAATATATATTGGTTGATGAATATCAGGATACCAACCAAGCCCAATATATGTTTTTGAAAATCCTGGCTAAAAAGCACAAAAATATTTTTGTTATTGGTGATGATTGGCAGTCCATTTATTCTTTCCGTGGAGCCAAATTCAAAAATATTTTGGATTTCAAGAAAGATTATGAAAGGGCAAAAGTTATCTATCTGGAAGAAAATTATCGCTCAACAGAGCCAATCTTGGAGTCGGCTCAAGCGGTGATAAAGCAAAACGAAATAAGATCGGACAAGCATCTTTTTACCTCGAGATCCGGCGGAGCTCCGGTTAGTGTTATCTCGGCCTGCTCAAAAGAAGACGAAATTAATTTTATAATTGATGAAATATTAAGTTTGTCGCAAGGAGAGGGGAGAGAGCTCAAGGATTTTACTGTTTTATACAGAACCAATGCCCAATCTAGATTTTTCGAAGAGATTTTGGTGCGTCGCAAGATTCCTTATCGTATTTATGGGGGATTACGTTTTTACGAGCGCAAAGAAGTAAAGGATATTTTATCCTACCTTTCTCTCGTTAAAAATAGTTTCGACTTGATGGCGCTAACTCGGGTCATAAACACCCCTGCGCGGGGAATCGGGGCGGTTACTTTGCGAAAAATTCTAAGTTTGGGCGATGATAAGGCCAGAGAGCAAGTCCCTAAATATTATGATTTTGCCAAAATGATGGATGAGTTAAGGTCGGGGGCTGATACTCTGCGTCCCGATGGAATCATCGAAAGAATTTTATATAAAACCGGATACAAGCAATATATTTCAGACGGAAGTCCGGAATCGCAAACACGACTGGAAAATATTGAAGAACTAAAAGTGTCTGCTTCTAATTATGAAAATTTGGATAAATTCCTGGAATCTGTCTCTCTGGTTGCCGACATAGACAATTACAGCGAAAGCCAAAATATTTTGACGCTAATGACTATCCATAGCGCTAAGGGGATGGAATTTCCGGTGGTTTTTATAACGGGTTTAGAGGAAGGTCTTTTTCCCCATGCGAATTCTATTTCCGATCAGTTTGAGCTTGAAGAGGAACGCCGTTTATTTTATGTTGGTATGACAAGGGCTATGTGTAGATTGTATATCGCTTATTCTAAAATCAGGTTGATGTACGGGCGGATGGAGCCACAGATACCATCGAGATTTTTATCGGAATTACCCGAAGAACATCTTGATTTAATTGAAATATAATGCGCAAATACATAGTAGCAATATGCCTGTTTTTATTTTTTGGACTTTTTGCAAAACCCTGTTTGACTAAGGCTCAATTTTCTTATGATAATAATTATTATCTGGGTAGGGCGGTGGATATTGCCGGCTTCAAACCGGACGAATCTTTTGAAAATTATGAAATTAAAGTATTGAATTTTTGGCAAAAGGGGGGATCACAATACATTACTCTCAATCCTGCCGAAAAGGTTGTAGATATTGTCTCTCCCGATCTTGGCATTGGCGCAATTCAGATTAAATTTATCGCTCCTACATACGAAATAGAGGACGGTCCGAACAAGATATACTTTTCAACTTTCAAAAGGGGAGTGAAGGGGATTTTGGATGAGGCGGGAATCGTTTTAGCGAAAGAGGATAGGGTAGAGCCCTCCCCCGACCAGCCGGCTTCCGAAAAAAAAATTAAAATTACAAGGGTAGAGGAATCTGAAAATGAAAAATTTGAGCTAATCCCCTACCGGACAAAAGAAATTTTAGACCCTAATTTAGAGCGTGGTTTAACACGTGTCGATCAACTCGGCTCATCAGGTAAAAAGCGACTCCTCTACTCCGTTAGGCGCGAAAACGGTGTGGAGATTTCAAATAAATTAGTTTCTGAAGAAATAGTTGAAAAATCACAGGACAAAATTATCCGTATTGGAACTAAGGTGGTAGTTTTAAGTTCGGTCAGTGGTGTTGCAACTGCAACTAATCTTTCGGATGCAGTAGTCAGTACTAATTATCGCAGGGGGACACTGATTAGAATTACGAATTTGGCAAATGGTAAAAAAATAGAAAAAACGGTCAACTATACTTGGGGTTCTTCCAATCCCCCCTCCGGTGTTGTCTTGGATCTATCTTGGGATATTTTGAGCGAGCTGGGGTATGATGGAGTTAGTCGGGGGTTGGATGTCTTAGTGGAGGAGATCAAACAATGAATACTACACAGATAAAAAATATTTTAAGTGATCTTGGCTCTCGTGCCAAACACTCTTTGGGTCAGCATTTTTTGCTTGACGAATCGGTTGTAACAAGGATGGTAAAAGCCGGCGATATAGGCGAAAGAGACACGATTTTGGAAATAGGACCCGGTTTGGGTATTTTAACCAAAGAGCTGACCAAGTCTCCTGCTCAAAAAATTATTGCTTGTGAAAAAGACAATCTTATTTTTGAGTTTTTGCAAAAACAAGTCAAACAGAAAAATCTAACCTTAGTTAATAGGGACGCTCTTGTTCTAATCCCCGCTCTTAAAGTATCTTTGCCCCTTAAGGTAATTTCCAATTTGCCCTATAACATCTCTTCTCCGGTTATTATTTCTCTTCTGACCGTCTGCCCGGTTCTACCCGAGAAAATGATTTTAATGGTACAAAAAGAGGTGGCGCAAAGATTAACCGCTAAGCCGGGGGATTCAAACAGGGGGATTTTAACCGTCTTTACACAATTGTTTGGCGAGGTGAGAGTTTTGGAGAATTTGACACCGGAGCAATTCTATCCCCCGCCCCAAGTTGATTCTGCCGTTATTCTAATTGATAAAATTAAAATGCCAAAAGTTGATCGCAAATCCGCTTTTAGGATTATCAAAATGGCTTTTGCCAAAAAACGGAAAAAGCTCAAAAATTCACTTTTTTCATCAATGCAGATTTCTGGCAAGCGGATGGAGGATATTTGCTCTAAAGTTGGTATTTCTGCCGACCTTCGTCCTGAAGATCTAGATAGTCAACAGTGGTTCCTACTGATATCGGAGCTTGTGCAAGTTTGATCTTTATTTTACCGTTACCGACTTGGCTAGATTTCTTGGCTTATCAGGATCGAGTTTTTTCTTAAGGGCAATATAATATGCCATGAGCTGGGGATAGATAATAGAGGCGATCGGAGATAGGTTCTTGTTTGCGTCTATGGGCAAATATTCATCAAAAACTTCATTTTTGTTAGGCGATATGCCGATAACAAAAGCTCCGCGTGCTTTTACCTCCATAGCGTTTGATATTATCTCTTTTTCGTACTCGTCATTGGTGGCAAATACAATTACAGGTGTTCCTTTATCTATAAGGGCTATCGGGCCGTGCTTAAGATCTCCTCCGGCAAATCCTTCGGCGTGGATATAGGAAACTTCTTTTATTTTAAGACAAGCTTCAAGCGCGTTAGGATAATTGACTCCCCTTCCCAGACCGTAAATATTATCAGCTTTGGAAAGCCGTTCGGCAATTTTTTTAATCGAATTTCTCTTGGACAATATTTTTTCTATATCACTCTCTATTTTTTTAAGCGCTGTTTTAGGATTTTTACCGTTAAGAGTTGCCGAAATCATAGCAAACATTGCCATCTGCGAAGTGTATGCCTTGGTTGATAAAACGCATATTTCCGGGCCGGCTTTAGTTAGAATTGATTGATCGGATGCTCTCATTAGCGAAGAACCAAGAACATTTACTAAAGACAAAACTTTTGCTTTTGATTTGTGGGCCGACTTTACTGCTTCTAATACATCGGCTGTTTCCCCGCTTTGCGAAACGGTTATAACAAGATCGTCTTTTTTTAGGAGGTGGGCAAAATAAGGGAATTCTCCGGCAGAAATTGCTTGGAGCATGACATTATTTTCTATCGAGAATAAATAACTACCATACATTCCGGCATGAAGCGCTGTTCCGCAAGCAACTACATAGATATTGTTTGCGCTTGCTATCATTTGAGCGGCTCCTTTGAGGTCTTGCTTATCGGTTCCAATGGTTTTTTTGATCACTTGAGGCTGTTCCAACATTTCTTTGATCATAAAATGAGGGTGTCCTCCTTTTTCTGCTTCTTCTATCGACCATTTGATTTTGCTTACTTTCGCTCTAATTTTTTTACCCGACTTTATATTTAACACTTCGTACTTATTTCTGTCGGCAACTACCATTTGCATCTCGTCCAGAAAGATTACATCCTTGGTGTATTTAATAACAGCCGGAACATCAGATGCGAGAAAAAATTCATTTTGTCCTATGCCAAAAATAAGCGGACTGCCCTGTCTTGCTCCGATTAAAATATCATCTTTGGTGTTTATGATAGCTAAGGCGTAGCTACCATCTATGTCTTTGAGAGATGCTCTTACAGCATCTTCAAATTTCTTATTTTTACAGTATTCTTCGATAAGGTGGGCGATAACCTCGGTATCGGTTTGTGAGGAGAATTTATGTCCCTTTCCCTCAAGTTTTTTTCTTAACTGTTGATAGTTTTCTACGATACCATTGTGGACTACTGCTATTTTTTTATCGCAGGAAAAATGAGGATGAGAGTTGTTTTTAGTTACTCCTCCGTGAGTGGCCCATCTGGTGTGTCCGATACATATTTGAGCGCTGAATTTCGGCAGGTCTTTTTCCAGATTGAAGCCACCTATCTTGCCAACTTGCTTGTGTGATATTATTTCCTTATCTTTTTTTCCGGCTAGTCCCCATGAATCATATCCGCGGTATTCTAGCTTTTTTAACCCATCAACTACTACATTTGCTCCGTTTTTATCTCCTATGTAACCGACTATTCCACACATAGCGTCTCCTAATTATTAATTATCTTGCTGTTTAACTTTTCTATTTTTTCAGAAAACTGTCAATTATTTTTTCCGCTTCTTTTTGAGATGATATCCAATGTATATCTTCGAATCTTCTTAGCCAAGTTAGCTGTCTTCGAGCATAAGCATGAATTTTGTATTTTAATTTTTGTTTCATTTCAGCAAACGATTCACTATTTTTTTGTTCCAAAAAATTTGTGATAATCCTGTATTCCAATCCTAGGGATTTTAACCACGCGGGATTTATTCCTTTTTCAATTAATCCTTCGACTTCTTCGAGCATTCCTTCTTTAAATCTCTGATCGACTCTTTTATCTATTTTTTTATAGAGATCTTTCCTTGGTATCAAAACGGCTAGCTGTAGGGATTTGAAGTCAGGTTTTGATCTAACGCTGGTTAATCCTGATTGTTCTTTCTCGATGGCGCGGATTATACGGCGAGGATTATTGAGATCAAGTTTGGGGTTTTTTATTTCTAATTTATCGTAAATACCTTGTAGTTGCTTTAGGGATTTGCCATTTAGTTCCTCTCTGCTATAAGCCCCGCCTTTTTTCTGGATTTTATCTTGCTTAAGCTCAAATCCTTGTGTCAGTGCCTGGATATAAAGTCCTGTTCCGCCTACGACAAAGGGTATTTTATTTCGAGCTATTATTTCGTCTATTTTTCCTCGGGCGATTTTGACAAAGTCGAACACGGTAAAATGTTCTTCAGGTCTGTAGATATCGATTAAGTGATATGGTGTCTCGCCATATTCTTTCAGATCTTTTCCGGAGCCGATATCAAGTCCTTTATAAACCTGTCTTGAATCAGCCGAGATAATCTCTCCACCATATTTTTTACAAAGACTTATAGCAAGACCGGTTTTGCCGGAAGCTGTTGGGCCGGTAATTACGATAATTTTTTTATTCATAATTTTATATATGCAGAGGGGCGTTCGTTGGTTCTCCGACCTACGAACGCCCCGGACTTGCGGTGATCCTCACCGTCAGTTCCTCCCCTTCGCGCTCATTGCTTTTTCCGATCCGCATATCTCGGCCAGCATTGCCAGGATCAATATGACGATCACAAAGCCGGCACAGATAAGGGACTGCTTTGTCTCGCACTCCCCTCTAGAGTGTACCCAGAACATCGGCCACAGGGCGGATAGCATCACCGCGACTATGACGGCGCGGTGGGCAAAGCACCATGCTATAGTCGTGCTGTTGCATGATGATAAGTAGTAGAGGAGAGCAACTAGGACTACGACTGCAACTATTCCCGCGATCAGTTCAGCGATGCCCATTTCTTCACCCCCTTTCGAGGTAGGTCAAAGTGCGCATCTAACTAATATGATGATATCATATATTTTAATTTGTGCAAATTTTATTGGTTGGTGTTTGCAGATTATATTTTTAGCAATAGTGTTATAATAATCTTATGAAGAAACTAGCCAAGGTTCTTTCTTTTGTAACCGTTGGACTTGATGCTATTGAAGTTGAAGTTGAGGTGGATGTCGGAGCGGGAATTCCTTCGCTTTTAATCGTTGGCTTACCCGACAAAGCCATCGAAGAATCAAAGGAGCGAGTACGCCTCGCTCTCAAAAACTCCGGATTTTCATTTCCGCAAAAAAAGATCGTTATCAATCTAGCTCCGGCCGATATTAAAAAAGAAGGTCCGCTCTATGATTTGCCGATTGCTATTGGTGTTTTGGTGGCTGCCGGAATAATCGACGAAAAAAATTTAGCAAATTCTATTTTCATGGGAGAGCTTGCTTTAAGCGGAAAGATAAGACCGGTTAAAGGTGCTGTTCAAGCTTCGCTTTTTGCCAAGGAGAAAAACTATAATTTAGTCTTACCTTGTCAGAATATGGGAGAGGCGTCCTTAGTATCCGGCATTAATATTATGGCGGGAAGTGATTTGAAATCTTTGGTAGCTGACCTTATTACCGATTGTCCCAAGTTTACCAAAACGGAAAGACTTTCCTTTGCTCAAGCAGATGATTTTGGCGATTATGATTTTGCTAATATTGTTGGACAGTATCAAGCCAAGCGTGCTCTGGAAATTGCTGCTGCCGGCGGTCATAATGTTCTGCTAAGTGGTCCTCCGGGCGGAGGGAAAACCCTGCTGTCGCGCGCCATTGTCTCGATTTTACCCAAGTTGGAAGAAGAGGAGATATTGGAGGTTACAAAAATCTATTCTCTTGCCGGTTTATTATCTGAAAAGCAGCCGGCAATTTATACTCCTCCCTTTCGATCTCCTCATCACACTACCTCTTCCGTTGCTGTAATTGGTGGAGGGACATATCCTCGCCCGGGAGAAGTATCGCTGGCTCATCGTGGCGTTTTATTTTTGGACGAATTTCCTGAATTTCCCCGCTCGGTTTTAGAGTCTTTGCGCCAACCTTTAGAGGACAGAGTGGTAACTGTTTCGCGCGCTCACTCCACCATTACTTTTCCGGCCGATTTTATTTTGATCGGGGCGAAAAACCCTTGCCCTTGTGGATACTTAGGTGATCCTAAAAGGGAGTGCGAGTGTCCGATGAATAAAATATTATCATATAATAGAAAGATTTCAGGACCGCTTTTGGATCGTATCGATATCCATCTGCAAGTACCAAAGATACCTTTAAAGCAATTGAAGTCTGACAAAAAAGAGGAGCCGTCAAAAAGTGTTCGCTCCAGAGTAGAGGGTGCGCGTTCTTTGCAACGCAAGCGTTCTATGAAACTATTCGATCAACCTGTTTTAAACAATGCTCTTTCTAAAAATCAAGTTTTCCAATCAGTAAGTCTTAATCCTAGAGGCAGGGCGATGTTAGAGCAGGGCGCCGAGAATCTTGATTTGTCAATGAGATCTTTTCTGAAAACTCAGAAAGTTGCTAGAACCATTGCTGATTTAGAGGGGAGTCAAGAGGTGGATGAAAAACACATTGCTGAAGCCTTGCAGTATCGTCTCTTGGAGAAGGAGGAGAATGCAATTTGAATTTCCCGAAAATTCTAGTTATCTTGTTTTTTCAAGCGAAGTGGGAGACGGCGCAATGAATTTATCAAATGAAAAAAATATAGATTCTTTTGTCGAAAAAATAGGGCTATCTGCTCCCCTATCTCAAGCCCAACAAATTCATGGTAGTAAAATCGTAAAGGCAAAAACGGGTACCGTTGCCAGTGGGGCGGATGGATTATTCTCCTTTGATAAAACTCCCCTTTCGGTTCGTTCCGCCGATTGTATCCCAATTTTATTATGCGATAAAAAAAGTAACTTTAGTTGTGCTATCCATAGTGGCAGAAGAGGTTTGCTGGGCAAGATTATTTCTAAAAGTTTGAAAAAAATCCTGCAAAAATATAAACTTAATCCCCTTGACATTGAGGTTTTTCTCGGTCCCCATATTAGGGTAAAAAATTATTCTATTTCGGATCTGGATGCCAAGACGGTTGAAAAAATCGGATTTAAAAAATATCTGTATTATAAAAATAATCTTAAATATTTTGATTTGACTTCTTGCGCGCTTGGCGAACTTGAGAAAATTGGTATCTCAAGGGATAATATAACTGATTGTGATATTGATACTTTCGAGGATGAAAGATTTTTCTCTTATAGAAAAAGTGGTGCTAAACAGCCAGCGGTTTTTATGACGATTTTTGCTAGACAAGATGCCAAGTAAGAAAAAAGCTTATATTTACAAGATAGTTTTCTTTGCAATTTCGGTTGTGTTTATTATTATTTTCTTAAGGCGTTTAGGCGAGCTATCCAAGTTGTTGGAAACTCTCTCTCAAGTTTCTTGGTATTTTATTTTAGCTATTTTGGCTCTACAGGTTTTAGGGATTATTAATCGAGGGGCTTTCTATCACGCTCTTTATGATTTTTTTGGAGTCAGGGACAATCTTAGCAGATTCATTCTTCTTTCTCTCTCTTCTAATTTTGCTAATCTTGCCGTTCCCACTGCCGGAATTTCCGGAATGGCTATCTTTATGGTTGAAGCGAAAAAACATGGAGTGAGCAAGACACGAGCTGCCTTCATAAATATCTTCGGTTTTTTAATGTATTACGGCGTTTTTTTGTTTGTACTCTTATTCGGATTATTTTATCTCCTTTTTAATCATCAACTTTTAAGGTATCAGATTATAACCGCAGCAATTCTATTCGGTATGATTCTTTTTCTATTGCTGGTTTTGGTGACTGCCATAGAGGAAGCGGCTCGGCTCAAAAAATTATTTAAATTTTTTGCAGAAATTGCTAATTTTTTTACCAGAGTGTTGTTGAATCGCGGCAATATTATAAAGAGAGCCGATGTTTATTTTGCTAGTCAAGATATTGGCGAAGGTATCGGGCATATTAAAAGTAATTATAGAAAACTGTGGCTTACTATATTGCATGTAGTCTTGATTGAACTTATTGAAATTATGGTTTTATATTATCTATTCTTAGCGTTTGGCTATCCGATATACCCTGGAGTTCTGTTGACTGTTTATGCTGTATCGGTGCTTTTTTCGATCATTTCGATTACGCCTGGAGGGGTCGGCTTTGTGGAGGCGGCGATGATTGTTGCCTTAACCTCTTTAAAAGTCCCGGTAGAACTTGCAGCTGTAGTTACCTTTTCTTATAGATTACTTACTTACTGGATACCTTTTGTAATCGGCTATTTTGCTTTCAGGAAGGTCAATCAGGAAAAAATTGATAAACTTGAAAATGGTATTAGTTGATGCGATAGGCGATTCTATTGAAGAGTTAAGTCCGAAAAAATTCCGGCAACCTAATTTTTTTGTAAGAATTTTAAAAAATCTGATCTTGATCGTATTTTTTTCTGTAGTTGTTTTTGCCACTATAAATTTGCCCGCTTATCTTATTATCGGTGGATATAAATTTAATCCAAAGAGATTCGCTTTTGACTTAAAAAAGCAGGAACAACTCGAACTTGTCAGCAAAGAGAATAAATATAAGCCAACTATCCAATATCCTGACAATAGTTTGTTTGTACCAAAAATAGGAGTTAGTGCTCCCGTCGTTTATGATGTTGATGCAGGTAGTGTTATGGACTCCTTGCGTAAGGGTGTGGTTCATTTGAAGGGAAGCGGGCATATAGGAAGTGCAGGTAATATATTTATTACCGGTCATAGCTCTAATTACTGGTGGGAAGAAGGGCAATACAATACTGTTTTTGCTCTTTTGCCGGAATTGGTACCAGGGGATTTGATTTACCTAACTGATAGCGGGAAGCTAAAGCGTTATATTGTGAGGGAAAAGATTGAAGCTAAGAAGAATGAAGTTGACAGCTATCTAACGTCCGATGGCGAACAATTAACCTTGATGACCTGTGTGCCGGTGGGGACAAACCTCAAAAGGCTTTTGGTAGTTGCTGTTCCTGACTGATTTTGCCGAAAAACATAAATAGTGTAAAATATAAAAGATGAAGAAAATCCTTGTTTTTGCCCTAGCTATTTTAACTTGCGCTTTTTTGTTTAAGGTTTCTCTCGCTCAAGATACGGAACCTCCTTTGGGTTTACCTAGCGCTATTATTGAAGATACAGAATCGCCTACGGCAATTGTAACTTATACTTCTCCTACAGCTACGCGAACTGCAACAATAACTAGAACAGCTACTACTCAAGAAGCGGTTGACGATGCGGAAGTAGGGAGCGAAATCGTTTTACTGGTTACCTTATCAATTATCGGTGGACTCGGAATATTTCTTATAAAGAAATACTTTGATCTCAATCGTTTTCGACTGTAATTATTAAAGGCGAATTATTCTGATATAATGAATTATATGAAGGATCCCTTTGGTTTGCTTGACCCGCCAAAACGGCAAGCGTCTCCAAATCCCAAAAGGGTTTATTTGATGGTAATAGGGGTTTTGAGTACCCTTGTCATTTTTTTAGCTATTTATGCTCTTATTAGTCGCTATAGAGTTAGTGCTGATGTTGCAGTGAATGATTCTGCTTCTGTAAAAATTACTGGTATTCCCCAAGAAGTTAGTACCGGTGATCAGTTGGTTGCTACGGTTTCGGTTACCAACTCCGGAAAAGATGCGATTGAAGATAGTTTTGTTTTGATCCAGGGGGTTGGTATCGATTTAGCTCAATCGGTTTTGCTCGGCGAAGGTTTTGGGCAAGATACCCCTGGGTATCTTAGGGAGCTTAATTTAAGCGAGCTGTCTCAATTCGAATCCCCTGGAGAAGAGGGGATTTATTGGTATGTCGGCGATTTGCCTGTCAAGCAAAATTTGACCCAACAGATTAAAGGAACTATTGCGGCTGGATCTGATTCTGTAGCCAGAATAGACGTAAAGTATTATTCGCATCCTAGTGAGAGTGGCGGTTGTGGCTTTTTGGGCTTATCGCGTTGTAATGGATCTGACTCTGTGCAACTAGCAGTTAATTCAGCTCAGCTGAAGCTTTCTAATAGTAGCAAGATAGAGTTGAAAGCTGGTTATAACTTCGTTGCTCTACCCTATGTTTTTCCTGCCAGCTCAATCAGGGACTTTCTTGCATCGCTTCGCAATAAATGGGCTTATTATTTTGAGCCGACGACTGGGGAGTATGTGAGCTTGTTGAGCGATAATAATACTGACTTGGTGAAACCGGGAATCGGATTTTGGATTTATGACACAGAGGGCGGAGAATATGATCTTCCTTCTACCAAAGTCGAGACGAATATAAACGAATCTTTTTCTGTAAAGTTAGAAGAGGGGTGGAACCAGTTGGGGAATCCCTATCCCAAGAGGGTGATTGTTTCCGGCGACAAAATATTGGTTAGGGAGGTAGCTGATGACGGAACGTCCTCGGGCACTATCTATTCTTTAAAGTCGGCGGTTGAGGGGGGTATTTTGTCTGTGCCTTATATTGTAAATTATAAAAGTGGAAGCGATATGGACTCTTCTTCGGTAACAAATTCCTTGGAGTATAAAAAGCTAAATCTCGATTCGTCTTTAAATGCCTTCGCCGGTTTTACCATAAGGGCTGACAGGAAGGTGGTTCTGACTTTTCCCGGGAGAGACGTTATTGCCGAGGGTGATTTGCTCTCTTCGGAGGAGCTGAAAAAAATTGAGAATTGGATTATGAAGAATGGACTGAACCAGTATGGCGATCCAACCGGTACGGTCTATGCCGGCGGTACGCCCTTGGTTGATGAAAAGACCGGTAGAAATCTGGACCGAATAGATTATGTTTTGAGCAAGCACTCTGATAGGCCGTGGAATAGGTAGAGGAGAAACTAGAGATTGATATTAAATATTTTTGTCAGGTATTTTCCGGCCTTTAGAACTAGGTCGGTTTTTTGATTGACGAAATAGACAGCTATTATTACAGCTAGAATTAATCCTATTGTAATCAGGATTTTTTTGATTTCCCCCTTTACCGGATTGGGTTCTTGGGTTGTCCGGTTTGCCTGCGGCGCTATCTGCTGGGATTGTGTCTGTTGCAGAGGAGCTTGGGGAGTGTTGGCAGGCGTGGCAACGGGTTGTTTTTGCGCTTCTTCCAGCGCTCTTGCCCTGATTAGTCTTTTGATTTTCTTTTTGTTTTTCTTTTTCGACATAGTTTTGACTTAATATTAGTGGAGGCCTCGGCCGGATTTGAACCGGCGTACGCGGTTTTGCAGACCGCTACCTAACCACTCGGTCACGAGGCCTAGCTTCAAATAACTTAGCACTTTTTAGGTTAAAAATAAAGAATTTTGTAAAAAAAGTCTTATAAAAATAGGTTAGGCCCGGTTTGCGATTGAAGTTATCTCACGCATCCGGGCCCGAACCTCCTTGTGTCGATCCCACCTAGATGATGAGGTGGGTGATTCTTCGCCAGCCAAGGTCCTCTACGTCGACGATCCCGGCGCAGACGAGGAAGAAGATTGTGACCATGTCACTGACCTTCTCCTCTCGGATCATCTCTTGGACCTCGCGGTAGGTGTACCACTGCGAGTGCGTCTTCTCATCACCTTCGCCGTTGTGGGTTTTTGGCGGCACCTCCGCCTTTATGTGGATGACGAAGGGGAAGAAGCATTTTGGGCCTCCCCCAGCTGCGATCTCGCGGCCGACGTCGTGGCTGAAGCCCGGGGCGGTGAAAGCAGAGGCGATTTCTACTTCACCGACTTCCTCGCGGAGCTCTGCCATGAGTTTCTCGATCATCTCTTGCGGGCTCTTTACGCCGATGTTGCCGGCGGGTAGCTCCACACAGTCGATGTCGACGGGGCGCCACTGGCGAACGAGGCAGACGCGGCGCTCGTTGCCAGATTCGGCGATGAGCACGCAAGAGCCTGCGTGTCCGCTCTGCTCGTAGAGTGGCCATGAGTGCTGTTGCTCCGCGTACTTGTTCTCCACCATCCGTCCGGTGGGGCCACAATCGGCGAGCTTGCACTCACTGCGGGGCTGAGGCCACCTCCTTTCGGGAACCCGAGGGTAGAGCACTCCGGCGAGATTAATCATCTCGCCACATTTAGGGCAAAATCCCGCTCCTTTCGGAGCTTCCCCGTGTGTACATTTGGCCACTGCTAACCACTTCCCCTCTGCCTTTGGCAGGATTTTTGTACAAATGTCCGCAAGGTGCGAACAGTAATTTTTACCATATCCTCTCCTAAAAGTCAATAGCTGTGCTGTCTTTGAGATATGTTGTTATCCTTTACTTTTTTGGCATTTTCAGATAACATTTTCCTTAGTTTATGCGGGTGTAGTTCAGTGGTAGAACGTCTCCTTGCCAAGGAGAAGGCCGGCGGTTCAAGTCCGCTCACCCGCTCCACTTCGCTCGGCGTAAACCACGCGCTGTAATTTAATTTTTTATGTCCGCTCGGGCATTTTTTAATTGACCAATTTAGTAATTAAACGAAGATCAACAACTGAAAGTTAAAAATTCCCTTCTGGCACTTGACAAGATTGACCTATGTTGTACACTAGTTGCCGTCATGCTAAAAGTATTGATGATTGCCGAATACATTACAAGCGTGTTGCTGGTTATAGTAATCATGCTTCAGCATCGCGGAACCGGACTTGGGGGAGTTTTTGCCTCCGAGGCCAATGCTTACCGTTCAAAAAGAGGAATTGAAAAATTTCTTTTTAATTCTACTATTGTTTTTGCTGTGCTGTTAGTTGCAAGCTCTATCGCTCACTTATTTATTCGGATAAATTCACTCTAAATATATGAAAGTACCGTTACGTGGCCTAAGCCGTGTCAGTTACAAATCATTGATATATACGTTAAAAACCTGGAGAGTCTCGTTTAATATTCCCGAAAAGATTGCCTTTTTGGTAATTGCTCTTATGATTGCTCTAACTTCCTGGCGATGGTCTGAAGCGGCTGGCCAGATGAAAAACTGGGTGCCAAAAGCAGGAGGCACTTTCACCGAAGGCGTTATAGGTGAATCTCTTGAAAGTATCGATTTGGGCCGTTTAACTAAGGCGGGTTTGGTGCGTTTTGACCAAAATCAAAAAGTAGCGCCAGATCTGGCGTTGTCTTGGGAGATATCAGAAGATAGATTGTCCTATAAGTTTAATTTGGTTGGGAATATCAATGCCTACGAAGTTCTAGATGTTTTTTCCAAGAATCCTACTTATGTGCCAAACACGGCAGTTGAAGTCACAGCCGATAATGTTGTTACTCTCAAGCTGGACGAGCCCAATTCGGATTTTATGGAAGAGTTGACTAGACCTATTTTTCCTTATGGGCCATACAAAGTAGCCAAAAAAACCGACAAAGAAATTAGGTTGGATAGAAACTCTGGTTATCATCTGCAAAGCCCCTTTGTGGATAGGTTCATTATAAGGCTTTACAAGGACGGCGATGCCTTGCAGAAGGCGGCTAATAAAGGGAAAATATCAGGCGCGCTTGACCTGCGGGAATTACCAAAGAATTGGCAGGAAAAGAATCTAAGGTTAGCGAAAAAACATGTTCTGTTTATCAATTCTTCTAAGTCTTATCTGAAAAAGACCGCTGTTCGTGAGAAAATTCTAAATGGGGAGAAGCCCGAGGGTATAGAAACGCTTGATATTTTGGAGGTTAACGGAGAAACGGAAGACCAAGATTATATTAATTATAAAAAGAAGTTAGAAAACGCAGGATTGAAGCTTAATGTCAGAAAAGTGGATCTCAAAGATGCGGTTCGGGAAGACTTGCCTGGGCGCAACTATGATCTTTTGTATATCCTGACTGACCAGAGCCCTATAGACGACCCTTATTCATTTTATAATTCCTCGCAAAGAAGCGCTAATGGACAGAATTTTACAGAGGTAGCTAACGCCGATCTGGATGAATATACGGAAAAGTATAGTAGTAGTTCGGATGAAGACGAGCGCAATAAGTTAAGAGAAGAAATCTCAAAAATTGTTGATGGCGAGAAGATAGCAAGGGAGTTTAAGAATATCGAGAAGAAGTATCGAGTGTCAGGCAAATTAAAAGGATTTGGACTTTGTGTCAGTTGCCTCTCTGATTTTGATAGATTTGACTTAATCGATCAATGGCATTTTTACACTAAGCGCCAAAAATAGTATCGACAAAGGCTTTTTTTTAGAGTACTATCTATACCTGATGAGGGTTGCTTTTCGGCTTGTGTGCTGCCCGGGTGCTGAAATTGGTAGACAGGCATGATTCAGGATCATGTGCCACCTAGTGGCGTGGGAGTTCGACTCTCCCCTCGGGCACCAGCTTGGGTATTTAAGATTAAAACAAATGAGTAGAATCCCATTTACTATCACAATGGATAAAAACCTTTTAAAGAAAGTGGACTCTATTGTAGATGGCAGAAAAATCAGAAACAGATCTCACGCTCTTGAGTACTTAACCTCTTCGTATTTCAAGCCCTCTGTAAAGAAGGCCTTAATTTTAGCTGGTGGAAAAGGAGTGAAGATGAGGCCTTTTACCTTCGAGCTTCCCAAAACAATGTTACCTATTAAGGGTATTCCTATACTCGAACATATTATTGAGCTTTTGAGATCTCACGAAGTGAGAGATATATACATATCGATAGGATATTTGGGCGATAAGATAAAAATGCACTTTGGCAACGGGTCAAAGTTTGCAGTTAAAATTCACTATTTAGAAGAGAAAAATGACTTAGGCACTGGCGGGGCGCTAAAAAAAGCTATGCCCAAGTTTGGTAAAGATCCCTTTGTAATGTTGTGGGGAGATGTGCTTGCCGATATTGACCTCGGTGATTTTACTGCTTTTCATCTGGAGAGTAGCCCGCTGATGTCGATTGCCCTAACTTCTGTAGCTGACCCGACTGATTATGGCGCGGTGAAAATCCGTAGAGATACGGTGGTTGAATATATAGAGAAACCAAAGAAATCGGCTGCTTTATCCCACTTGGTCTCTGCCGGGGTACATATAGTTGACCCAAAGGTTGAAAAATATTTTCCTAAAACCTCCAAGTTTAATCTAGAAAGAGATGTTATTCCTAAGCTGATTGGGGATAAAAAAATCAAGGGTTATGTTTTTGCTAATCAGTGGTTTGATGTTGGCACGCCCCAGATATATCAAAGGGCGATAAAAGAATGGAAAAAAGCTAGATGAATTCCAGAGAGCTGAAAAAGCGCTTTCCGGATGAATATAGGGATTTCTTTTCTTGTTGCACTGAAGTGGTATCGGCTCCTCATGTTTTCTTCTGGACGGGAGATTTTTCGAATTTTTACGGTGGTTTGGCAATTTGCTCCAAAATTCCCTTACGTTTCTATGTCGGCTTAGAAAAAATCGCTAAAGATGATTTTGAGGTTCAAGAAGACTTTAAGGCCTATTTTTCTTCAAAAAATAGTTTCCAATCTTTAAAACTCGATGATTATATCGTAAGTGCGCTCCGGTCTTTTCTGAAGGATTATTTCAAGGGTTATCGTATCCGGTTTTTTTCGGAGTTACCGCTAGGATCTTCTTTGGGCGCTTTGGGGGCAATGTCTGCCTGTCTGGCAAAACTTACCGGTGGCGCTAAATCTATCGAATATAAAGCGATCGACTTGTCTAGATCTTTACAGAGGGGCAGAAAGTCAGCCGCTACCGCTTTAAGCTGTATGATTGACTCTCCTTATCCTGTTGTTTATACCCATCACAATAACAAACCAACAGTAACAAGTTTAGACAAAATGTTAGATTTACCCAAAGATGCTATTTGGCCGATTGATTTCGGTTTAATTTTTTCCGGAAAATTAGTTAGAGGTGGAGCTGTGATTTCATCGGCTCGCGAAATGCAGGATGTTTCGCGAAACTTACAAAGGGAGGCCAAGGAGATTTTGGGTTCATATAGCGGTTCTTTCTGGGATGATTATTTGAAAATGTTAAACCATGTTGCTTGCCAGTGTCTGGTTGGAATGAAGAGGATTTTTAGACAGGCGAGGGAGGATGATATCGCTTTTTTATTTTTGACATTGAATCAATATCAAAACCTTCTTTATTTTTTAGGAATATCTACTTCAACCGTCAATAAAATTTATTCTGCTGTTCATAAAGATGCTAACTATCTAGACAATGAGGTTGGTTCGGGATGCAAAATTACTGGAGTAGGAAGGGGTGGAGATGTCCTTTTTGCCGTTCCGTATGGGGAAATAAGAGAAAAAATCAAAAAGACAATCGATAGAATCTCGCGCAAGGATAATGGTAGTGTTTCGCTTGATTATGCGAGCTGGATAGACGGTATAGAAGCAAAAGGGCTTATAGTAGAGCAGAAAGTTAGTGACGGAGTGTTTTCCGCATTTTTGCAAAAAGGAATGTTGCTTCTGGAGATTTTCGAAGGGAAGTCTTTAAGTGAGAAAATAATCAATTCGGAAGATATCGATCGAGAGAAAATAGACCTTATTCTCGATACGGATACGGCTAAAATTATTTTTAGAGGCAAAAAGCTGAATTCTTCGGAAATATTTTCGCAAAAGGCTACAGTTGAGATTTTAAGTAAAATCTTGAGATCTGATAATTTAAAAATTACCAATGATGATTTGCCGGTTTCTTACGGTAAAAGCAGGTTTGATCTACAGAGCAAGATTATCTCTCCGCTTGAAAAATTAACAAAATTATCTTTCGACATAAGGGGTGGTATGTATGATGATTTTTCTCTCGAGCTCAAATTTTCCAATATTTCGATAGGCATTGTCAAAAAAATATCCTAGTTTTTCTATTTTTTTCCAGAACTCTTTTTTCTATAAATATAAGTATGGTAAGCGTGCGAGATCGTGAAAGAGGAGGGATTCAGAATGTACAAGGATCAGAAAGACGAGCAGGTCAGGCAGGAGGAGCAGGAGCAGGAGGAGCAGGAGGACGCTGGCGATGGCGATCGAATCCAGAGCCACGGATCAACTGTGGCTGACGGTCGCGGGATTCCGGCACATCTCTGAGCTATCCAGCTCCCTGGCAGTTTCGGGGGACTTCTTACGGGAGGTCCCTTTTTCTTTATTGAAAAAAAACTACTTTAGGGTATAATTTTCAGGTAAGCCGGGGTGGCGGAATTGGTATACGCGCATGCTTGAGGTGCATGTGGGAGCAATCCTGTGCAGGTTCAACTCCTGTCCTCGGCACCACGTTGAATATATTTGAATTTTTTGGTATTTTAAACCTGCAAAATAATAAGCTTGGAGGCATTTATGCCCGAAGAAAAAATAGGGGAAATTACCCACTATTTTGACAAAATCGGCGTTGCTATCGTGAAGCTTTCCGCTCCTCTTAAAGTGGGAGATAAAATCAAGGTCAAGGGTGCTACCACTGACTTTGAACAGACCGTTGATTCGATGCAAGTCGATCATCAAGAGGTAGAATCGGCCGAATCGGGTCGGGAGCTGGGAATAAAGGTTACCGAGAAAGCTCGAGAAGGCGACGACGTTTTGAAAGCATAGTCTGGCTTATAAAGCCGGATGGATGTAAGACAATTTTTGTTGTGCCTTTAAAACTATTTAGCCCGAGGTTAATAAGGGCGGTTAGCTCAATGGTAGAGCACTTGGTTTACATCCAAGGGGTTAGAGGTTCGAGTCCTCTACCGCCCACCAGGGTTGCGTGGTTGTTTAGTAAGATTTATTTATAAAATAATTTTAAAATGAAGATAGTAATTTGTGGCAGTATAACAGCAAGTAGAGATTTGATTAAAGTGGCTGAAGAACTCGAAAGCCTTGGGGTGAAGGTAGTGTTACCTTATTCTACAAAAAAAATAATGGATGGCGAGATAGTTCTTGAGGAATATCGCTTGATCAAAGAAAAACAGGGTGACAGCTTTTTTCGCGAGCAAGGCGAGGAAGACTTTATAAAGAGGTATTTTAGGGAAATCTCCAATTCGGATGCAATCTTAGTTGTGAATGTTGACAAAAAAGGAGTCAAAAATTATATAGGAGGAAATGCTTTGATGGAGATGGGATTTGCCTATGTTTTAAATAAAAAAATCTATCTGCTAAACGATATACCCGACGTTAGTTATAAAGATGAAATTGTTGCAGTCAAACCGATTGTTTTGAGTGGTAATTTATCCAAGATCATTGAAAAGTAATCTTTCTCCTGTTATTATACTTTTAATTTGCCGAGGTAGCTCAGTGGTTAGAGCACTGGTCTGAAAAACCAGGTGTCGACAGTTCGATTCTGTCCCTCGGCACCAGGGTTGATACATACTGCCCATCTTATGGATTTTTTTTCTTGGAATTACCTGACAACTCCTATACAAAAGCCAGATCCTATCTGGCCCTATTTTATCTTTTTTTCGCTGTCTATGGTTGTGTCAATTATTTTACATATATTTGCCGATAAGAAGAGAATGCCCAAATTTCAAAAACGCTTTGTTCGAAAAATCGCTGACTTCTTGCTTTATATCCCAACCTTGTTTCAGCTTATATTTCTTGCTATTTATGCCGGTATCAAAAGTTTTAGTTTGCCTGTTTACCTTTTTATCCTAGGGCTTATATGGTTGATTTGGTTTTTCTTTCTGATATACTATCGATTAGTTATCTTAAAGGAATTTTGGAATTTGTATTTGAAACAAAGACAAGAGGAGAAATATATACATGGTAAAGGCAAAACAAGTAGTACAGAGTGAGATGGATAAGATCGCTCAAGCTGACGAGAGTCAGCTTGTGCCATTTAAAGTTAACGATCCGGTTAAATGCAAAATTATTTCCGTTTCCGGTAATAGATTGGTCTGTGATATAGGGGGGCTTGCAGTTGGTTTTGTGCCTGAAAAAGAATTTTCTTTTGATACTAAAGATTTAGATCCTGGCGATGAGATTACTGCTTCTGTTATGTCGATGGAGGGCCGAGACGGGATGGTTGTTCTTAGTTTGAGGAGAGCTGATAGAGATAGGTTGTGGGATACTCTGAAGCAAAAAATGGAAGATAATGAGACTTTGACTGTCAGGGTAACTAATGCCAATAGGGGTGGTTTGATGGTTGATGCCGGCGGTTTAATAGGGTTTTTGCCTGTATCTCAACTCTCGGTTGAAAATTATCCGCGGGTTGAAGGCGGTGATTCAAACCAAATTCTTTATCGTTTGAAAAAACTGATAGATAATCCCTTGACCGTTAAAATTATCGGTCTGGATCGCAACGAGGAAAAGCTTATTTTTTCAGAAAAAGAAGCTGTCAGCGAAGCTATGGGTGGAGTGGAAGCACTTTTTGATGTTGGCGAGGTAGTCGAAGGTACGGTTTCGGGCATTGCTCCTTTTGGCGTTTTTGTCAATCTCAACTCAATCGAAGGTTTGATTCATATCTCCGAGGTATCTTGGGAGCACGTTTCAGATCTTAATAAGATGTTTAAAACCGGACAAAAGGTCAAGGCAAAAATTGTAAAGATAGAAGATGGAAAAGTGTCTCTATCGGTAAAGAGACTGTCTGGAGATCCTTGGCTTGAAGAAGTGAAAAAACTGAAAGTTGGGCAGATAGTTGACGGAGAAGTGACCAAAATGACTGCTTATGGGGCCTTTGTCAGGCTGGAAAATGATCTTGAGGGTTTGGTTCATATTTCAAAAACTAGCGGTGATATTGAGAAAATTAAAAAGCTTCAAATTGGGGACAAGAAGAAATTTGAAGTTATCGAACTTAAACCGGAAGCGCGCCGAATAGGGTTAAGACTGGTTGAAGAGGGTTAACCCCAGGGGTTAGGATTGTGTTTTGTAGGTCGGCTAGGGTAAATGGCTGTTTTTATAATAGTGCTATACCTTAGTGTTTTGACAATCAAATAACTTATCTAAAAAATAGGTACTTGATTTCTTCCCTCTTTGAAGAGTTTTGAGACGAATGAGATGAGTGTTTTAGGGGCGTATCCTTTGAAAATATATTTAAAATATGATATGATTGACAACTAAAAGAGGAGGAAGGGTGCAAGTTAAAAAAAATCAAAAAAACCAGTTGGAAATCAAGACAAAAAAAGGAACAATCACAATCGGTGATCAAGTTTATATTAACGATGTTGATCTCGAAGGGCCGGGAGAATATGAGATTGCCGGCATATCAGTTGAAGGTGTAGATGATAGTATTTATCTTTTAAATATCGAAGATATCCCGTCCGGCTTGGTGGATTTTAAAACTAAGATTTCCAAAGAAAAAATCGAAAAACTTTCAGATGTTGATTTCCTGATTGCGAAAGTCAATGGTGAAACCGAAGCGGTGATTGACCAAGTTAATCAAATTGAGCCAAAGACAGTTGTTTATACGGGATCGGAAGGGGCTTTGCAAAAAATTAAATCGAGCGGAGTGTCCTTAAATGAAACCGAAGAACTCAAACTTACCAAATCAGATATTGCTGAAGAGCAAAAGGCCTACTTCATTGAATCAAATGGAAAAGGCCTTTAATAAAGCAAAAAAATTAATCTCTAAGAGCCAAAATATCCTTGTTCTGCTTCACGAGTTTCCCGATGGAGACACTATCGCTTCATCTATAGCGTTGTATTTGTTCTTAAGGCGGGTTGAAAAAAAAGTCGATCTTGCCGTTAAGGGTGAGATACCGGATTATTTTAAGTTTTTGACTGCTCCGTATTTGATAAAAAATGATTTTCTTTTGGGTGATTATGATCTTATTATCGCGGTTGATTGTGGCGATAGCAAGAGAACCGGTTTTCCGATGAGAATCGAAAATATAGCTAGGTCAAAGCCGATTATAAATATCGACCATCATAGTTCCAATAACCTAAAAAAGCACGCTAAAATCAACCTCGTCGATGAAAAGGCGGCCGCTGCGGCTGAAGTTATTTTTAAGTTTTTCAAGTATCTTGATATTAAGATAGAGTCGAGGATGGCGACTTATATTTTGGCGGCTATTTATTATGACACGGGGGGTTTTCAGCACTCCAATGTAACCAGCGATACTTTAAATATTGCTTCCGAGTGCTTGAAACGTGGGGCTAGGGTTGGTCTGATAGCGGATAATGTTGTAAATTCACGGTCGTCATCCGGGCTAAAGTTGTGGGGGATGGTTTTAACTCGCATGAAAATCAAAAATAAAATAGCTCTTTCTTATCTAAGCCACGATGATATTCTGTTAAGCGGTGCAAAATCGGAAGATGCGGCCGGCGTGGTTAACTTGATGAATTCTCTCCCCGAGGCGAAAGTGGCGATCTTGTTTGTTTATACTCCTGATGATAAAATAAAGGCCAGTTTGCGTACCGAAGAAGACAATATAGATGTTTCGAGGCTTGCTCGTCTTTTCGGGGGAGGCGGACATAAAAAAGCAGCCGGCTTTACCCTTGATGGAGATTTAGCAGTTCTTTTTAAAAAATGATTTTGGCGCGGTGTCGGAACTGGTAGACGATACGGACTTAAAATTCGTTGGCGTGTAAACGCCGTGTGGGTTCGACTCCCACCCGCGCCACCATTATTCCAAAGTTTTATACCCTATAACCCCTGCCGAGGTGGCAACGTTTAGAGAGTTGGCCTGTCCATACATAGGGATTTCGACTATAACATCAGATATTTTTAAAACTTTACTCGAGATGCCATCTTTCTCGTGCCCCAAGACGATAGCTAAAGGTTTTTTGTAGGAAGCTTTTTTGTAGTTTATGCTTTTTTTTGTTTGTTCTAAGGCGATGATTTGTACGCCTTCTTTTTTTAGCTTTTCTACGGCTTCACTTGTTTTTTCGCAATATTCCCAATCAACCCATTCAACCGCTCCCATCGAGGTTTTAAATATTTTTCTTCTCGGAGGGGTGGCGGTTATTCCGCACAGGTAGATTTTCTTGACGCGCAAAGCATCGGCGGTTCTGAAAATTGCTCCGACATTAAGCATTGATTTGATATTATCCAAGATAAAATAGATCTCGTGTCGCGGGGCATTTTTAATCTTTCTAAGTCCGCCTTTGAGCTTGATGTTTTCTCTGATAGTTCTCTGTTTCATAGTAAATAATTAAACCAATTCCTTTTATAAAAGTCAAAGGCCTCGGAGACTGCGCGTCTCCGAGGCCTTGTATGTGAAGCGCTCCCCCTGGCGCCTTCCAGTTAGCGACTTGGCAGTCGGAGTAGTTTAAAGTCTTGCTCGGGACTCGAGGGTTACTGGCCGATTACGATCCTTTTGGGATCAGCAATCCCCATACGGATCCCGTCGACGATCGTCAGAGGCTTTCGCCCTTGCTGACGATCCACTCGCCACCAAACCTCCCTGTGGGCGAGCGTCTCGACGCCTGTCTGACGAAGTACTTCTCGGTACTCCGCCCCGAACAGTCGGTAGGGATGTTGTAGCGACGTGGCACTGTGGTCGTAGGGGACCACAGGGCCAAGCTCTACTATGCTGCCACCGTAGAGCTCCCTTACTTCCCCGACCAGCATGCAGGTCCAAGTCTCATCTGTCTCTACGTCCGACAGGGAGACCATAAGACCTGCCTGCGCCGCTGTTGCCACCATCACCATCGTTACCACTGCCGCTACCATTGCCTTCCTCATCTCTTCGGCCTCCTTGGGCCTTGTGTGCGAGGAACAAACGATCCCCTCGCTTTCACAGATTTAAATCTATAAGAGCGAGGCGATCTATATCTCAATGTTCACCAAACAAGGAACTATATCATAAAACCCGCCAAAAGTCAAGTTTCGGGGGCGACTGTAGGATATTGGCGCAACCCATTGTCTTTGTAGCTGGATTTGATAATATTATATTGATGAAAAGGAAATTTATACAAACCACCGCAATGGTAGTATTGGTAGTAGGTGTTTTTGGTTATAGCTTCTACCGCTTTTTTCCTGTTATCTTCGGCGACGATGTCTATCCGCTAGAGTATGTAAATGAAATTAACAAGTGCGCTGATCTTTTTGGTTTAGATAAACCCCTTTTGGCGGCTTTAATCTTGAAAGAATCAGGATTTAACGCACAGGCTGTATCTCGTGCTGGCGCTATGGGTTTGACGCAGTTGATGCCCCGTACTGCTCAAGGGGTCAATGAAAGAGTTTTCGAGGGAAGATTTACGGATTATTTTGATCCCGAATCAAATATTTGTATTGGCGCGGCCCACTTAGCCGGTTTGCTGGGCACATACGGCGGTGATACTGAAGCGGCTCTTATTGCTTATAACGGAGGCGACGGCGCGGCCCAGAGATTTTTGGCGGCTCGCGATAGCTCGGTTTTAGTTACCGAAACTCGTCTTTATTCCCCGAAAATTTTGGCGGCGCGAGAGGTTTATGCTTCTATGTATGGCGACAAATTTACTCCCTCGAAATCCGAGTTTAAACTTCCCGAAACCACATCTGAAGGCATCAAGGTTCCCGGCACTACTTATCAGCCGGTTACTATTGAGGTTCAAAAAACATCGGATAAAACCAACACGTTCTGGAAGGGATTCATAAAAGATGTCTTTGCAAGATTCTTCAACCGATAATTTAAGAAAAAGTTTTTTGGATTTTTTCAAAACAAGGGGTCACGAGGTGGCTCCGTCTTCATCTTTAATACCCAAAGACGATCCGACAGTTCTATTCACTACAGCCGGTATGCAACAATTCAAAAGATTTTATCTGTTTCCAGAGGAAGCACCGATGGCCTGTGTAGCAACTTGTCAAAAGTGCTTGCGAACCGGCGATATCGAAGAAGTTGGTGATGAAACGCATTTGACATTTTTTGAAATGCTTGGCAATTTTTCGTTTGGTTACCCGGAAAAAGAACACTCTTATTTTAAGCAAGAAGCTATAAAGATGGCGTGGGAGTTTCTGACAGGTGAGCTCAAGGTTGAAAAAGAGAGGATTTTGGCGACTTATTTTGCAGGTGATAGGGGGATAAAAGCCGATAAAGAATCGAGAGATCTTTTGAAAGAAATAACCGGATTGGACAGTTCCAAGATTCTCGGAACTGATTTTAGCGAAACTTTTTGGTCGCTTGGAACCGAAGGATCTCCGGGCGGTCCGACGGTCGAATTTTATATTGATGGCATCGAAATCTGGAATTTAGTTTTTAATGAATATAAATTTACCAGTGGCGAATACGTTAAAAGCGAATCCGCGGGTGTTGATACCGGTATGGGTCTTGAACGACTAGTGGCTGTAATGCAGGGGGAAAGTGATATTTATCAAACCGATGCCTTTGCTTCGGCAATCAAGAAAATCGAAGAATTATCGGGTAAGAAATATACCGAAAACAAAAAGGAGTTTCGTATTATTGCCGACCATTTGCGAGCGGCTACGGCTTTAATAAATGATGGCGTTACACCCTCCAATAAGGACAGGGGATATGTTTTGCGAAAATTAATACGTAGAGCCATTGTCAAGGGCAAACAAATTGGAATCGAAAAGAATTTTTTGGTACATCTTTCCGGCACCGATGATGTTAAAAAGAAGCTAGAGAAAGAGGAATCGAAATTTCGAAGTTCCTTATTGACAGGTCTTAAAATGTTTGAAAAAAGAATATTTGGGGGATTCGGAAGCACGGTTTTTGGAGGAAGTACACAGGGAAAAAATGTAGGACCATCTCTTTCAGGCCAAGAATTATTTGATCTCTATCAGACTTACGGTTTCCCGATAGAATTAAGTAGCGAGATTGCTAAGGAAAAGAATATTTCGATCGACAATATAGCGATTGAGCAATTTAACAATCTAGTGCGTGAGCATCAGGAAAAGTCTCGCACTGCTTCAGCCGGAATGTTCAAGGGTGGTTTAGCTGATAACAAAACAGAAACCACTCGCTTGCATACTGTCGCCCACCTTTTACTGGCGGCATTGAGGCAAATTCTCGGTCCCGAAATAAACCAAAAGGGATCAAATATTACAGAGGAGCGTCTACGCTTTGATTTTAATTATCCTGAAAAATTGACGCCTGAACAAATTCTTGAAGTTGAAAATTTTGTTAACGAAAAAATAAAAGAAGATTTGCCGGTTACAATGGAAGAAATGAGTGTCGATGAAGCGAAAAAGACGGGCGCTACCGGTGTTTTTGACGACAGGTATGGAGATAAGGTTAAGGTTTATAATATCGGGTCGCAAGATGCTGTTGTCTCTCGCGAGATTTGTGGCGGGCCACACGTTGAGAGAGTTGGCGAACTTGGCCATTTTAAAATTATCAAAGAGCAATCTTCCTCTGCTGGCATCCGCCGCATAAAAGCTGTTTTAAGCTAAAAATTATACTTTTTGTTTGACATTTGATGCGTTTTGTGCTATTATTTCTTGTTTGTGTAAATTCCAGCCAGGAAGGAGGGAGAATCATGAGAAGGAGGGGATTCACACTTGGCGAGTTGGCGGTGGTTGTAGCGCTCACCGCCATCGTAGTTGCGATCCTGTTGCCGGTCATCCACCGCGGGATAGCTTGCGGATTGTGACCAGCCGGCAGCAACTGAGAGCAGGCCCCCGGACACATCGTTCGAGGGCCCTTTTTTTATGAAAAATATTTCTCCACAAACTCTCTTGCTTTTTGTAGGTTTTTGATTGCCATTTTCTCGCCTTTTTCTGCCTCAATCGAATCGGGGATAAGCTCTATCGAAATAATCCCTTTATATCCTGATTTTTTCAGATGCCTTAAAAATTTTTCAAGTGGTAATTTTCCCTTGCCGGGTGCTAAGTGCCTATCTTCAAGCGAATTGGGTCTATCTTTGTGTATTTTGGGATTATTATCGGAGAAGTGAATATAATTTATCTTGTCCGCAAGTGTATCGAAAAAATCAATGAGGTTTAGTTCGGCTGTGCCGACATGGCTTGTGTCCATCAGAATGTTATCAAACTTCTCCATCTCTTTTGCTTCGAAGCGATTTGTCCGTGGCTTGTCCGGTTTTTCCATATCATAAGATTTAGTCGAGTTTTCAAACACGACTTTGACCGGCTCGGCTTTTCTTATTATCTTTTTTTGATTTTTGAGTATCCAGCTGTCGTATTTGGGGTCGGAATATTCCCAGCTGTGGATTACGAGATATTTTACCTTAAGCTTTTTGGCTAAGTTAGTACTTTTTTCAATTCTGCTTTTGTGGTCTCCCCAAACTCCAAAAAACTCCATCATATAATGCAAGCCGATAACTTTAACTTTATTTTGTTTGGCTAATTTTTTTATATAAACCGGATCTTGAGTATCAAATCTGGAGTCGGGACAGATTTCTATTTGGCTATATCCTGACTTTTTGGCAATCTCGAAAAAACGGTTTAGTCCGTAAGTGTAAAGTGACCCTGAAGATAAAGCTATTTGATTTTTCATATTTTTGAATACTACTCTATATATTCTTATATTTCAATTATTTATCTATCTTAGTGAGCCGATAGCTTTCTGCTATAATCCAAATTGATCCTGACACTCTTTGTCTCTTGTTGCTAAATGCGCATTACCGTATCGGGTAAATACAAAGAGTGTATGCGATTGACAAACCTGTTCTTTTCTGATAATGTTACCTGTCTCTTTCATAAGTATCATAGAAGGAGACATTTGAATAAGTACGGGCCGGTGTCAACAAAAGACACTGGCTCTGCAGTATTATCCTGACGGCAGAGTGTCGCAGGAAGCAGTTTGACAGATAAGAAGAAGGAGGAGGTGCTCCGCATGGGTGGAGTAACCACAAGGGATGTACCGGCTGTTCATCAGCCGAGGACTGGCGTTGGCACTACCGCCAAGGGGCGGAGTGCCTCATTGAGGGACAAGAGGGCGATGCTTGCCCTCAAGATACTCCTTCCTCTGGCAGTCGTTGTTTGGCTGTTTAGAGTGGGGATCCCTGGAGCGTCGTTAGTTCCCGTCTGGGGACCGTCTATGCGGCCAACTATGGCCGTGTGGCACGTTCCCGCTCCTCTGGAATCCCTCTCCTTCTCCGGCTGGGTGCATTATGACCCAGACCGTGAGCCGGAGATTGGCAGCATCGTTTACTTCAAGGTTCCGAACACTCGGTTCCGCGAAGTCAAACGTGTTGCCAAGATCAATGAGGAGGGAGCCCTCTGGGTAACCCCAGACAACTCTGGTATATCGGGGGAGGGTTCGGACAACTCCGAGCTCTACGACTGGATACCCAGAGACGATCTGATCGGCGTGGTAGATGACGTCTACACGCCTGCCCGCTTCTTCCGCACCTTCTCCTCCTATGGTCAGTTGAGGAACTGGGTGGAGATGAGGTGCGGGCCGGGGTATGTTAAGTGGAGAGACCTCGGTCTTCTTGTCGCTACGGTGGAGGAGGATCTTGTCAGGGTGTGGAATAACCCAGATAGCAGTGTTTTCTCCTCTCCTTTCCGGCAAAGGGTGCCAGATGCCGATTATGCCTGTGAATGGCGCAACGGGAGGTTAGTCCTGATGTTTGGGGATCTTCCTCACATCTACGCCCTTTTCGATCCCGAAACAGGCAGAAACTACAAGTTTGACGCCTCCCGCGATAAACCACGGGAGTTTCAGGTCGACCCTGTTGGTCGAGTTTTTGTCCGTGCCAACGCGGAGGGCGTCATCGCCCTCCGCGCTCGGGGAATAGAACCCCGAATAAGGGTTGACGGAGAGGCGGTTGTTCTCGTATCCCCTGGAGAGAACAACAGTTTTGCAGAATGGAGCGGTACTGCAAAACTGATAGGGTACGAGAACTGTCTGTTCGAAGCCGAGGGTGTCGGTCGATGACACCCTCTTTTCTTTTGTGTCGTTTTGGTTTTTATTGTTTTGGTATTTGCTATACTGATTAAGTAATGGGAATTTTTAAACGGTACAAGCTGTTGTTTTTTATTTTTTTTATTTTGATTTTTGGTGTTATAGGCTATTTATGCAAGGGAAAGGAACATTTTGTAGATAATGTATTCTCCTCTAGTGGCTCTAGTGTTTTAACGAGCCAAGGTGATTGGCAATCAGGATCATACGACTTATCAAGCCTTGATATTAATACCGCAATAGGATCAATGCAGCTTGGGGAGGAGTCAGAAATTATTTTTGAAAATTCTGCCATTACCGCTAATTCAGATATTACAAATAAAGATAAAATTAACGATGATAACGTCTCGACTTATTGGGAAAGTTGGATATATAATCCTGGAGATGAAGCATGGATTAAGGTTGATCTCGGAGCTGTCTATAATTTGTCCAAGATAAGAATACACTCTATTGCTGGAGCTGGTGTTGTTGATATCCAATCCTCTTTGAATGATTCTGGATATAGTAGCTTTGACTCTGCTAGCCCTGGAGCTTCGTGGGACGACCGTATTTACTCTCCGGCAGAAGAAGCTAGGTATATTAGATTTTATGTTCATAATGTTCTGGGGGTACCTATGGAGGGTACTGTTGCGGAAGTCGAGTTTTATCACAAACCTACTTCCGCCACCCACACCACCGCCTCTACCCAAATAGACGGTCAAGAAGGATCAGACGATAAAACACTGATAGAGTGGACATCATTTACTCCTACTCAAACAGTACCTGAAAACACAACATTAACTTATCAATTCAGAACATCAGACAATGCTTCTGACTGGACAGAATGGACAGGAGATTACACTTACTCCGGAACTCCTATAGATCTAACCGGCCTTAGTGATGACCGCTACCTACAAGTAAAAGCAACACTTTCTAATACAGACGGTGCATCTACTCCCCAAATAGACGACTACACTATAAACTTCCATAACAACCAAAAACCAAACCAACCTACTGCCCAAACTGCTATTATTGGCAACTAACCAACACAACAACCCAACTATCAACATAATTGCAACAACTCAACCAAAATAACTTAACCACAGAATGTACACCCCCGGGGTGTGCATTTGGTTAATTTTACTTGAAGCTTTATTTTAAATTGATAACCTATTATTGAAGCATCTATCTAAGTGGGGGGCGTATTAGATAGTGAAATAATCTTACTTTAGCGTTCTTTTCAGACGGTCAATTTTCACCTTGATCTGCTTACGTAATTTTATTGGGTTTAAGTCTCTGTATATTTGTTTTAGCATGTCTTTGACCTCTTTAGAAACTTTAGGATGATCGAGTAATCTTTGATAAGGCGTTCTGGCTTTATCGTATTTCTTTTTAGTTCTGCCTGTTTGAGTATCTTTGATCTTTT
>Ga0265294_10001241_pt1 | contig 34637 bp, 23 predicted proteins | sample MunlanPumphouse3_FD_192504 | JGI IMG/M metagenome (GOLD analysis project Ga0265294, IMG submission 192504) | Groundwater microbial communities from a municipal landfill in Southern Ontario, Canada - Pumphouse #3 | ecosystem: Environmental > Aquatic > Deep subsurface > Groundwater | place...
AGTCAAACTGTCGTCAAGTGACAATACTGATGGTATGTGAAGAAGGTCATTTTTTCTTAGGGTGATATCGCTTATACGTCCGCTTAGCAGGTCGTCCACACTGAATGACTGCATGCTGCGAGTAAGATCATCATTCTCACGATAGAGCAAAGCTCGCTGCAGGTATGCATCGCCTTTAGTTCCCTGTGCTATCTCAATAAGATCTCTGATTGTTTTAATCCTGTCACCTATTGCATAACGACCTGGACGATATACTGATCCTGTGATCTCTACCATGTTGGCATATTGCTCAAGAACGTTGCCTATCTCTACCCTATCGCCATCCTTTAATTGGAATGTGCTGTATTCGGGCTGACTGAGTGTGTATGCTTCCATCTCCACTTCGCCGCTCCTAAGGAGGGTGAGTGATGCAGAGTAGGCATTGCCGGTAAATCCTCCCGAGTAATTGATCAAATCCTGAAGTGTTTCACCCGGTTTTATCTCGTACCACATGGGGCGGCGAACCTCGCCTGTGGTCTTAGCAAGTATTCCATAAGGTTCAACCATCACGACATCTCCGTCCTGAAGAGTGATATCTTCCATATTATTACCTTTCATGAGGTATTCGTATAGGTCTATCTCGGCTGCCTGCCTGCCTCCCCTGAAGATACGTATGTTACGAAGGCTCCCGATATCGGTGGTTCCACCTGCTGCATACATTGCATGAAATGCTGACGCGAAGGAACTGAGGGTATATGTGCCTGGGGTGCGAACATCACCCATGACGTTCACCTTTATTGTTCTGACATTGCCTACTGATATTGCTAGAAATGTCTGTGGTTGGGATGAGTCGAGATCTGAATAAATAGTAGAAAATTGTGTGCGTATGCGGCTTTGTGCCTGCTCTACCTTCATACCGCTAAGCTGTATGCGACCAAGACCGGGAACAGTGATATGCCCGTCAGGGGCTATTGTGTATTGTACATTTAGTTCTGTATTGCCCCAAATATCAATGATTATCTGGTCGCCCGGTCCGAGAACATAGTTGGCGGGTGTGGGCATATTCATATTGGGGGCGAAGGTAAGATTCTGTGAAGAGAAAAGGTTTTGTCCAAAAATACTTTCACCCTTTTCTACCAAGCTTTCTGAAGTGGTGGCTATCTCTTCGAAGCCTGCCTCACCACGAAGAACATCGCCCTGAAAGTTATTGTTTGACCTTATGGCTCCTGTGGAGATCTTTTCCTGACCCATATATTGATCACGTAACCTTTGCATTTGTGATGTGGTTACTCCTTTTTGAGCCAATTCGGCGGCAATTTGTTCTTGTGACTTACCTGAGTTTTGAGATCTTTTCAGCTCATCTATAACCTGCTGATCGCTCATCTGTGCGAAAAGAGTGCCGGTGATAAATAATAATAACAGACTGGTAAGATGGAATCTTTTAAATTTCATTCTGATTACTTAATTTATTAAAGATTGGGCTACAAATTTAAACGTTTTAATTATAACTCACAATTCAACATGTTGATTTTGTAGTCTAATACGGGTTGACTTGATATAACTGATTATAGAATATATTTATTATTGGATTAAAACAGTCCCCATTTTTTCTTTTTGAAAGTAGGTTTTTCTGTTTTTCCGGCCATTATGCTAAGAGCATTGCCGCCTCCACTTTCCATCTCCTTGACTGCATTGTAAATGACACCCCAGTCGGGAAGTCCTCCGAGGTTGCGGTCGTCAATAAACAGATCAGCTTTGAGCTTGCGTGAGTATTCTTTCTTCTCGATTGTCTCGCCCCTATAGTTCTCGTTTTCAGCCATGAAATAGAGTCCCTGCGCAGCACAATAATCAACAGCCTCTTTAAGCAGATCGCCCCGGCGTACTGTCCACATTATAAGCTTGTGCCCGTCTTTCTGCAGATGCAGCAATGTCTCTATAGCAAAGGGAATTGGCTTGCCTATGGACGGGTATTCATGCTCTACGATAGTACCGTCGAAGTCTACGGCTATAATCATAATTAAGTGGTCTAAGTTTTATAAAACACACAAAGATAGTAAATTTATACTTAAATTATATGGTGTATTTTATGATCCATTTTAATTAAAGAAATATTTCTTTATTAAGATTATTCGATTTATCTTTGCGTTCTCAAACGGGATTTTAGGTTATATGATTTAGGTTATCAAAGATTACCAGGGTTATTGATTAATTATTATCGGATTCAATTTTTATCAGAATTGAAATATTAGTTTTTATTAAAACCACAGCACTAATCATTTATCACACCTGATCTTATATATTTATCTTCCTGATTATAATATATATAACATCAAACTAAAGTTAATCATGAATAGTAATAACGAGGCATGGAAAGGTTTCAAAGGCGACCTGTGGAGAAACGAGATTAATGTAAGGGATTTTATCATGAACAACTATACACCTTATGAGGGTGATGATAGTTTTCTGGTTTCTTCAACTGAACGCACTAAAAAAGTGTGGAACAAGCTTACAGAGATGTTCAAAGAGGAGCAGGCAAAAGGTGTTTATGATGCTGAAACGAAACTTCCGCAGGAGATTGATACTTACGGACCAGGATATATTGATAAGGATAATGAGGTAATTGTTGGTTTGCAGACAAATGCGCCGCTTAAAAGGGGTATTTTTCCAAAAGGAGGCATCAGAATGGTGGAGAACTCGCTCACTGCCTACGGTTACGAACTAGACCCACTTACTAAAGAAATTTATACAAGATATCGCAAGACACACAACGAGGGTGTCTTTTCTGTATATAATGATGAGATACTAGCTGCAAGGCGTTCGGGAATTATTACAGGGTTACCTGATGCATACGGCCGGGGAAGAATTATAGGTGATTATCGCCGTGTGCCTCTTTATGGTACCGCAACTTTAATTGAGGAGAGAAAGGCTTTCCAAAAACAGTTGGATATTCAGGAGTTTAATGAGAACGTGGTAAGAAGCCGTGAGGAGGTTACTGACCAGATCAGAGCTCTGCAGAGGTTTGAGAAAATGTGCCAGAGCTACGGCTATGATGTCTCGCAGCCTGCAAGGAACAGCCACGAGGCTGTTCAGTTTCTCTATTTTGCCTATTTGGCTGCAGTGAAAGATCAGGATGGCGCTGCCATGTCAATCGGGCGTACATCTACTTTCCTTGATATATACATTGAAAAGGATATAAAAGAGGGTTTGATTACTGAGTCAGAAGCACAGGAGCTTGTTGATCAGCTGATTATCAAACTACGTATCGTGCGTTTCCTGCGTACGCCTGATTATAATGAGCTATTCTCGGGTGACCCTGTTTGGGTGACTGAGTCGCTAGGCGGACAGAATATTGAAGGAAAGACACTGGTTACACGTACCTCTTTCCGCTACCTACATACGCTGTATAACCTTGGACCTGCTCCTGAGCCTAACCTCACTGTGCTATGGTCGCAAAGTTCTCCTGAAAACTGGAAGAAATTCTGTGCAAAAGTGTCTGTTGAGACTTCTGCTATCCAGTACGAAAATGATGATCTAATGCGTCCTGATTATGGTGATGACTATGGTATTGCCTGCTGCGTATCGCCAATGAAGATCGGTAAGCAAATGCAGCTGTTTGGTGCTCGTGCCAATCTGGCCAAATGTTTGCTCTATGCTATTAATGGCGGTGTTGATGAGAAATCAGGTGTTCAGGTGGCACCAAAATTTGAAGCAATCACTTCTGAGTATCTTGATTACGATGAAGTTATGGTGAAGTTTGAGCAGACTATGCGCTGGCTGGCTAAGGTATATGTGAATGCACTTAAAATTATCCACTATATGCATGACAAGTATGCTTATGAAGCGTTCGAAATGGCTCTGCATGATGGTAATGTTCAGAGAATTATGGCAACAGGTATAGCGGGACTTTCTATAGTTGCCGACTCACTTGCTGCTATCCGTGACACTAAAGTAAAGGTTATTCGTGATGAACGTGGTATAGCGGTTGACTTTGAGCGTGAAGGTGATTATGTACCATTCGGAAACAATGATGATCGCACTGACCAAATCGCAGTTGATATTGTTAAGAAGTTCATGGGTTATCTTCGTCAGCATGAAACTTACAGGAATGCCATCCCAACTCAGTCTATTCTTACTATCACCTCTAACGTGGTTTATGGTAAGAAAACAGGTGCCACACCTGATGGCAGACCCGCCGGAACTCCTTTTGCACCTGGTGCTAATCCTATGAACGGACGAGATTCAAAAGGTGCTGTTGCTGCTCTTGCTTCTGTTGCCAAGCTCCCTTTCCAGCATGCTCATGATGGCATCTCTTATACTTTTGCTGTTTCTCCGGGATCGCTTGGAAAGGATACTGAAACGAGGGTTGATAATATGGTTGGACTGCTTGACGGATATTTCACAGCCGACGGTGGTCAGCACCTCAACGTGAATGTGTTTGATAAGGAATTGCTACTGGATGCCATGGATCATCCTGAGAAGTATCCTCAGCTTACTATCCGCGTTTCAGGCTATGCTGTTAATTTCATTAAGCTTACACGCGAACAGCAGCTTGATGTTATTTCGAGGACAATTAACCAGTCACTTTAATAAATGTTGTATATTTGATTTAACTTGCTCCCTTATTTTAGGGAGCAATGTTTTTTTTAAAGACTGCCGATACAATAAGACTGGGCGTTTATCTCTTTCTATGATTGAACAATTATTCCTCAGACTACGATAATTTTATCACCCGCTTGCTGCTTGTTCACTATTTTATATAAACTCGCTTCGCTCAAACAGTATATAAAATTACGTGAACTTCTCAGAGCGGGTCCCGATAAAATTATCTGAGGTCCTCGTAACAACAGTTCAATCACTTGACGCAAAAGATAAACTTACAACAGCCGAAAGAAATACTTCAGCCGAAAGAAACATTACAGACGAAAAAAACATTGCAGTCCAAATAAACATTATTGGTTAGTATCAGTTTAAATCACAGTAATATGAAAGCAAATATTCATTCTCTCGAAAGCTTCGGAACGGTTGACGGTCCCGGAATAAGATTCGTGATATTCCTGCAGGGCTGCCCGTTGCGCTGTGTATATTGCCATAACCCTGATACATGGGATAAAAATCATGAAGGCAAATATCAACTTACGCCTGAAGAATTGCTTGCTGAAGTATTGAAGTACAAAAGTTTTATTGCAAAAGGCGGGGTTACGGTGACCGGTGGTGAACCGCTTATGCAGGCAAAGTTTGTGAAGGAGTTTTTTCTTTTATGTAGGGAAAATGGTATTCACACTGCCCTTGACACATCGGGTGCAATGTTTACTCAGCCTGTAAAGGATGCTTTGGATGTGACCGACTTGGTGATGCTTGATATTAAGTCGATAGACGTGATTCAGCACAAAGAGCTTACGGGCGCTAAGATCGATAATACACTGAAGTGCCTGAATTATCTTGAGGAGAACAATATTCCCACGTGGATTAGGCATGTTGTTATGCCAGGATGGACTGATAACGACATTCTTCTGAATAAACTGGCTGAATTCCTGAAGCCTTATAGATGCATCGAGAAGGTGGAACTTCTTCCCTATCATAAGATGGGTGTAAACAAATATGAGCAGTTGGGAATAGATTACAGACCCGGTGATCTGCCTGCGTTATCAGAAGAGAGGCTGCATAATGCTCGTGAGATATTTAGCAGAGCCGGATTGAAGGTTTAAGATAGCAAAAAGTGCCGGGGAGTGAATCCTCCGGCACTTTTTTAGTGTGTTTATTTCAATTATAACATTTTGAAAATTTGATTTTTAATAAGCAAATTTTAGCCCGTCAATCTTATCCCATCCTCCACGAGTAAAATCGGGTATTTCAACAGGCACACTTCCATTGTCAAGTGAAATCTCTGTTAAAGGAATAAGACTACACCATTCTGCAAGGTCATAAACATCCATATCCAGGGGCAGACCGTTTTGCAGACAGTAAACCAGACGATAATCCATAATGAAATCCATTCCACCATGACCACCAACTTCTTTAGCTTTTTCTTCCAGCTCTTTATGAATCGGGTGCTTATATTTCTCCATTAAAGAAACCTTAACATCCTGAGGCACGAAAATATGAGCAGTAAGGTTTTCATGGTCAGTAACTACATCTGAAGATACCTGAGCCGATTCTATAGCGTAACCTTCATAAGGATATTTGTTAGCAAATCCTTTTGTCCCTGTTAACTGATACATACGAGAATATGGTCTTGGTGTCATCACATTATGCTGTATGTTCATTGTTTTGCCTTTCTCAGTTTTAATCATTGTCATAGTGTGATCACCACCACGGAAATCGGGAGCATCACGACCTTCTAATTCCTTCACAATTTTTGGTCCCATTATAGGTTTTGTGTCAACTGATACCAAGTAGTTCATCTTATCACCGCGGTGAATGTTGAGCAACTGAGCTGCCGGGCCAATTCCGTGAGTAGGATAAACATCACCTCTGTGCTTCTCATTATAATCAAGTCGCCAGTTATTCCAATAAGAATCCCAGAATGCCGACAATTCGTGTATATACGATCCTTCAGCGTGAATAATTTCACCAAACACACCCTGCTGAGCCATGTTTAGAGTTGTAAGCTCAAAAAAGTCGTACACACAATTCTCGAGTTGCATACAGTGCTTGCGGGTTCTCTCTGATGTGTCAACAAGACTCCATATCTGCTCGAGAGTCATTGCAGCAGGCACTTCAATTGCAACATGTTTGCCGTTTTCCATAGCATAAACACCCATTTCGGCATGCGTATTCCAGTCGGTTGCCACATACACTAAATCGATATCGTCACGTTCGACTAATTCTTTCCATGAATCAACTTCACCTGAATAACCTGCAGCTTCAGGGAAACCTGCATTACGAAGAATCTCCTGAGCAACTTCTACTCTTTCGGGCCTGAGGTCGCAAAGTGCAACAATCTCCACTCCGGGTATGTGAGTGAAACGTTGAACAGCACCCGGTCCGCGCATACCTAACCCGATAAATCCTACTCTTACTGTTGGTATGGGTTCTGCAGCGAACTGCAACATATCTGTTTGTCCCGGCGCTCTTTCAGGCACTTCTGTTGTAATCATCTGCGGCTTCCCGTTTTCAGCGGGAGCTGTGCAGGAAAATGCTATCGCTGCAACTAGCAGCAGCATACTAAGTTTAGTAAATAATTTCATTTTATTTGTTATTTATAAAGTTGAATAGTTACTTATAACGATGATATACTTCTCATTTATTAAATATTCTTCAAATATAGCATGTTTAGATTTAAATATCTAACTATTCTATTATTAAATAAAAAAGCAAGAGTATAATAGTAAAATAATCGAACAAAATAGGTAGTTTCCTGGCTAAAAACTAAGAGAAAGGTATTGACACACATAATAAAGTGTAATCTTTTAATAATGGATAACTGGATGATGCATTAATCCCCAAAACAACACCATTTTTTTGATGGAATGATTATTTTACTATCACCAAAAATATAAGCTTTTTCTCCTTCTAGAAAAAATATAATTCTATTTCGTTATGCTTGTCTGATTTCACATATTGTTTGGTGTCCATAATTCACATGTTAATTCACACTGAGTAAATTCTTTACCTTTTTTACTGAATTTGCTTAAAATCTAGGAATTCGTTATATATGTCATTTTATCCGACTTGTTTTTATTAAAAAGAGAGGCTAAATTTATAACTTTAATTTTATTATGCTAATTGTATGAAAAATAAATGGTCTTTTTTTCTTGTTCTCCTAATGATATTATGTGATAGATCAATTGCAGGGGAAGATAATACATTTTCTTTATTGAAGCCTCGAATAGTTGTATTAACTGACGTTTCGACATGGGAGACTGACGACAGTGAGTCTTTAGTTCGATTATTTGCCTACGCGGATTTGTTTGAGATTGAGGCTCTGATTTATACAACAGGGTGGAGCTTGGGCGAGACACGCGATGATTTTTTTAATTTAATTTATATTGCAATAGATGCCTACGGGAAAGATCTGCCTAACATGATGAAGCGTTCCAGTCAGGAAAAACATTTGCTCAATGAGAATAAACAAGTGATTGGTTATTGGCCGAGTGCAAACTACCTTCGGGAACGTACAGTATTCGGAAGTAGAAAAAGAGGAATGGAGTTTATTGGAAAGGATAACGATGTCGCACAATCCATCTGGAGAGTGGAAAAGGAACGGTCTGAAAATGAGCTGTCTGCATTTCTTCGCAAAATACCAATATATGCTATTACGGATCAGGATAGGGATCAGAGAACCCCTTTTGATATAAGCAGCCATCAATGGATTCGTCGTGAATTTGAAAAAGACCTTTTATTCCTTTGGGATGAGAGTGCATGGATGTATCAAAATGGAACGGGAAAAAATAACTGGAAAGAATATGAAACAAATATTCAAGGGCATGGTCATCTTGGCAATGTATACCCTAAGTATAAATTTGGAGTCGAAGGTGATACACCTTCCTTTCTTTATGTAATGCCTAATGGACTCAACAATCCATTAAAACCTAGTTATGCCGGTTGGGGTGGTTATTTTGAATGGGGTATTGGACCATATAATGAGACGTATGCATATAATAACCATCAGGGGTGTGTAAAAGAAATCTCAAACCAATACGAGAGCTACTTTTATCCGACAATCTTTCGCGATTTTGCAGCTCGCATGGATTGGGCTAAAGATGGTTCAGGAAATCATAACCCTATAGTTGTAATAAATGATCAAACGGGGATAGATTTCATTGAAATAAATACAACTAATAATTGACAGATATGAAGCATTATATGAAGTTAATCATTTTTTTGATTCTATCAACAATATTTATTGCGAATGGATTCTCTCGTCATCGGATAGTTATTATGACAGATTTTCCTCCTGCGGATGTCATCCCAGGATGGTTGGGTTTTGGACCAGCAGATAAACTCCGTTCCGTAACATGGCAGGGAAATTCAGGCACTTGGGGACGACCTGCCTCTGAAATTATTGGCCAGGGAAGAGACAGCGAAGCTTCCGAAAAGATAATTGATTTGCTGGAACAAGAAGATCAAAGACCTATCTGGTTTAGCATATGGGGAGGTTCTTGCGACTTAGCGCAAGCATTATGGAAGATAAGAGAAACTCTAACTCCAGCAGAAGCAAACGAATTGCTGAAGAAAATTCGCATATACATGATTGGATTGCAGGATGGTTCAGGACAATGGATGCTTGACACATTCCCTGAGCTATTCATCATAATGTCTGCTGGTAATTATATGGGAATGTTCAATAATGCTCCGGGCGCTGACATAACTCTGTCAAACCTGGATTGGATTAATAGAAATATCCGCAAAGGACACGGGCTTTTAGGAATAATATATCCTGAAAGTGGTTTTTATCCGGAAACACCCGGAGTATGGGAAGGTGACTCTCCATCTTTTTTATATCTTGTCAGTGCGTTTAAAGGGATCAACGACTCAGAGAGGCCAGATCAGGAAAGCTGGGGAGGAAAATTCATTCAACCGGAAGCAACAAAGAATCACTGGTTTGATGATCCCGCAGGAAGTCAGACCGTCTCAAAATGGAGAAAACAAGTCCAGGAAGATTTTGCATTTCGTGCGAATTGGATGTTGCCATAAATCATCTTGAAAAAATTTCAGAAGTCAGAAGTAAGTATATAAAAAACCCGGTTTTACATTCTAAGGTGTAAAACCGGGTATAAACTTTGCAACTTGCTAAAATCAGCCTTGTTGGCGGTATGGACGGGACTCGAACCCGCGACCCCCTGCGTGACAGGCAGGTATTCTAACCAACTGAACTACCACACCATTTTTGCTATTATTTTCTTTTCTGTTTGCCCGAAGTCTCTACTCCATCGTTGTCAGCTTTCAATAGCGAGTGCAAAGATACAGATATTTTCAGAACTACAAAACATTTCAGATTATTTTTTTAATTAAGTTCTGGCTCGAACCTGATTTTTACTAATTTCTTAAATTAACCCTTACTTTTCCTTACCTCGCTCTGAATTAAAAGGAGTTTATAAGAGCAAGGTAAGGACTAATTAAGAACTAAGTATGGGTAAAGTTCGAGCAAAGTAGTGATTATTTCAGCCAATGATCAAACCATCTGAAGAATTCCCTCTGAAACAAAATGCCATTCTGAGGCTTTGCTATCCAGTGGTTTTCATCAGGAAAGATAAGCATTCGTGAGGGGATATCGCGCAACTGTGCAGCATTAAACGCCATCATTCCTTGTGAAGCAAGTATGCGGTAATCAAGCTCTCCGTGAGAAATCATTATAGGGGTATCCCATTTTTCCACAAAACGATGGGGTGAGTTTGCATAAGTATTTTGTGCGATTGCGTTTGACTTGTCCCAGTAAGGACCACCCATATCCCAGTTGGCAAAAAACATTTCCTCTGTTTCCAGGTACTGGGCTTCGAGATTGAAGATCCCTGCATGCGAGAAGAATGCTTTAAAACGCCCGTTGTGATTACCAGCAAGCCAGTAAACCGAGAAGCCTCCGTAGCTGGCTCCTGTAGCGCCTAACCTGTTCTCATCAACATACGGTTCTGCTGCAACTGCATCAATTGCTGAAAAATAGTCTCTCATATTCTGACCACCATAATCTCCGCTGATCTGTTCGAGCCATTCACTGCCGAATCCGGGTACACCGCGACGATTTGGTGCTACAACAATATATCCGTTTGCTGCCATCATTTGCAGATTCCAACGATACGACCAGAACTGATCAAGAGTGCTTTGCGGTCCTCCCTGGCAATACAAAAGTGCGGGGTATTTCTTTGCAGGATCAAAATTGGGGGGATAAACAACCCAGGTGAGCATCTGTTTTCCGTCGGTTGTTTCTATCCAACGCTCTTCAACTTCACCCATCTGAAGCTGATCAAGAATATGTTTGTTTTCCTGTGATATATTTGTTGCTTCACCTGTGTTTATATTTACATTGTAAACCTCCGTTGGCTGCGACATTGATTGTCTGGATGCTATCAGTCCCTCTGCTCCCAGTGATATAGAAAGATAGTTTTGCTTACCTTCAGTCAGAGCTTTTATCTGTTTTGTAGCAAGACTTACTGAATATATTTGTGATGTGCCTTTAACTGACGACACCATATATATAGTGTTATTATCTTCGCCCCAAATAAATGAATCGCAATTATCATCGAATTCCTCAGTAAGATATGTTTTCTCGCCGCTTGAAATCTCCATTACGAACAGTCGGTTTTTATCTGCTTCATAACCATCACGCTCCATACTTTGCCATGCAAGCATCGTTCCGTCAGGCGAAAACTGAGGATTGATATCGTAACCCATCATTCCTTCGGTCATATTCCTGACTTCACCGCTCTCTAAATCATAAAAATAGATGTCTGAGTTGGTGGATACAGCATAGTCTTTACCGGTTTTTTTCCTTGATGTATAAGCAATTGTTTTACTGTCGGGACTCCATGCCAACTGTTCGATACCGCCAAAAGGTGCCAGTGGCGATTCAAAAGGTTCACCCTCCATAAGATCTTTAATGTTGGACAGCTTATGACCCGAAAGATCTGCCACAAAAGGATGCGGAACACTTTCAACCCAATGATCCCAGTGCTTATACATCAAGTCGTCCACTACCCTGCCCGATGCATTCTTAAGATCTGGGTACCTGTCGGACGCTGTTTCCACACTCTTTACACTTTTGATAAAGAGGACCTTATTACCGTCAGGAGAAAACTTAAAACCATCAATACCGCTCTCTACATCGGAAATTTGAGTCATACCTCCTCCATCGGGATTCATGCTCCAGATTTGAGAAGTGCCTGTTTCGTTTCCCAGGAAGGCAATTTTCTTTCCTCCGTTTATCCACTGGGGGTTACTTTCAGATGTGTTTGTAATGGTCAGCTGCTTCTTTTCTGAACCATCACTTTTCATTATAAATAGCTCGGGGTTTGTTTTATTTTGAGGAATACTCACATAAGTCACCTGATAGAGAATGCTGGATTTGTCGGGTGAAACTTCAAAACTGCCTACCCTACCAAAACCATGTAACACCTCTGGTGTCATTACGCCGTTTTCTATCTTTGGATTAGCTTTACCGATAATTTCACTCTTTTCTTTCCTGCCAGTTTCACTTTCACCCGGGGTAGTATTGCATGAAAGCAAGCTCCCTCCTATTAATATTGCCATAAATAAAGATTTACCTTTCATCTTTTAATTTGAATTTGTCTGTTATATTGGTTTTTATAACAGTTGTATTAATTATCTAATTTGTAGTCAAAAACTGATTATGTATAATCAACGTATGATTTGAATCACTTAATGATTTCCCCGTCGATCATGTGGATAGTTCTATCTGTAATACTTGCCAAATGCTCGTCATGTGTGACAATCACGAAAGTCTGATTGAGCTTATCACGCAACTCAAAAAAAAGCCGATGTAGTTCTTCTTTGTTGTCGGTATCCAGACTTCCGGAAGGTTCATCAGCAAATACCACTGCTGGATTATTTATCAGTGCACGCGCAACAGCAACTCTCTGTTTTTCTCCTCCCGACAGTTCAGCCGGTTTATGTTCTACACGATCTTTAAGCCTCATCATTTCAAGAAGCTCCATTGCTCTATTTTCAGCATCCTGATGTTTGGCTTTACCAATAAGTGCGGGAATCATAACATTTTCCAGTGCAGTAAATTCAGGCAGAAGCTGATGAAACTGAAAGACAAATCCTATATTTCTGTTGCGAAAATCAGAGAGCTTCTTCTCACTCAGACTGCTCAACCCATAGCTGTCGATGTATATCTTTCCGGAATCAGCTTTTTCAAGCGTTCCCATAATCATCAGCAGTGTGGTTTTCCCTGCACCACTCGGTCCCACAATTGATACTATCTCGCCCTTTTCTACTTCAAGATTTATACCTTTAAGTACCTGAAGATCACCAAAGCTCTTGTAAATATTTTCTACCTTAATCATTAACAACAAATTTCCACGAAAATAAGCAAAAAATGCGTCTTTACGCATTATTAACTGCCTAAAAGTTGCAAAAAGCTCTTCATATAATATATATTTGTGATTTTATAGTTTTTAATTAAGTCATTTGCTGATGAGTAATTTATATCAAATGCGACAGGAATATGCTGCCGGAAGCCTCAACGAGGAAGAGATGGCTTCTGACCCTATTCAGGAGTTTGGAGAATGGATGAATGCAGCAATAAGTGCAGGACTATCAGAACCTAACGCTATGACGGTTGCCACAGCAACACCCGAAGGTAAACCTTCAGCTCGCGTTGTTCTTTTGAAAGAGTTCAACAATGAGGGATTTGTATTCTTTACAAATTATCATAGTAGAAAAGGGAAGGAGTTGAAGTCTAACCCGTTTGCAGCAGTGCTGTTCGACTGGCATGACATTGAACGTCAGGTTCGTATAGAGGGAATGGTGGAAAAACTATCTGAAGAGGATTCTGATGTATATTTTGAATCAAGACCTGAAAGTGCTAAGATAGGTGCTTGGGCATCGCCACAAAGCAGAATTATAAAAAACCGGGAGGAGATTGAAAAGCTACAGGAGGAGATTGAAGATCAATTTGATGAATTACCTGTACACCGCCCGGGACATTGGGGCGGTTATCTGATAAGGCCTACTACAATTGAGTTCTGGCAAGGAAGACCCAACCGAATGCATGACCGTATAGTTTATTACAAAACTGAAGAGGGCTGGACAATGCACCGGCTGGCACCATAGGTTTTATCCCTCGAAACCGTTTTTGCGATGTCCGCCATCGCAGTATGGTTTTTTGTTTGAATAACCACAACGACAGAGATAGGTTGTTCCTTCGCGTGAATCTACCTCGCCGTCAGGCTTCATGATTTCAAATACACCGGTCACCTGCAGCGGACCGTTAGGAATTGCTTTTACTTTTAATAATGAATCCATAGTCTTAATTTTTAATGTTAATAATTTTATTTTTTGGTGTTGTTGCAACAAATTCTTTAAGGTAAAAAGGCTCAAAATAGGCACTTTCAACAAAATCCTTAACTGCATAAGCCTCTTCTGCAAGAGGGATCATTGCTGAAGCTAGCGGATGAACATCATCTATAAATATTGCATTAGGGTGTGTAGAAACTTTCTTGCACTTGTCTGATCCGTTTCCAAAGAAAGCAATTTTGTTTTCATCGAGCAAGTTGTCGTAAGAATCGCTCTCAATTATATCGGCCGACGTCTCACGAACCACATTTAGTGAACGGTCAAAAAAAGTAGCATAAACTTCCATTCTCCTGGCATCAATCATAGGACACAGAAGTGTGTCTTTGTTTACCTTATCAATCATCATAGATGCCATTATCCTACTGGTAGGGATTGCGATCATTGGTACTCCTAAACCGTAACTCAGACCCTTAGCTTCGGAAACTCCTATGCGAAGGCCTGTGTAGGAACCGGGACCACTACTTACTGCTACGGCATCAATTACTAAATTGTTTTTTCTGGCGTAAACCATAATCTCTTGTACAAAAACACCAAGAAGTGATGCATGAGATTGTCCTTTATAGCTTTCTCGGTTAAGCAAGATCTCGCCATCTCGCGAAAGTGTACAGGAACAAACAGGTGTTGCAGTTTCAATTGAAAGTATAATGGGCATGAGTCTTTTTTGATTCTAATTACAAATTTAATCTGTTTCACTAATTGTGGTATAAAGATACAAAAAAACGAACATAAAAAAACTGCATCCCTTGTGGAATGCAGTTTTATTCTTAAACCTATAAAGATTAATACCTGTTTCTGTCGCGATTTCCGTAACCACCACGATTGCCACCGCCACCAGCGGGTCTTTCGGTACGTGGGCGAGCCACTGAAACAGACAATGTACGTCCGTCGTATTCTGCATCGTTTAGTTCTTCAATGGCACGCTGACCATCATCTTCGTTAGACATTTCCACAAAGCCGTATCCTTTTGAACGGCGTGTTTCACGGTCGGTAATAATTTTCGCTGAGGACACTTCACCATATTCCTCAAAAAGTTCTTTTAAATCGGCGTCAGTAATCTGATAACTTAAGCCAGCTACAAAAATGTTCATGTAAAAATAATAAAAATTTGAATAAATAATTGTGCAGAAGTTATTAAAAAAGAGGAGTTAGGAAATAACTTACATTGGTGTGAAGTAACTAAATAACGACCTGCTGTAAAAAATACTTTTGCTCGACAAAGATAGGTATAAATTAATTGTAACAAAACATTTTGCGATAAAAATCAAAAATATTTTAATCTTAGAGTAAAAATGGTGTAATAAGCATACAATCAAATGGCTAAATAAATGTTTACATCTTAAATTTGTTGGGGAAAGATTGGACTAATTTGTTTAGTTAATGTTATATTTGTAACCTGTCTTCAGGTCGATATATATTTTTTCTTTTTAAACAATCGAGACCTGATTTTTGATTTTAATACATTAAACTAAAAAACATGGCAACAACTGAAAGTAAAACTGCAAATGAAGTAAAAAGTAAAGAAACTGAAAGTACCACCACCAAGTCTAAAACTAGAACCAAAACTAAAAAAGGAGCTTCAGGGCCAAAGAAGAACTTTATACTCGACACTAACGTGATATTACACGACTTCGACTCAATAAATAATTTTGAAGAGAATGACATATATATCCCTTTTATTGTACTTGAGGAGCTTGATAAATTCAAAAAGGGCAGTGATCAGATTAACTATAATGCAAGGGCTTTTGTGAGAGAACTCGACCTGATAACAGATGATGATTTGTTTACAGATGGTGCAGAACTAGGTGTCGGGAAGGGCAAACTTTACATCGTAAATGCATCAAAAGACAACAAGAAGATAACTGATGCTTTCCCCGAAAGATCAGCTGACAACCGCATACTTTCAGTTGTGGCTGAGATTGCCGAAAAGAATCCGGGCATGAAAACTATCCTTGTGTCCAAGGATATTAACCTTCGCATGAAAGCTCGTTCTCTTGGTTTTGTTTCTGAGGACTACATCAATGATAAGGTTACTGATGTGGATATTTTTGATAGGGGCGAGCAAACTGTTGAGGGTATAAATCCTGATCTGATTGATAAGATTTATGCACAAAACGGAGGGGTGGACCTTAATGAGTTTAATTTTGACTTTCAACTTGACCCTAATCAGTGCTTTATTCTTAAAAGTGAGAGAAATAGTGTGCTTGTACGTTACAACCCTTTCACCCAAAAGATTAAAAAGGTAGAGAAGGAGGTGAATTTTGGTATACATCCAAGAAATGCTGAACAGACTTTCGCCTTCGAAATTCTCAACGACCCTGATATTAAACTGGTTGGACTGACAGGTAAGGCAGGTACAGGAAAGACTTTGCTGGCTCTGGCTTCGGCATTGAAACAGAACAAAATATACGGGCAGATACTTTTGGCACGACCAATTGTTTCTTTATCTAATAGAGATCTGGGATATCTGCCGGGTGACGAAAAACAGAAGATTGCTCCTTACATGCAGCCACTGTTTGACAATCTTAATGTTATCAAGTCTCAGTTAGGTCAAAACAGTCCTGATCTGCGTCTCATTGATGAGCTTCAGAAAACGGGCAGGCTCGAAATTGAAGCATTGGCTTTTATCAGGGGACGAAGTCTGACAGAGACTTTCTGCATAATTGATGAGGCACAAAACCTTACGCCACATGAGGTGAAAACTATTATTACCCGCGCTGGCGAAAACACTAAGATGGTGTTCACTGGCGACCTTCAGCAAATTGACTCTCCTTATCTTGATATGCAATCAAACGGACTGGCTTACATGATTGATAAAATGCGGGGGCAGAATATTTTTGGTCATGTCAATCTGGTCAAAGGTGAGCGCAGTGAATTATCTGAATTAGCAAGTAATCTGCTTTGATAAACGGGAATTAATTAATTGCTTCATTACATTTTATTCTGTTCTTATCGACTATACTAATTCTTTGACCTGTCAGCGTCTCGATTACTAAATGATTTAAACTCGCTACGCTCAAACAGCAAATCATTTTTAACGTAATCTTCGCCGGACAGGGTCCCAAAGAATTAGTTGATGTCTCTAAGCACAGAATAAAATGCTTTCAATTAGAAATTCATTAATTCCCTGAAGGCAGTCCAAAAATACTTGTAATGTAAGTTTTTCCTTTTCGTCCAGGAATTTAATGATTATTTCGAAGACATCAGATTATTATAACGGGAACCGATCTGCGAAATTCACGTTATTTGATTTGCTGTCTGAGCGAAGCGAGTTCAAATCAAATAGTGAATAAGCAGCAAGCGGGTGATAGAATTATCGTAGTCGAGAAATAAATATTAAATTCCAGAAAAAGAAAAACGCTAAAACATCAATTTGAAAAACGTTAAGCTTTATCGACAAGAATTCTTGCCCGGCAGGCAATACCTTTGTCACGTGTGATAATTTCAAAGTGAAAGTCACCCGGTACAACCTCTTCACGGTGAACTTTACCCTTATCCTCAATTGTAAGCTCCTTCAGGAAATTTATCTCGAAACGGCGAATTTTGTGGGTTCGGTAGAAGTCTAGAGAGAAACAATCTGAAATCCACTGAACATAGTATAGGCTATTTGCATGATTGTTAACATCTATCTTACTGTATCTCACGGTAAAGCTATTAACGATTTCTCCTTCAACACCCGGCAGGTGCTCGGGATCGCCTATTGGCGTTGACTCATTAACAATAAACTCTTTCATTGAAGGAATGGAATCCAGGGGTATACTGCGGCGTGTATTCATATCCATAACCGCCCATGTAGATGCAGCATGTCCTATAACTATACCATCTGCATCAGATATACGAAAATTACGAGTAGTGAAGGCAGTACCAATTTTCTCTACCCACGTTTCTATTGCTATAGTGTCATCTTCCGAAGGTATTCGATCCATTTCGATCACCAGTCTGGACAACACCCATGTGAGATCATTTTTCTGCAAATCCATTATCCCAAATCCATTCTCATCAGCATTCTTGCCTGCAGTAATCAGGATAAAATTGGTAAGTGATTTCAGTGAAACCTTTCTCCTAAAATCTATGTCCTGAGGTTCAATATCGTATATATACTTTTTCTTTGCGCTCATATTTTAATATTTCTATTTAGACAATAGTTAACACTGTTGTCTGTCACAAAGTTAAAAATAATCCATTAAAAATGATTATCTTTGTTGTAAGTTCAACAATTACATCCAATCACCATAGTTTTATAAAATATCCTTCTTTTATGCAATCAATCAAAGAATTATACAGAATAGGGAATGGTCCCTCAAGCAGTCACACTATGGGACCAAAGAAAGCAGCGGAACTGTTCGTGGAAGACCATCCGCATGCAACCAAATTTAACGTCACACTTTACGGAAGTCTGGCTGCCACAGGCAAAGGACATCTCACAGATCAGGCTCTGCTGAATGTTCTGGAGCCGGTTGCACCTACAATTATTGAGTGGTTGCCCAAAACCTTCCTACCCTTTCATCCTAATGCACTGAAATTGGATGCTTATGACGAAAATGATAAGATAGTTGATTCGCGTACTATTTATAGTGTTGGTGGTGGCGCTTTGTCCGACGGTAATAATAAAATCGGACTGACCGCAGATCAGGGCAAGGATATTTACCCCATGACCACCATGTCAGAGATTATGGACTGGTGCGAAAGGAGCGGTAAGAGCTATTGGGAGTATGTTGAGGATTGCGAAGGACAAGAGATCTGGGATTATCTTGAAGAGGTGTGGAGAGTAATGAAGGATGCCGTAAAAAGAGGACTGGATAACGAAGGGGTGCTACCCGGACCACTTAGTCTGCACCGAAAGGCTGTAAGTTATCATATTAAAGCAGAGGGGTATAAGGATTCGCTTCGCTCACGGGGACTCGTTTTCGCTTATGCTTTAGCAGTTTCAGAAGAGAATGCTTCGGGAGGCGAGATTGTAACTGCACCTACATGCGGATCATGTGGTGTGGTACCCGCTGTACTTTATCATCTGGAAGTCAGCAGAGGTTTCAGCAAAAACAGGATGCTCAGAGCTCTGGCAACGGCGGGACTGTTTGGAAATGTTGTTAAACAAAATGCTTCGATATCGGGAGCAGAGGTTGGCTGTCAGGGTGAAGTTGGCGTTGCCTGTGCAATGGCGGCAGCGGCTGCGAGTCAGCTGTTCGGTGGCAGTCCTGCTCAAATAGAGTATGCTGCAGAAATGGGACTGGAACATCACCTTGGCATGACTTGCGATCCTGTGTGCGGACTGGTTCAAATTCCTTGTATAGAGCGTAATGCTTATGCAGCCGCACGTGCTCTTGACGCTAATATCTACTCCTCTTTCACTGACGGAATCCACAGGGTTTCATTTGACCGTGTGGTAGATGTTATGAAACAAACGGGACACGACCTGCCTTCACTTTATAAAGAGACTGGTGAAGGGGGACTTGCTAAAGGACACGAGTTCTCGCATTCTTAGTTTGGACTTATTTATTTTAATCAAACATGAAAGGGACAAATAAGGAAAACGATTAGTACGGTTTAAACTAACAACCCTATAAACATATATAAAAACATACAAATAATGATCTAACGTAATTTGGCGGTTAGTTTTATAATTTTTTGCCCGAACTACCGTTATTAAGGTAGTATTACGTAATAAACCAACTGATTTAAAATGATTGACTATATCAAAGGAGAAGTGGCAGAAATATCTCCTGCTTCTGTAACTCTGGAATGTGGAGGGATAGGCTACCAGATGAATATTTCGCTTAATACTTACGGTGTGTTAAACGGAAAGTCCGAAGCAAAACTCTATGTCTATGAATCAATTCGCGATGATGCGCACGTACTTTTCGGATTTATGAACAAGCATGAACGTGAACTGTTTATGTTGCTGATAAGCGTTTCGGGTGTTGGACCCAGTACGGCACGTGTAATTCTCTCATCGCTAAGTTCTAAGGAGCTGGAGAATGTGATTGCATCTGAAAACGCGGCGGCGTTGCAATCGGTTAAAGGCATAGGAGCAAAAACATCACAGAGAATTATTGTCGACCTGAAAGACAAGATCAAGTTTACCGATGACAGCGGTAATGTTGTGCAGTCACCTAAAGATGATCTTTCGGAAACGGGTCACGCTGCAGTTTCTGCTCTTGTAATGCTTGGCTTCGTAAAAAACGCATCACAGAAGGTAGTATCAAAAATTATTAAGGAAGATTCTTCTCTTCCGGTTGAGGGAATAATAAAAGAGGCTTTAAAAAGATTATAAGAAAAGTCTGATTAAGTAATAAAAAACACTTTGAGTAAAATCAAAAGTGAACCTGAATTGATTATTAGAAACAAAAAAGTTTAGATTAAAGCAAAAAAGTTGACAAAAGATTAAACAGTTGGCGTTTACGTAATACGCGTTTTTAAATATTCAGAAACTGTTTAGTTGTTGTCTCGCTGAAAAAACTCATTCACATATTTTTATTTATTCTGCTGCCGATTATTCAGCAGGAGGCTATATTTGCATCTAATACACAATCTGGCAGTTACCATAGGATAATAAGCTATTCAGAGTCTGAAACCAAATCAGTTTCAGAAAATAGAAATGTTTATGACAATGACCCAATAATCGAAAACAATGCCACACCAAAAAGTAATTCTCTCGACAACCCGTTCGCAAATCTTCAAACTCCGCCTTATATTCAAAATAATGTAAGGTATGATTTCCTGACCAACCGCTATATACTTGAAAAAAAGATAGGATCTACACTACTATCAGAGCCACTCTCGATGACTCCGGAAGAGTATAAAGAGTATAAGAGGCAACAAATTCAAATAGATTTTTTTCGTGAGCGAAACTCACTATCATACGACAAATCAAAGTTTATACAGAGATACCAACTCCCTAAGAGAAGAAAGAAAAAAGATCCGCTGGAGTCTGTTTTCGGTCCGGGTGGAGTGCAAATCAATACTAATGGCTATATTGAGGTATCAGCAGGATTTAAGCGGAACATAACAGACAATCCTACTCTACCTCAAAGGTCCCGCAGAAGAACAATTTTTGATTTCGATCAGGATATCAACCTTAATATGAATGCAAAGGTTGGGGAAAAAATAAATTTCGACATTAATTACGACAGCGAAGCCGGTTTAGATATGGATTCCCGACAGATTAAGCTGACTTACACGGGCAGTGAGGACGACATAGTCAAGAATATTGAAGCGGGAAATGTTAGTATGACAACTTCCAACTCACTTATTGATGGTGGTGCAGCTTTGTTTGGAATAAAGGCTGATATGCAATTTGGCAATTTGTATATAAACACTATCTTCTCACAGCAACAATCGGAGTCACAAACTATTACTTCTAATGGCGGACTCTATACAACCCCATTTGAATTTAGCGCCGATGAGTATGACTCTAACCGACACTTTTTTCTTGGTCACTATTTTAGGGAAGCGTATGACCAAGCTATGAGCAAACTCCCATTCGTACAGTCACGTGTATCAATAACTCGTATGGAGGTATGGGTAACAAACAGGCGCGGCAATTATGAACAGGTTCACAATATTGTGGCTTTAGCTGATCTGGGAGAGAATGAAAATATCCATAATACTTTATGGGTTAGTCAGGGTAACAGTAACGTAACGCATAACAATGCGAATAGCTTGTATGGAGATCTGATATCAGAATATTCAGGAGTACGGAATTTAAGTGATGTGAATAATATTTTCCCTTCAACAATGATACAGGGTATTGATTACGAGAAACTTGAAAATGCAAGACTTCTAAACACCTCCGAATATAAATATCAACCTCAGCTTGGGTATATCTCTCTTACAATGCCACTTCAGGATGATGAAGTACTAGCTGTTGCTTTCGAATTTACTTACAATGGCGATGTGTATCAGGTTGGGGAATTCACAAACAATGCAATAACTGATTCACCAGGAGCTCTTTTTGTGAAACTACTTAAGCCTGTTTCACTGTCACCATACTCTCCTACATGGGATTTGATGATGAAGAATATCTACTCACTGGGATACGGTGCGTATGATATTCAGAAAGAGCGCTTCAAACTTGAAATAAGATATCAAAGCGATACAACAGGAGTCTATCTTAATTATCTTCCTGAGCAGGAAGTTGGTGATCAGCAATTGCTTAATATGATGAATCTTGACCGACTGAATGGGCGTGGCGACCCCTACCCTGACGGTATCTTCGATTTTCTTGATGGATATACTGTTGATTCAGAGAACGGATATATTATTTTTCCGGTAACAGAACCTTTCGGCTCTCACCTCAGGCAAGAAATTGGAAATAATGTGGTTGCTGACAGGTATGTTTTTCAGGAGTTGTATGACTCCACTAAAACTGTTGCACAGCAAATTCCTGAAAAGAACAAGTTTAGACTGATCGGAGAGTACCTTGGATCATCGGGAAGCGAAATCAATCTTAATGCGATGAATATTGCCAGAGGTTCTGTTCGCGCTACCGCAGCAGGGGTTCTATTAACCGAGGGAGTGGATTATTCTGTTGATTATATGATAGGAAGGGTAACTATACTCAACCGTCAATTGATAAATTCTGGTACACCTGTGAATGTTACTATTGAAAACAGACCGCTTATGCAGACTCAGCGAAAGACTCGTATGGGTATTAATCTGTTGTATGACATTTCCAAAAATCTATCGGTGGGGGGAACGCTGATGCATTATTACGAAAAACCACTTGTAGTTAAGACAGCTTTTGGTGATGAAGCATCAAAAAACACTCTGTGGGGGGCTAATCTGTCGTATCGTAAGCAGTCGTATATGTTAACCAACCTTATCGATAAACTTCCTTTTGTAGAAGCTTCTGAACCATCAGAGCTTACTGCCGACCTGGAGTACGCACAGATGTTACCGGGTCATTACAAAAACAAATACACAGGCGGATTCTCTTATTTGGATGATTTTGAGTCTTCTGCTTCAGAAATTGATATTCATTCCCCTTACTCATGGACACTGGCTTCCACGCCTTATAACAATAGTCCGAATGCACTTTTTCCTGAATCGGGACTATCTAATAACACTGAATATGGCAAAAACCGTGCTCAGATGGCTTGGTTTTATATAGATGGTATCTTTACCCGACGTAATTCCAGCCTCACGCCGGCACATATTAAAAACGACCCAGAACAACTCTCTAATCATTTAGTAAGGGAGGTTTTAGAAAGAGAAATCTTTCCAAAGAGAGAAGCATATTATGGTTTACCCACAACTATTCCTGTACTTAATATTTCATTTTATCCAAATGAAAGGGGACCATATAACCTTGACACGAAAGTAAACAGTGATGGTAAGCTACTAAATCCTTCCGCTCGATGGGGCGGGATAACGAGACGAATGGATGTACATGATTTTGAAGCTGCGAATGTTGAGTATATAGAATTTTGGCTTATGGATCCGTTTGTCAACGACTCTTTGGGTACTTCTCGAGGTGGTGATATCTATTTTAATTTGGGAGATATTTCTGAGGATATATTGAAGGATGGTAAGAAGTTTTTTGAAAACGGCTTACCGGTGGATGCTGACACAACCGCTGTTGGGCGAACCGTTTGGGGAAAATATCCTAAGAGACAGTCCACTGTTTATTCTTTCGACAATTCGTCAGGAATGGAAACAAGACAACTTCAGGATGTAGGTCTCAATGGTCTGAGTACTTCAGAGGAGAAGGTTTATCCCACTTACAACCAGTACCTTGAAGAACTTAAAACTCGACTATCAGAGTCAACAATTTCACAGATGGAGGAGGATCCCCACTCTCCTCTGAATGATCCGTCAGGTGATAATTTTCGGCACTATCGTGGCAGTGAACAGGATCGCAGACAATTAAGTATTCTTGAACGATATAAGTACTTCAACGGAACTGAAGGTAACTCTTTAGCAGCGGAAGATGACGGTTTTTCGGGAGCCTCACGCACTACGCCTGATATTGAGGATATTAACAACGATAACACACTTAACGAGCATGAGTCTTATTATCAATATAAAGTTTCGCTAAGACCTGAAGATATGATTACAGGCAGCAACTATATTGTTGATAGCCGGGAGGTGACAGTAAGACTACGCAATGGCAGTAACAGTAAAGTCAGATGGTATCAGTTCAGGATTCCGGTACGTGACTATCAGTCAGTTGTCGGCAATATCCGCGGTTTCAACAACATACACTTCATGAGAATATTTCTTACAGATTTCGAAGAACCTATTTTTCTGAGATTTGCAACACTTGAACTGGTGAGAAGTGAATGGCGTACATACCGTCGCGATCTGATTTCAGGTGGTGATTTATCAGGTTCTGGAAACATAGATATTTCTGCAGTTAACATAGAAGAGAATGGCAGCCGCACACCAGTTAACTATGTCCTGCCACCAGGCGTAAACAGGATTATCGACCCGGGTCAACCTCAGCTAAGACAGGAGAATGAGCAGTCGTTGTCACTCAAAATCACCAATCTGGAACCTGGAGATTCAAGATCTATCTACAAAAACACAGGGTATGACATGAGGCGATATAAGCGTCTGCAGATGTTTGTTCATGCAGAACAATTAACGGAAGACCCGGGCTCTCTTGATGATGGCGATCTCTCTGTTTTCATACGAATGGGTTCTGATTACATGAACAACTATTATGAGTATGAGATTCCACTGGTTATTACTCCTGAAGGGCAGTATAGCTCTAATAGTGAAGAGGATCGAATGAAAGTGTGGCCGGCATCTAATATGTTTAATTTCCCACTAGAACTGCTTACTTCTCTAAAAACTGAACGTAATTTATCTGAGCATCAAGGTTCAGGTGCTGACAGATTCAGGCGGTTCACGCGCACTGATCCTGAAAAACCTGCCAACGCAGTTTCAATTGTTGGAAACCCTTCACTGGCAGAGGTTAAAGTAATAATGATTGGCATACGTAATCATTCAACCGGCAATAGAACTGCAGAAGTGTGGGTTAATGAACTACGACTTAGCGAGTTTGACGAGAAAGGAGGCTGGGCAGCGCAGGCTAATATAAACCTGAAACTGTCGGATATTGGCAATATCAACCTATCAGGACGAAAGGAGACCGCGGGGTTTGGGGCTCTCGATCAGAGTTTACTGCAGAGGAGAAATGATGACTACAGCGCATTTAATTTGGCAGTAAACCTCGAGCTGGGGAGATTTTTACCCAAACAGGTTAAACTTTCTGCACCACTCTACTATTCATTTTCTAATCAATTATCTGCACCTATGTATGATCCATTCAACAAGGACATACTTCTATCTGAGTCTCTTAAAATATCGGACAATCGACATTTAACTGACTCCATAAAAAATATTGCTTTGACAACATGGATAAATAAAAGTCTGAGTATTAACGATGTTAAGTTTGACATAAAAAGCAGTAAGCCTATGCCTTACGATCCGGCAAACTTCAGCTTCAGTTATGCGCATAATGTAAACAGTCAGCGGAACCCTGAAACTGATTTTGCAACTGTAAAGGACTGGCGCATTCTGACTGAATACTTCTATACTCCGCTACTCAGGTCGTGGAAACCCTTCACTGACTCAAAATATTTTGATTGGATCAATTTCAATCTTGTTCCGAGTTCACTACGGCTAACATCTTCTTTATTACGCAATTATCAGGAGATTCAACTAAGAGAGCTGATGGGTACACCAACACATACACAAAGTCATAAATATCTAACATTCAGCAGAAACTTCTTTTGGGACAGAAACTTATCTTTTGTGTGGAATATGACACGTAATTTACGCATATCATTCAAATCGGGAACCCTTGCTGAAATTGAAGAGCCTTACTTACAGGTAAACAAAAAGATAAACCGAAGTGATTACGAGATTTGGAAGGATTCTGTAGTACAAAGTATTGCTGATCTGGGCAGACCACTTAATTATGAGCAGTCGACCGATGTCACATACACCCTGCCTTTTGCAAATATTCCTTTCTTAAACTGGATAAACTCGAGTATAGCCTACAACTCTCGTTACAGGTGGGAAAGAGGCGCTTTTATACCAGACGCAACAATAGGCAATTTTCTTCAAAATGATCTCTCACTAACAATAAACAGTGTTTTCAATTTCGCATCAATATACAGAAAATCACCTCTTAAGAATATAAACATGAATCTTGGCTTTAAAACAAGAACAGATCTGCCGGGATATAAAACTGTTATTGGCGACTTATTCGGACAGAATAGTGAAAGTGGAATTCTGCAACCAGGGCTTCCGTTTGCTTTCGGCTTTGATGGCGGCATGGATTTTGTAAAACGTTCACTATCACAAAAGCTGCTGGTTATCAATGAAGAAAACATCATACCTGCTCTATTTAATGAAACCGGCAATCTGAGAATGGAAGCAGTACTTGAACCGTTTAAAGGACTAGTGATCAATCTGAATGTTATGTATGAAGATAACCGTCGCACCGAAATGCAGTATATGGTTGAAGGAATGCCGGTTATCCATGGTGGCAGCTTCGCAATGACAACAATTGCAATCTCCTCAGCATTTGAAAACCTAACACAGTCCAACACTTATAACTCCCCTACTTTCAACAAATTCATGCAAAACAGGGAAATTATCGCAGAAAGAGTTCAAGGTTTATATAATAATCAGAATCCTACTGAAGAAATTAATTCAAAGATACAATCTGATAATCAGAATTTACCATTAGTAAAATCTAACTCCGCCGACATAATGGTACCAGCCTTCCTGGCTGCCTATACCGGAAAGAGTCCAAATAATATCAGTCTGACTGCCTTCCCCGACTTACGCTCGCTACTTCCCAACTGGAATATTACCTATAACCTGCTTAATATGATTCCTGCTCTCGAAAATCAATTTAAATCGTTCAACCTCAACCACCGATATATTTCGCAATATAGAGTAGGTTCTTATTCTTCATTTCTAAGCTGGCAGCCGATAAATGATGACGATAAAAGTAACCTTGGCTATATTCCTGATCCTATTTCAGGAACGTTAATTGCAACTTCTCCTTTCGACATTCCTTCAGTGAGTATACTCGAAAGTTTCAATCCCTTAATAGAGGCTCAAAGTGTACTCTACAACGACCTTAGCCTTAGCATCCGTCTAAATAAAACACGCTCTCTCAACCTGAATATTGCCTCCAACCGAATAGTGGAAACCAGTGATAATGATATTGCTTTAGGAATGGGATACAGAATAGCTAACCTGACTACTCGTATCGACCTGTCACACAAATCAACCAAATCACTCATACGCAAGATTGAAGATGGTTTCACACAGGCAACAAGCGGACTAAAATCAACCTCTATATATTTCACAGCCGATTATGTATTAAGCAAATCCATGACTTTGAGGGCGTATTATGAAAGAATGAGACACCGACCAATGGTCTCATCTAACTCATATTCCACAGTAAACAGTAATGCCGGAGTCAGTCTTCGTTTAAACCTGAATCAATAACAAATTCTACTTCAGCTTAATACCTGTCTGACTTCATTTAGAAGATTGGGTACTTTTTGGTAAGGATCTCCGGCTCCCAGTGTCTCTAGAGGTAAATATCCTCTGTAGCCTGCTTTTTTGATAATTTGAAATAATTTCTTCAGATCAACAGGTGTTTCCTTTCCATTTATCCATACATTTTCCTTAATTTGCCAGGTAACTGCTTTCATTATGTTTTTCTCAATCTCTGCATAAGGATCACCCTTACGATAACTGCCAATATCAAGGTTAAGTCCCAGCCAGTCAGAGTCGACCATCTCGAAGATACGGTCAACATCGTCTGCAGTTTTTATAAAATCATTATGATTCTGTAAGGCAACAATTACACCAAACTCTTTACCATAATCACAGCATTTGCGAATATCCTGTGACATCCATTTAAACACCTGATCTCTTGTAAATCCCTCATGTGAGTTGGTTCCGGCAAATATACGCAAATTAGGTGAACCCAACTTTGCTGCTACCTCAATCCATTGTTTGATATGTTCGATATCAGTTTCACGTGCTACAGGATCGGGATTGGCAAAATCATTGCGTACTCCCGTACCGCTTATATCAAGTCCTAGAAGAAATGCCTCTCGTTTGAATTCGTTGATAAATTCATTAGGAGGAGGGGTTGGATAACCAGGGAAATAGTATCCTGTAGGATCAATGGCATCAAAATTATGTTGTGCACAGAATCGAAGCATATCAAAAAGGTCTACTTCCTTGTCACTTAGCAATTTATTAAAAGAGTAAAGATTCAGACTTACTTTGAATTTGATTTGGATAGCGCTACTTTCTCCCATTCTATCTGAATTTATAAATGAGGTGAATGCAGGAATTGCCGGGGCTATGACAATAGCTTTTAAGAAGTCACGACGGGATGTGTTTGATTTCATTGCATCTTAAATTTAAATGTATTAATCAATTATTTTTTAAATCGTACTTTAAAAATCTATCTAACTAGTGTTTTCATACAAATTTATAATAAAAAAGGTGTTTTGCATACTTGCTAATGAAACTTTTTTAAAAATGAACAACTCTCCATTTTAACAAATCCTAAAATCGATGTCATAGAGGACATATTTCATTAATTATTGTTGAAACTTCTATTTTTTTACGCATTTTTTCAATTTTAAGAGGATATGTTAAACAAAAAAGTCGTTTATTTGTTAAATTATTAATTAACAAAGACGATCTTTGAAATATAATTGTAAATAAAACGGAGGTAAGTAAATAAAAGTATGAAAAAATCGACTATTTGGTTGCTTGCCGTAGTGATGTTCACAGCTTTCTTTGCTTTGCTGTTTTTGCAAGTAAGATATATGCGGACCAGCATGGATATCCGCTCTCAGCAGTTTGATGAACAGGTCAACCGAAGCCTGTATAACGTGATGAGGGACCTTGAACAGGACCAGACTCTTTACTACCTGGAGCAGGATATGATTGAATCGGAAAACAGATATTCGCAGCAGTATAACCCATCGGGCAGTTCAGAAAACATCACAAACGAGCAGTCAGTACGTGCCGGTGAAATGCCTGATACAGGCAGATCTGGATTGGATTCGAACACGCAGGAGTTATCGTTAAGACCTGAGGATGAACAGGACAGAGTATTTATAACGCCTCAGCAAAGTGCCAGCACTATCTCAAAAACACAGTATGAGATGCAGCAAATATTGTCGAAACGCTACCTGCACGAACGCTCGCTACTGGATGAGGTTATCTTCAAGATAATGAACCGAGCAAGCAGTGAGCCTATTGAAAACAGGGTAGACTTCAACCGGCTGGAGCAAAACATTCGCTTAGAACTGTCTTATAATGGTTTAAATGAACCGTTCAGTTTTCAAGTTGTGAATTTCAAAAACGAGGTTGTTTTCTCATCACCCGGATTTTCAAACAGAGATAGGAGTGCAATTTACACTCAGACACTGTTTCCGTATGATTCATCAGCTAAGCTGAATTCACTAAGGGTATATTTCCCGACAAAAAGAAATTATGTTTATAGCGAGCTTTCTTTTTTTATACCATCTCTGATATTCACGTTTATCCTGTTGATAACGTTTATTTTTACAATGGTATCGTTATTCAGACAAAAGCGTTTGTCTGAGATGAAAAATGATTTTATTAATAACATGACGCATGAGCTGAAAACTCCTGTATCAACTATTTCACTGGCATCACAGATGCTTAAGGATGACTCGATTCTGAAATCACCAGAAGTGTTTAAACATGTAACAGGTGTTATAAATGATGAGACAAAACGGCTTAGTCTCCAGGTGGAAAAAGTATTGCACATGTCACTGTTTGATCAGCAGAAGACCAAACTAAAGATGAAGGAATTAGATGCAAACGATCTGGTGGCAAGTGTTGCTAACACACATGTTTTGAAAGTGGAAAAGCTGGAAGGTACTCTGGATATTGATTTGCAGGCAGAGAAATCTACAATTTATGTAGATGAGATGCACTTCACAAATGTATTGTTCAACATTCTGGATAATGCACTTAAGTACCGCAAAAGAGATGTCCCACCGGAGTTGATGATGCGCACACGCAATGAAGGAAATAAAATCATTATATCTATTGAGGATAATGGAATAGGAATGAAAAAGGAGGATGCTAAAAAAGTATTTGAAAGATTCTATCGTGTACATACAGGAAACCGACACGATGTAAAGGGCTTCGGACTTGGTTTAGCGTATGTAAAGAAAATTGTAACAGACCTCAACGGCACTATACGTGCAGAGAGTGATCTGGGTAAAGGAACAAAATTTATAATAAGTTTACCCCTAATAACACAAAAATGATATGGAAGAGAAATTGAAAATTTTTTTATGCGAAGATGATGAAAATCTTGGCATGTTGTTGAGAGAATATCTCCAGGCAAAAGGGTTTGACACCGACTTGTTCCCTGATGGGGAAGCCGGATTCAAAGGATTCGTGAAAACAAAATACGACCTGTGCATTGTTGACGTTATGATGCCAAAAAAAGACGGTGTAACACTGGTTAAGGAAATAAGACAAATTAACTCGGAGATTCCGGTGATTTTCCTTACTGCCAAAAATATGAAGGAGGATGTGCTTGAAGGCTTCAAAGCAGGTGCCGACGACTATATCACCAAGCCATTCAGTATGGAAGAACTTGTTCTTCGAATCGAAGCTATCATACGTCGTGTGAAAGGCAAGAAGAGCAAAGAACAGCAGGTGTATAAATTTGGCACGATGACATTTGATACACAGAAGCAGATTCTTACTATTAGTGATACTCAAACCAAACTCACTACTAAAGAGTCTGAACTGTTGTCACTCCTTTGTGCTCATGCGAATGATATCCTTGAAAGGAATCACGCTCTGAAACAGATTTGGGAAGAGGATACATATTTCAATGCACGCAGTATGGATGTTTACATCACCAAACTGCGCAAGCTGTTGAAACCCGAGCCCAATATTGAAATCATAAACATCCATGGTAAGGGATACAAACTGATCGTACCTACTGAGGATGATGAGAATGCTGAGCAATAATAACTTTACACTGAAAATTTAAAAGAATGGACAGGAGGGAAAACAGTAGTTTCCCCTCCTGTTTTTTTGTGTATATGCTCTAATATTTGATGTAATAATCATTTTTGTAAATGAAGAATAATATGGATAAATTTTATCGAATAATTATAATCTAATTTTGTTAATATTGTGATTTAATCAGTAAAAACTGTACTTTTGTAAGTATCTGTTGTTAGTAATAACAAATTTGAGAGTATAAAAATGAGTGTATAAAGATGAGAATTAAAAGAACAGTAGTTTCATTTTTTTTATTCTTAGCCGGCATAGTTTTACTGGCACACACTTTTTTACCTCATCATCATCATGATCATATTTCAATAGTTTATTTTAGCGGTAATATATCTCACGACAATTGCTGCAACACATCCAATTGTGAAATAGCTGACAATGATTGTCAGGATAGCAACAAAGACTGTATGGATGCAAATATAATGCTTAGAGCCGGAGATGACACCAGGGAAGAGCTTATTGCTGCAACAAATGATCTTATACCTCTATTGCTTTTTTTAAGTGCTGATAATACAGATGCATCAATTGAAAACACAACCCGTCACTCCATTTACAAAACATACTCCCTACCCTGTTATTTAGACTACCTCACGGACTCTCAGGGATTGAGAGCCCCTCCTGTTTGCTGAATTTCCTCTTTAATTATCAATTTTCTTATAACTGCCGAATTATTTCAGGTAGGGTATTTAAATGTCTGATAATCGGAATTATCAACTGCTAACGAATATTTTGAAAGATCATCTTTAAATACTTATTGAGCATCATAATCTTTCAGAAGAATAGACAAATTCAGTAAAGCACAAATAATGAGAACATATAATATTTTTATAATACTGCTGGTCGCTGCAGCTACTATGATCGCCTGCAACAGTAACAAAAAGGAGGATGTACATGAACTTCAACATGAAGAAAAACTACATCTAACATCCTATTCACCCGATTTTGAAGTGTACGTAATTGCTACACCTTTTGTTGCAGGAGAAGTGAGTCATGTTTTAACACACATTACCCTAATTGAAAATTTCAAACCGCTCACCAAAGCAAGCGTCATCGCCACTCTTAGCTCAGGAAATGTATCTGTTACAGAAGTTATAAGTGAGTCAAGCAAGCCGGGAATTTATGAATTCGAGATTAAACCTGCCGATGAAGGTACAGGTACACTTTCATTTGAAATAGAGACAGACAGCGGAGTTTCAATAGTGACCATTCAACCAATTGAGGTTTACGGCGATACTCATGAAGCCTATCAAGCTGCTTCTAATGCTAATGTTTCAGGTAGAAACAGTGTTACTTTTTTAAAGGAGCAGAGTTGGAAAATAAACTTTTCTACTGAAGAGGTTGAAAAGGTGTTGTTGGGACAGATAATACACTCAACCGGCCAGATCATGAATACTCCTAATGATGTGCATGTTATATCATCTGCAATGAGTGGAATTGTACAGTTATCGGGAAACAGCCTGTTTGAAGGTAGTGAAATTAAACCGGGACAACAACTGTTTAGAATTGACGGCAGTGTGATGGCAGAGAATAATCTGTCGGTGCGTTTTGCTGAAGCTGAGAGCGAGTTTAACCGCGCTAAGGCAGAGTACGAGAGAAAAGAGAAGCTGGCAGCTGAACATATTGTTTCGGAAAGCGAATTGAATCAGGCTCTTTCTGAATATAAAATAGCAGAGGCAAATTACAACAACCTTAAGAACAATTTCGCTTCAGGTAGTCAGTCAGTTACTTCACCTGTATCTGGATACCTGAAAGAGTTACTTGTGGAAAATGGGGAGTATGTAGATATCGGTGATCCCGTTTTGTCTATTTCACAAAACAGCAGATTAATAATTCAAACTAAATTACAGCCTAAATACATCGATATCCTTGATAATATCTCTTCCGTGAATTTCAGGGCGGTTAATGGTAATCATACATATTCGCCGGGAGATACAGGAGAACAAATAATTTCTTACAGTAGATCCGTTGACCAGAATAACCCCCTGATCACTTTAACCATACAACTTGAAAGTGGCACAAAACTACTTCCGGGAAGTTTCGTGGAAATATTTATGAAAACAGAGGGTAAATTGCCGGTGATAACTGTACCTAATGAATCTATAGTGGAAGAAATGGGCAATTATTTTGTATATGTACAGCTGACTCCTGAATTGTTTGAAAAACGATTGATTGTGAAAGGTGCTACTGATGGAAGACGCACTGAAATAAAGGAAGGTGTCTCGATAGGAGAAAGAGTCGTTGGCAAAGGATCTGTTTTTGTGAAACTATCACAGTCAGCAGGTTCTGTTGATGTCCACTCAGGACATGTTCATTAAAACATTTTCGTTAAATCAACCAAATCAACAGAAAAGCAAAATGCTCAATAAAATTATAAAATTCTCTCTAAACAACAAGCTCTTTATCCTTCTTGCGGCAATACTGCTTATAGTTAGCGGCATCTATACCGCACAGGATATGGATATTGACGTCTTTCCCGACCTGACCGCCCCCACTGTTGTGGTTATGACTGACGCTCATGGCATGTCGGCAGAAGAGGTGGAACGATTAGTCACTTTTCATATAGAAACAGCAATGAACGGAGCTACTGATGTGCGCCGGGTGAGATCGGCATCTTCACAAGGTTCTTCTTTCGTGTGGGTGGAATTCAACTGGGGTACAGATATTTACAAAGCAAGGCAGGTGGTTAGCGAAAAACTGGTTACACTTGGCAATGCTCTACCAGAAGATGTGACCCCTGTTCTGGCACCACAATCAAGTGTTATGGGTGAGATCTTGTTTATCGGCATGCAGAGTGACAGCACTACCCAGATGGAGCTCAGAACTCTGGCTGAGTGGGTTGTAAAGCCAGCTATAATGGCAACAGGTGGAGTTTCTCAGGTCACGATAATTGGTGGGGATTACAAACAATATCAGATACTTGCAGACCCACAGCTGATGAATGTGTATGGGGTGACTATGGAAGAACTTGCTAATGTGGGTGCTTCTTTCAGCAGCAACTCAACAGGCGGTGTCATAAGGGATTTCGGAAATGAATACGCTTTAAGGGGAATTGCACGTACAAATAATATTGATGAGCTGGGTGCATCTTACATTAAGACAGTAAATGGTCAACCGGTATTGGTGTCAGATGTGGCGGAACTCACGATTGGGAGTGCTGTTAAGATGGGTCATGCTTCCATGAATGGTAAGCCTGCAGTCATAATTTCCGTTTCCAAACAGCCTAATATAAACACTCTGGAAGTCACTGAGAATATTGAACAGAATCTTGCTGAAATACAAAAGACTTTACCTACTGACGTGATCATGGATACTAAAATATTTCGTCAGGCTGATTTCATTGAAGCATCCGTGAAAAACGTCGAGAATGCTCTATTAGAAGGTGCCCTGTTTGTGGTGATCGTTATATTCCTGTTTTTGGGCAGTGGACGCACTACCATAATCTCTATTGTGGCTATACCTTTGTCCCTGTTGGGAACAGTGATTGTACTGCATCTTTTAGGGATGAATATCAACACTATGACCCTTGGTGGAATGGCTATTGCAATTGGCTCTCTGGTTGATGATGCGGTCATTGATGTTGAAAATGTATATAAGAGATTGCGGCAAAACTACCGTTT
>Ga0265294_10001242_pt1 | contig 34630 bp, 28 predicted proteins | sample MunlanPumphouse3_FD_192504 | JGI IMG/M metagenome (GOLD analysis project Ga0265294, IMG submission 192504) | Groundwater microbial communities from a municipal landfill in Southern Ontario, Canada - Pumphouse #3 | ecosystem: Environmental > Aquatic > Deep subsurface > Groundwater | place...
ACCATTTTTCAAAAGTTTTAAACTATTAATATTCTTTATTATTTCTTTTATTTTATCAGCAGATGCCTGTGACATATATTCATCTACTGTAAATATTTTTTCTATTTCTTGTTTTATGATTGCTTGTTTTTTTACTAATGATTCTGTTTTTTCTTCAAATTCAACCAAAAAATTATTATGTGAAGTGGATATTTCATTATATATATTTGGTTTTGCTGCATTTAATAACTGTCTCAATTTATCTTTGTCATTTATTAAATCTATATCTGCAATAATTGAATAACATATTCCTAATTTTTTCAACAAAGGAATTATTAATTTAAATTGATCCTTACCACCAACTGCACAAAATAAAGTGTTTTGATATGTATTACTATCTAACGATTCCAATATTGCAGAATAAAACTTACAATCACTTTCATTTTCACATAATACTACTTTATTATAAAATAACCCATTAAGAATATTGGAATATTTTAAATTTTTGTCACCTGCAATATCAGTAATACTTTGATTATCTAAAACATGAAATTCATTAGTGTTACCTACTCTGTCTATTTTAATTATTTTTACTCTTGATAAGTTTCTTTCTAAAATACCTCTTATTAGATCAATATTATGAGTAGATATAAAGCATTGTTTATCGTTAGATAAATCAACAATATTTCTTCCTAACAATCTCGCTTGAGGAGGATGCAAGAAAGTTTCTGGTTCGTCTATTAAATATAGCGAGTGCTCATTAACTATAAGTGATGCTAAAATTGCAACGGCACTTCTTATACCATCACCTTGATAATTTAAATCTTCTAATTCCTTAAGTTTTTCTTTAGAAGCTCTTGAATTTAAATTAATAGTATCTGTAATTTCAATTTTATTTCCTACTTTATATTTTTTTACACAAGTACCATTTAATAATTCCACATAAACATCAATTGCTTTTTCAAATCCCGATAATAAAATACCATTTAGTAAAGTAATTATTTTCTCATTTGATTCAATTTTATTCATAATATTAAAACTATATTGATCAATTAGCTGATTAAGAAAAATAGGTGCTGTAATATTTAATCGATTTTCAGTAGACAAAAAAGTATAAAGAATTTTATAAAAATTTTTAGATGAATCAGGAAGATGATCAAAACTATAATTACTATAAGTGCTTAAGAAACTATCATCAATATAAACATTATAATTTCCATTCTGATCCTTATTAAAATTTCTGTCAAAAAATTGTATTACAGAATTTTTGTCAAAATTAGTTGATTTATATTCAATTTCACTAATTATAATTTTTTTGTTTGATGATTCAATTAAATCATCTTTTATATCCTTTAAAACTCTACTTTTACCAACATTATTAGCACCAACAAAAATAACTATATCATCACTTTTTAGTTCAATCGGATAATCATTATTAAATTTTATTTTGCTAATTGTAACTGAGGGATTATTTATACATTTTTTTATATCCGTATTCATTTTCACAACTACCTTTCATCAAAAATCTATATATATTAAAATTTATTTCAATTTAATAATAACTTAATTTGCTAGTTAAAATGTAATCTGCTATTATTTATTACTTTATATTTTGATTACATATTGAAAACAGAAAAATTATTTTAGACAATTCATTATTTTATAAGTATTTAATGAAGTGTTTTTATACAATCGGACATCCAAATTTATATTTACCATATATTCACCTCTTTATTTCCACATATTATGTTTAATTCTATCTTCTTCAAAGAAATCATTAACACTTCTATCTTTTAATGGATACCCCAATGAAACAACAGAAAATGCTCTTATATCATCAGGAATACTTAAACATTCTTTTACTTGTTTTTCAGTATCATTAGGATATAATCCTATCCAACAACTACCAATACCCAAACTAGTAGCTTGGATAAGAATATTTTGAGTAGAAGCTGAAGCATCTTCAAACCAATATTCAGTTGTCTCTTTAGCACACACAATAATAGCATGGCTAGCATGTTCTAACATCTTACCATACTTATTAATAATAGAAAGTTCCTTTAATTTATCTTTATCATTAACTACTACATAATAAGTAGGATGCATATTATGCGCTGAAGGAGCATTCATTCCGGCTTTTACAATCAATTTTATATCTTCATCACTGATTACTTTATCAGTATATTCCCTAATACTTCTTCTTCTAAATATTGCTTCCATAGTTTCTCCTTTTATTCCACTTAATTATAACACAAAAAAAGTGATAACTCACTTTATTTTACCAAAATTACTAAAAGGGAAAATACTAAAACTTGTTGTTCCTAAAATTGTCTTTTCACTAATTAGTCCTATTAATCTACTATCAGTTGAATTATCTCGATTATCTCCTAATACAAAATAATAACCTTCTGGGATTTTATTATGTCCTATAGAGTTTAAATCAAAGTCTTCAGTCTTTTCAATAACTACATCTTTTACAATCTTGTTATTGATATATAACTTATTATCTACATATTTAACATGTTCTCCTGGCAATCCAATAACTCTTTTTACTAATTTAGAATCATCAGTCTTAAAAACAATAATATCAAATCTTTCGTACTTGGTATCATACTTTTTAAGTAATAATATTTCTTTATCTTTTAAAGTCGGAACCATTGAGTCTCCTTGTACTTTAACTGGGGTTACAATATATGTTCTAATTATAAGAACAACAACTACAATTACTACATAAGGTATAATTTCCTTTAATATTTTCATTTTTCACCAAAAAATAAGGCATTAGCCTTATTTTCTTTCTTTGATTTTTGGTTGGCTAACTAAATCTCTTAAATAGTTTAATTTAGCACGTCTAACTCTACCTTTTTTAACAACTGTTACTGTACTTACTACTGGTGAATTCATTGGGAAAGTTCTTTCAACACCTACACCATTAGATAATTTTCTAACGATAAAGTTTCTTCCAATTCCTCTTCCTTTAATAGCAATAACAATTCCTTCAAAAGCTTGAATTCTTTCGCGTTTTCCTTCAACAACTTTAACTCCTACGCTAACAGTGTCTCCAACACGAAATTCTGGCAAATCCGTACGAATTTGACTTTTAGTTATTTTTTCAACTAAATTCACAATGTCACTCTCCTTATACAATCTATGATCATGCGATAATCAAATCCAGCGGATCACGAAATTCATTTTATCATATATTTATTATTATGGCAACTATTTATCGTCTACGATGATTAATTTCTTCTTTTTTTCCCTCTTTTGCAATAGGTTCACGATAATGAATTATTTTCATTTTTAATTCATGTTCAAGAAGTTCTATCTTTTTAAGCAATAAAGTTACATACTTTTCATCTAAGTAAGCTTGATAGCGATGATTAACTGTATCTTTGTAGCGAGATAAATCATTTAGAGCACTTCTTAGTCCTGTTAAGTCTCCACCTTCTTCATCATCTAAGATACTAATAATATATTGTAAATATACTTCTAATTTTCTTTTTATTTTTCTTTTTAAAATTTTCTCAATAAATATAGGTTTAACAATCATCATTTCGTTAACCTTAATGCCATCATACTTTACTTTATTTAAGGGTTTGAATTTGAAACCATTAATATCCTTTGTTTCAAAGTCTATTACTTGGTTACTATAATCATCTTTTACAATTGAATAGTTTTTTGCCATATAATCATCCCTTCTTTAATAAATCAGGTCGACGTGATGATGTTCGTTTTAATTGCTCTTCTTCACGCCATTTTCGAATATTTTCATGATGTCCTGATAATAAAACTTCAGGTACTTCCATTCCACTATAATTTTGAGGTTTAGTATAAACTGGATAATCTAATAAATTATTATTGAATGAATCATTGAGATGAGAATCCTTTTCAATCACTCCATCTATTAATCTAACAACACTATCAGTTATTACCATACTAGGGATTTCTCCACCAGTAAGTACATAATCACCGATGCTGATTTCAACATCTACTATACTTCTAATGCGCTCATCAAACCCCTCGTAATGACCACATATTATAATTAGATGTTCCTCTTTTGTCAAGGCATATGCGTCATTTTGATGATAAGTTTTTCCTTGAGGAGTCATCATCATAACTAAGCTGTTTTCTGTTTTTAAATCTTTGACAGCGTCGAATATTGGTTGAGGCATCAAAACCATTCCAACTCCTCCACCAAAACCATAGTCATCTACTTTCTTATGTGGATCAGTTGAATAGTTTCTTATATCATGAATATTAATTGTAACTAATTTATTTTGAATAGCTCTTTTGATAATAGACTCATTCAAAAATCCATCAAACATACCTGGGAATAATGTCAATATATCAATCTTCATTTAATAATCCCTCTATCACTTTTATTTCTATTTTTTTATTTACTAAATCAACATTAAGCACAAATTCATCGACATAAGGAACATAACTCTTTTTCTTATTATTTACTATTACTAATATGTCGTGAGCAGCACTCTTTAAAATATGATCAATTTTACCTATTTTTGTACTTCCATTATATACATCTAGTCCAATAATATCTTCATCAACAAAACCCGGGAATTCAAAATCATTACGATTAATAAAGACTGGTTCTCCTTTATACACTAAAACTTCTTCTATAGTATTTAGTTCCTTTAAAGTAACCATATCATATATCTTATGATAACGATAAGAATTGATTACTTGCTCTTCTTTATTTTTTCCTATATATATTTTATTACCTTTTTTAAATATTATTTCCTTATATTTAAATTTAGATAAAATTCTAACTTCACCTTTTAAACCATGTGTATTAACAACTTCTCCAATATATATATAATCCATATTTCACCTACTTATCTAATTCATATAAAATTATACTAGTGGCCACCCCAACATTTAAACTCTCAGTCATTTTATTCATTTTTATATATAAATATTTATCACATAAAGCTTGTACTTCTTTACTGACTCCATTACCTTCATTGCCCATTATAATAGCCCATTTATCTTTTAATACTACTTCTTTAATATCAGTACCGCCTGTTACTCTAGTACCTAATATTTCATATCCTAATTTCTTTAATTTAGGTATTTCATCTAGTAAATCTCTACTTACAACATCAATATGAAATAGCATTCCTTGACTAGCTCTTATAACTTTAGAGTTATATAAATCAACAGTATCATTACTTAAAATAATGGTATCAACATTAAAAGCTACTGCACTTCTAATAATAGTTCCTAAATTACCTGGATCTTGCAGGCCATCAATTATTAAAATATGATTCCCAATTACATCGCTGTTTTTCTTTTCACATAATCCCATTACACTAGAAGGGCTTTCTAGTTCACTTAAATACTTTTTAACATTAGAACTTACATGCATTGTGTCAATATCAAGAGAAAATTCTTTATTTTCTTCTAATATTAATTGTTTTAAATAGCCTGCTTTATATGCTTCTAATACTAGATGTTCACTTTCAATAAAAAACAAATTTTGTTCATCACGGAACTTTTTAGTTTGCAACTTCTTAATTTCTTTTATTTTTTTATTATCGATAGAAGTATAAAGCATAATATCACCACTTTCATTCTATCAAAAAAAAAGAATTAAGTCTAGGATTGCTTTATTTAATATATACTATTTTTAAATTTTTTGATATAATTGATATGGTGATAATATGAAAAAGAATAAAAAAAGATTGTGGTATATTATATTAGGAATAGTTATTGTAATATTAATTAGTTTGGTAATTGCTTTCTTATTCAAAGATGACAAGTTGCATTGTACTTCAAATGAAAAAGATGACTTTAGAACTACTAATGAAATAATAGAAGTATATTATACTAAAAAGAATGTTAACAAAATAATTCAAAAAACTAAACATACATTTAATAATAAGGAATCCTTAAATGTCTTTAAAGAATATTTAGACAACTCAGTAGAAAATATAAAAAACAATAAACATGTTAGTACTTCCAAAAACAATAACAATTTAATCTATGAAACAACAGTAAAAATAAACGTTAACAGATTAGATGATAAAGAATTAATTAATTTACACGTTTCAAGGAATTTAGAAGATTTAAAAAGTATTTTAAGTACTAATGGTTTTGAATGTAAATTAGAAAAATAATAAAACTCTCATAATGAGAGTTTTTCTTTTGTTAAAGTTTTAACTTTTACTAATTTTTTAATTATTTCTAAATTAATTTGCCCAAATTCTTTTATCGAACTAACGAGTTTTACTTCTAAATGATCTCCAATTCGATACTCAATATTATCGTTTGTATAAATAGTATATGTTTCTTGATCATAAAAACCTCTATTTAAATCACTGAGTTTTATTAAACCTTCTACTCCATTATAAATATCGACATAAAGACCAAATTCAGTTACAGAAGTTACTTTACCAGTAAAGATTTCACCAATATGATCTTCCATATATTCAGCAGCTTTCATTTTATTGACTTCTCTTTCACATTTATCAGCATTTTGTTCTTTAATTGAAGAATGTTTTGAAGCTTCAGATAAAAATTCTAATTGACTATTTAATTTATTATCGTCAGTTATAAACTTTTGATTTTCATATTGATCTAGTGCTCGATGAACTAATAAATCAGGGTATCTTCTAATTGGTGAAGTAAAGTGAGCATAATTATCTAATGATAATCCAAAGTGTCCAATATTATTGACGTCATACACAGCTTTTTGCATGCATCTTAATAATAGGTTTGAATAAATTTCATAATCGGGATCTTCTTTTAAAGATTCAATTATTTGCCTAATTGCTTTAGGATGCATACTCTTTGGCAATTTTACTACTTTCTCACTCATCAGTTTAACAAACTTAACGAAGTCTGTTAGTTTATCCTCGTTTGGTTCACCATGTACTCTATAAACAAAAGGTAAATCCATATAACTAATATGAGTTGCGACTGTTACATTAGCTTCAATCATAAAGTCTTCAATTATTTTTTCAGATTCTAATCTTTCTTTATTTATAATATCAATTGCTTTTCCATATTTATCTACAATTACTTTCATTTCAGTAGTATTAAAATCAATACTGCCATTTTTTTCGCGTTTTCTTCTTAGAATATCAGATAGTTGTTTCATTACTTTTAAGTCGTTAATAAATGGTTCATATGTTCCATCTATATTCTTATCTTCTAAAACATCATTTACTTTTTTATAAGTCATTCGCTTTTTAGAATTAATAACAGAATTAAAAATATCATAATTTATTAGATTACCTTTTTTATCTATTTCCATTAAACAAGTTTTAGTAAGTCGATCTACTCCCTCATTTAAAGAACATATTCCATTGGATAATTTATGAGGCAACATCGGAATAACACGGTCCGCTAAATAGCAACTGGTTCCTCTTTTATATGCTTCTTTGTCAAGTGTACTACCTTTTCTTACATAATGATTGACATCTGCTATATGAACTCCTAATAAGTAATTTCCATTAGGTAATATTTCAATTGATATAGCGTCATCTAAGTCTTTAGCGTCATCACCATCAATAGAAAAAATAGTTTGATTTCTTAAGTCTCTTCTACCAATATAATCTTTTTCTAAGACAGTGTCTTCGATATTTTCAACTTCCTCCATTACCTTATCAGGAAACTCTATATCAATATTGAATACAATTGCTTTACTAATAACATCAATTCCAGGATCATTGACATGACCAAATACTTTAATAACTTGCCCACTATAAACATTTTCTTTTATTAATTTACCCACTTTAACAGTAACTTTGTGTCCATCTACTAAAGATATTTTTTTATCGTTTAAAGCTAATAAAATATTTTTCTTTTTAAAGTCATCTAATTTTATATATTGCTCATTATTATAAGTAATAACTTGTCCTACTTCATAATCTTTATCATGAGATAAAACCTTTAATACTTTCCCTTCTTTTTTTCTTTCATCAATTACTTCAATAATAACATTATCGCCATCAATAGCGTTCTTTAAATTTAATTTTTTAATATAAACGTCATCACGACCGAGAACTTTTACAAATCCCGCTCCACTACTAATAATGCTTACTTTACCAAAGATATTGTCAGTAAATGTATATTTACCCTTTTTAGTAAGTCTTACTCTTAATTCTTTTTCCAGTTCTACTAATGCTTCACAAATTTCTTTTAAACCAATATTAGTTTTCTTTGAAATATCAATTGCTTCCATAGGTTTTTGTTCTTCGTTTAAAGCATTAATTATTTTGATTTTTACTTCTTCTTTCATAGTAGTTTCCTCCTTGTTTTAAATTTTAGGTCCAATTCTATTATTTGGTTTAGCTGGAACAAGTTTTCTAGTATAAACCTTTTGAATATCTTTTGGTTTATCTGGTCCATAAATAGATGCTTCTTCAGTTAGACATTCTTGAATAAATTTATCTAATCCCTTTTTGGCAATATAAGGATTTTTTATTTTCCAAGATTTTAAAAATTCAGTTCCGATGGTGTCTGTAGCTATACGACCATCTGCTAAATAACGATCTATTACATATAATGGTCTACTGTGATATCCAAGGTTTTGTTCATAACCACTTTGTCCTGCTGAACCACCAGTAATGCTAAGCATCATATTATTAATCACAGCTGTTTCGAAAGTGTGATAATGCCCTTCGAAAGCACGATGAATACCATTAGTTTGGTTACCCATTTGTTCAAAATAATTAGCCATTGCCATTATTGGTGAATTACCACTACCTTTACCTGGTGTTTTAAAAGCATGTCCATAAACGATATTATAGCCATTAATTGTCTTAAATCCATAAGGTGCATTAACAAAGTCTCCATCCTTGTTAACAAAGTATTCTGTCAATACTACTTCAAGATCACTACCGGTGAATGTTTTATAATTATCTAATTCTTGTTTTAAATGTTCAATAAGTTTATAACCTTTATTATTCCAATCAGTATTATATTCATGATTACCTTCTACCATATGATAGAACCATAAACGATTTATTGAACAAAGTTTTTCTCTTATATCTTTTTCATGTTCTTTTAATTTTGGTGGTAATTTTAAATCAACTGTTTTATAATCAATATCTTTATTTATAGTATGTATATTACCATAAAGTCCTTCTTGAGTATCAATAATGCAGTTATTTGCTAAATGAGATACTATTGCATTAGGATTTATGACAAGATTTTTTAATCTTTTTTTTGAATCGTTACTTTCAAAAGTATCTGCTTTAACTACACCAAATGCATCCTGTAAAAATGGTCTTTGTAATTCAACAAAATCAACCATTTGTTGACTAACAGACATTGAACCTAAATGACGTGATTCATTAGCAAACTTTGGATAATTCCATCCTTGTTGGAAGTCTCCATTTCCCCAAATACCTTTAATATTGTATTTATAAAAAGCTAAATCAAGCATTTTCACAAAATATTCAATTCTTTCAGTAGGAGAACCTAATTGAATATCATTCATATGTAATACGTTTAATTCAGGCAATGATTTTCCTGTCTTTTGAACATATTCCAATACTTCACGAACACGTTTATAATAAGGAATTATAGTCATTACTTCTCTTGAGTCGCCTGTAATTGTCCATCCTCCTGGAGAGTTTGGTTTAGTAGCGGGTTGAGTAATACGTTTATGAGTTGGATCTGCAGCTATTTTATCTTTAATACCTAAGAGTAAATCTGGATTCTTATACCAAGCATCTTTTATCATTTGAGGAACATTTATGATTGTTTGTTCATCTTGATAGGCTATAGCCATATGACCTTGTCTTCCATCAACTAAAACTTGTGGTATTTTATCTAACGATCCTTCACCAATTGTACCTGTTTGCATTAAACGACTATATTTTTTTACTCCCGCATCAGGTTTAGCATATTGGGTAAGATGTGAAAAGTTTGGATTACTAATTAATTCGACTGAAAGAGCTGGATCTTCTAAATTATAATTATCTATAGTTGAATAAACTACTTTAAACATATTAGTATCTTCTAAATATTTAGAATTAATATATTTTGATAGATCTCCTAATGGATTACCTTCATAGTATAGTTTCAATGCATGACATAATTCTGAAATTCTTGTTTCTTCTGCTTCATCAGTACAAAAGTTAGTAACATCTTCTCCCATACGAATTAAATATGGTATTAATTGTTGAATTATTACCGGTCTAACCCAGTCATAACGAGTTCTTAAATCTTTTCTCTCTAAAAAGTTATTTCCCTTAACACCTTGTTCTCTAGTATATATTTTAAACATATCTTCATATAGATGTTTTTCTTCATCACCCATTTGATATACTACTTTAATACCAGCTTTATTAAGTTTTTGAATTACCTTTTTAGCGGCTTTTAATCTAGAATCAAGTGTTTCATATTCAGGATCAATAAGCATACGCCTAGAAGTTTGATTATGATAATAAGTTGAGTAAAATAATCCTTGAATATATACTGTATCAACACCATCAGCAATAGCCATATCAATCATATTTTGAGTATCTACTTCACTATGATATATATTTCCAAAGTTAGCACCCGCAATAAATGTGATAAGCGGAAATCCTTTTACTGGATCAATCTTTTTAATATGAGTTAATTTTTTTCGATTATTTCTTTCTTCTTCAATAAACTCTGCTCCAATACTTTTATAATTATATACATTTAATGTCGCAGTTGAATTAGTTCCCCAAGTATTATCACTAGACATTACATAATCTTGAACTGTTTTTTTAATAAAAGGATATGCATTTTTTAACATTTTAATTTTAGGTACAATAGCTATATCAACTGGGAATTCTTTAGAATTTTCTTCATTATTAGTAATATTAAATGATTTTAAAATTGTTTCTAATTCTTCTAAACCTTTAGGGGTATTTATATCAATTCCTGGTAAAAATTTAACATTCCCTGAACCGTTTTTTAATAACATTGATTTATAACCAGCAAAAATCTCATCATTATTAAGAATATGTTTTTTGCCATTTACCTTAATACTTTCGGATAAATCATTAATCATATTTTGAAAATTATCGTTTACTTCTAGATGGTTACAAATATTATGAGATATATTTTTAAATAGTTCTAACATTTCTTTACTAAGTCGTTTATTAACTTTTGAAAGTAATAGATTATAATGTGATTCTGCATTATAATTCATTTCTTTAGCATAATTAACTAATTTGTTAAGTGTGAATTTCTCTTCAAGAATAGTTTGAATCAATCCTTCAGTTAAATACTTTTCTTCTATTATTTGATCTTTTTCTTCATTTGATAAAGAAGGATTGATAACTTCTTCCTTAAGAACTTCAACAATATATTGTTGATATTTTTTTGGAGTAAATGCTCTTACTATATCTACTTTTTTTAAACCAAACAATGATGTTAAAAATTCTCTATTATTATCACTAATTTTAATTAAAAGAGAGTTAAATATAGCATTTTGAATACTATTTTCATTTCTATCAAAGAATAGTAGAAATGGTTTTGCTTTCTTATTGCGGTTACTTACCATTTCACCTACTAAAGAAGCTGTCTCATAAAAACCACTTACTTGCCCTATTATGATTGGATATTTGGTAGTACTATATTTTTGTGATAAGTATTCAGTTGTATCAATAAACTTATTTGTAGAGCATAATTTTACTTTTTGGTTTTCATCTAAACCAGATGGTAAGGAACATTTAGTTGTTTCTAAAAATTGGGTAATTGTTTGTCTTTTTAAATCTTTTAATATTTTTGCATTCATAATATTTTCCTTTCTTTGATCAAAACTTTATATATTAATAAATATGTTTTTATAATTTTTTTCAACAAAAAAACTAGTTAACAAAAAACTAGCTCATCAAAACAAAAACATTTAATAATTCGTTTATTTCAAATGATGGTAACCCCTTAGACATAAAAAACACCCCCACAGCAAACATTTTATATCTTTAATACAATCTTATTGTAACGCAGATTTTTAAAATTTACAACCCTAATTAGATTGTTTTTTCAATTTAATTATATTAATTATTAATTATATGTTTTAGCATTCTTTAATCTAGGTTATATATGTATTTACAGGTATTATTATTTGAATCTTTTTTACTGCTAGATTATTACTATTATCATATAAATATGTATATGTGTTATTTTGTTTTATTTTAGTAGATAATCTATTGAATGTATCGTAGGTGAAAGATAATTCTAAACATTCTATAATCGTTACTAAGTAGGCTGATGGATAATATTGAGATGGTATTAGGAAAGGTAATTTAGGAGTAAGGATAAAGTATTATCTGGTAAAAGAAAAAAGTGCCTAAGCACTTAATTTCTATTTCTTTTTTCCATTACTTCTATTATTTATTGCAAAAAATGGGCCTATGTAATATATGTTATGTTTTGAATTAGGATTAATAATTTCATTTTCGTTATAATATGTCTCATGTGTATAAATAAATGCCCATTTAAAATTTTTATCAATAATGTAACAATCACTACGATTCCACACTTCTTCATTTTCCATGTTGCCAACTATCTCATCGAAATTAATACTTTCCTTCTCTATTACTTCGTCATTATCTTGAAATAGTATATATACACCATTTTGATCACACTTTTTAAAATCTTCTATTGCTTTACAACCTTCTAAAGTTTTAAGTTTCTTATAAGAATACGCATGCCACATATACTCATCAAAATAAATATTACTTTTTTCTTCTTCTGTTAAACTACCAAAGAATATATCGATATATTTCTTTTTTATGTCATTCATTTGCAACAATTCTCCATTCTAAAAAGTAATTAGCCATAATTGGAGCCCTAAACTATATATGATACTTATGGTTTTTATCATGATAGCGTCCAAAATAACCTCTTCCATGCGCTTGCGCTTGATCTAACTTATTTGCTCCAACTGCTGTAACCAAGCTTTTTGCATATTCTTGATCATAAGCATATATTCCAATATCCTTTTTCTTTCCGATTTTTTTTGGAAGTTCACCTATTTCTCCACCAAATTCGTCACTATTAATAAATATCCCAATCTCAGAATTATAATATCTTGAATTTAAGTAATTTAGTCCAGTTTCACTATCATAATAATAACATTATACTATTTTTCTAAAATGAATCCTTTTACACAATGGTATATCCCTACTACCTTCATCGATAGTTAAATCATCTAAGTTTTCATAAATATTATATATTTTAATTCCATTTTCTTCTAATATTTTAACATCAACATCTTTAAATGAGGGACATGGAAGTACTACACCATCATATCTAATGTCATATTTATTATATCCTGCAGTACATAAATGAGTATCTTCATCGACCATAGGTATACCCATTCTTATTTTTACCTTTGATGATTTAAAATTATTAACAATCTTTTTAAAATCCTGTAGTTCTTCTTTACATAACATCAAATCATTAATATTATCTTTACCTCTTCCTTGAGGAACAAATCTTAAAACACTTACACAACTTACACTACTTAATTCAGCAAGTTCGATTACTTCCTTAAAAATCTTATAATTTAGTTTAAGTGGTATAAAATGAATCTCTGATTCAATTCCCTCAAAATTCGTATCTAACAATGATTTTAAAACATGGGAGTATTGGTTTTTAGTACCCATTAAATGATTATATTCATCTACTTCAGAAGATTGAAGATTAAATACAATTTTATCAAGTCCTAGTTCTTTTAGCTTTCGTAACATTGATCTATCTAAATGATCGTATTCATTTTCTTCCATTTGATTTATAATCTTTAATTCTAGAGGATTTAAGCCTTTTTTTTGTTCTTCTGAAAGTTTTTCTCTTCGTCTAATACCACTAGTATATATAACTGTTTTTATACCTTTAATTTTGCAGTATTCAACCATTTCTAAAAGATTAGGATGCATAAATGGTTCGCCTCCTGAAAGAGAAATCTCTTTTATTCCTCCTAAACTTACAAACTTATCTATTGTTTTTTTAAAGGTATTAAAAGAAATTATACTTTTAGAATCAAATTCTGACATCGAAGAACAAAACATACAATTATTTGAACACTTTTGGATTACCTCAAAACATAAATCATTAAGCATATTTTTTCCTATTTTTTTTCAAATTCATTTAATATCTATTCATATATTTTTTTCTAGCTAATTTTACCGTTCTTACAACAAAATCTGTTTTAAACTCTGTATATAAATCTCTATTAGGTTTATATTTTTCATATAAACGCAATTTTAATTTCTCATATTCCTTTGCACAATCATAATTATAATTAAGATAATCCCTAAAATACAATTCATCACAATCTTTATATTTTTTAATATGGATATGAAATACTTTATTATCATAACCATTTATTGTATAACCTTTATTAAATGAAATTTTATTTTTTTCTAAATCTTCATTCATACAAAGATAATTGTTTTTTAATAATTTTTCTTTAATTATACCGATATTGTTGTAATCAGATACTTCAATTAAAATATCGACTATTGGTTTTGTCTTAATATTTTTAATAGATGTACTACCTATATGACTAATTCTTATTATATAGTCGTTTAATAACACCTTTAAATTTTTCTCTTCTTCTTTATATTGTTCTTCATATTTAGAATTATAATTAACAAAAATTATAGGAAATAAGTCCCACAATTCTTCTAATGACATATCGTTTAACTTTTTCATTATTTTCACCTACAAATTATAATTAATCCCATAATTAATTATATCATACCTTATTTTTGATATCTATTAACATTTATAACTATTCCTATTCCTATCATTAATATTAGTAAACTAGAACCTCCATAACTTAAGAAAGGAAGGGTTACTCCTGTTACTATAAAAGGTGGAACTTTTTTTGAAGGTAACTAATAAAAGGTGGAACTTTTTTTGCTAAAAAAAAGTTATTTTCCAATATATGATAATTCTTTAAAATTGAAGTGAATATCGACTTCTTTACTCTCGCTTATTTCAACTTTTTGCACAATTCTGCTAATAATATTGCGAGTAGGTTTTTTCATTCCCATAAATTGCTTAGCCGTGTTTCTGCAACCTTCATAATCAATTTTGGATAATTCAGTTTCAATTTCTTTTATTTTTTCTTCGCAAGTTATTTTCTTGTCTTTTAAAATATTATTGTTTGTTATATTTTTGTCATACATTCTTTTAAAGTCTTCCTCTAGTATCAAACCAGATATTTTATCATTATAGAGGTTATCAATCGTAAGTCTAACTTTTGATAAATCTTTGTTTATAGTTTCTAATTCTTTAGATAAATTATCAAGATTCTCAATATTTATTTCGTTAGCCTTAGCAACAATTTCTTTATAATCATAATCCTGTAAAAATTTGTCACATATATTTCTGATTATTTCTAACAAGTCTTCTTCTAACCAATTGTAATTCAATCTGTGTTGAGTACATTTGCCATATTTACCTTTTTTTCTATACAAATTGCATTGTGTATAATGAGAGTTAATACTCTTAGTTATCTTTTCTGAAATACTTAATGAGGCGCCACATTCTCTGCATTTAAGTAAACCTGTAAATAAATATTTTTTTTCTTTTAATCTAGTATATCTAGATCTAGATTTTAATATCTTTTGTACCTTATCAAAATCTTCCTTGCTAATTATGGGCTCATGGGTATTTTCTACAACAATTAAATCATCATCATTTATTTTTCTTTGTTTTTTTGAACGATAACTTAATTTTTCAAAGGTATGTTGTACCATATTACCAATATACATTTGACTGGTTAAAATATTTTTCACAGTGGAATGTTTCCATATTCCTAAACCACCGTTATCAGTAACCAATTTTCCTCTTGGTTCGTTTTTATAAACAATTGGTATTGGTATCTTCATCCCAGTAAGTTTGTTACATATTGAATTCATTCCATAACCATCTAATGCTAATTCATATATCATTTTGACAATTTGTACTACATTATTGTCAGGAATCAAGTGATGTCTATCATTTGGATCTTTCATGTAGCCATAACAAGGGAAAGAACCAATATATTTACCTGATTCTTGTTTAACTTTCATAGAACTTCTAACTTTTTTTGACACATCTCTGAGATACAAATCATTTACACCAAGTCTTATTCCCAACATTGAATCGCCAACTTGAGAATCATATGAATCATTAATAGCAATATATCGAACACCATTTTCAATAAAATAATCTTCTATGTAGCCACCTGTTTGATACATTTCTCTACCTAATCTTGATAAATCCTTTGTGATCACACAGTTTATTTTACCAAATTTAACATCTTCAAGCATTCTCTGAAAAGCCGGTCTTTGAAAATTGCCTCCTGTAAATCCATCATCAATATATTCCTCAGCTATATTAAAATTATTAAATTTTGCGAATGATTCAATAATCATTCTTTGACTTGAAATCGAACTACTTTCATCAAGTTTAATATTATCTTCTTTTGACAATCTTAAATAACTTGCACATTTTAACAGTTGATTCACTATTACTAACCCTCCTAACTTAATCATATGAATCAAGACTGCTTTCAATATATATATTATACCATATCTATAACAGTCCTTTTCAATTATTAATCCTTAAATTTTTAACATAGATCAAAAACATATCTTCTAATAATGATTTTAAAGACAAACCATCATTTAAAAAATAACAATTAATTTTATATTTTTTTCTTTCGCTCATAAACATCCCCTCTCGTATAAAAGTATTTATTAAAGTACAAAAAAAGAACTTAATTCTTTAAGTTCTTATAAAATTTTTGTATAATTTTTTTATTGTTATACATACTAATAAATTATGTTAGTTCCAGCAAACTTGTAATTTACCACACTCTATTGCATTTTTTTTATCAACCATAACCAAACCATCTTGAGTCTTATCCATTAAGAAAAAAGATAAAGGTTTCAATTTACTTATAACAACCACATTTTCAGTCTCTTTTTTATTAAAGCATTCTTTTGTTATTATCCTTTCTGCCACTAATAAATTATCGACTTTTTTTAAATTCCATTTCCCATTTTTATTTTGTATATAAATCAAAACATCAGGACAATCAACTTCAATATTGCTATTTACCTCGCTATAGTTATCAAGACTTAAATTACCTGACAACTTCAATGGATTAGAAAAATTAATTTTATAATTTGACATTAATTTTTTTGCCAACGATGTTTCGAACTCTTGCCTCTTTTTACTATTATATTTTTTATCAATAATAACTCCTTTTGAAATAATAGACATTAAATCAAAAACCTTTACCATTTTTGGTACATATTCATTTAATTCTTTCTCTTTTTTATTTTCTTCTTGTATATGATTAAGAATCATATCCTTAAAAACTTCTGCCATTCTTTTAATTGTTGCTGGAGTATCTGGACTAATAACACTTGCTTTTAATCTTTTCTTTAATTCACCTTTTTTGTCGTATTCTTTCGGTTCATCTTCACTTAAAGTAAATACAATTATATTAGTATTGTTTAAATTATCTCCACTGATTTTTGTATTACCTATATCTATACCTAACTCGGCAATCTTATTTTGAATATCTTCTAATTGAGAACTCAACATACTATTTATTAACCCTTGTTTGCAATCTTCTATACAACTACTCTTTTTAATGTTGAATGATCTTAATTTATCATCATCATAAGACTGACAATCAAAACTAATATTAATTTTATAATATATTTTGGGGTCAATATCAATTTTAGCATTTTTAACTATTTCAAATATTTTTTCAGATAGTTCAAAATCATAAATATTTGTATTAATCTCAAAATTTAAAATGTCTTTCACTTCTTCCATTTTTACTCCTTAATCTAAATAATTAATATTTATTCCATATACATTTTTTACATAGATTTGATAATCCGTCACTTCGTAACAGCAAAATACAACTTTAACTTTTTCATTATTAATTTCTTTTATTGTATCAACTGCAATTCGTGAAGCTTCTTCTTTTGGATAACCAAATGCACCTGTACCAATGCAAGGAAAAGCAATAGTAACACTATCTAAATTATTTTTTTTTCTATACGATTCTGCTAATTCCATACAAATAACATAACAATTTTTTAAGGCTTTCTCTTCATTTTGGTTTCCATCTCTATAAACAGGTCCAACAGTGTGAACTATTTTATCACAAATCAAATTGTATGCACCTGTCATTTTTGCATTACCTTCTTCACATCCGTTTAATTTCACACATTCTTCTCTTAATTTCATTCCTGCCTTACGATGAATTAATCCATCAACGCCGCCGCCACCTAAAAGTGATTTGTTAGCTGCATTTACAATTATATCAACTTTTAGAACAGTAATATCACAATTTAAAACTATCATAATAATTCACCACCTTTGAAAAAAATAGTAAGATTTTTTAAACTTCTGGTATAAGCAACATATTTTTGATTTTTATTAAAATTTTCATCGATCACTATAACATCTGTAAATTCCAAGCCTTTCGATTGAAAAACAGTGCAACATTTTATATTTTTTTCTTCTAATTTTTTTATAAAATCCAAATTATTTGTAATAACAATAGCATTCATTTCTTCTGCTTTAGAAATAACATTATTGATTGATTCAAATTTATATTCATTAACATTTGATACTGAGACACCCACAGCATTCATATTTAGATTAAGTTTTTTGTTACAAAAATTAACTATTTCAATTGTATTTCTATAATTTTCATTTAACTCATATTGATTAAGATTAATTGAAATTGATTCAATTAAACTATTCCAATTTTTTCTTTCATGAACATTTTCAAATATTCTTTGATTTATGTCACCATAAATATTTAGTGTTGGTTTGCCTTCTATTAAATATATAGTCTTTATTTCAGAATCATTATAATCTTGTGCCTCATCTATATATATATAGTTATATTTTTTTCTATTTAAGAACCCTAGTTCATGAGATATTCTTAAGAGCAAATATGCATCAACCCTGGAAATTTCTTTTTTATTTTTAGAATAATAATTATCTAAAGCCAACCTATCGCTATTTTCTAAGTACTCACGGTATAAATTCCAAATATAAACAGAAGTAGTGATTGTTTCAATTTTATCAATAATCTCACTTTTAATTTTAAATATAGTGTTAAGATTACTATCTATTTTTTCATACATATCGTTTAAATTATAAACTTCATCAGAAACATTATTTGATGTTGAAAAGTATACCATAGCAAAACATTTTTTTATTTCTTCTATAACGTCATCAACTTTCATCAATCCGTTATGATCATTTACAAACTTTGAAAGTTGATTTAAATTAATTAGCAATTTTTGCAAATTTAAACAACTGTTCCTTTTTTGTAGCTTATCATTATATAAAGAATAGAGTTCAAACATTTCGCGTAGATTATAGTCACTTTTAATTTTAACAATTTTTTCAAGGTTAATATTTAGCTTGGACAATAATATCCCTTCAGTTTGTTTTTCTAAATTGAGATTTGCTATGCTAGATTTATAAAACATCTTGAATAATGAATTGCTCTTTTTTGAAATATTTGATTCGATTGATGACAATTTAGCAGTTGACTTTTTACTTTGACTATTTAGATATTCTTTAATTTGCATAATTGCTTCAGCAAAATTATCCTCTGAGTATTCTTCCTTAAATACTATTCTTTTAATATTTAAACACTCAACTATATCATTGATTTTATTATATATCTTATGCATTTCAACCTTTAAATCTTTTAATTTTGCATCATAAATACTAAGGTCTCCTGCTTCACTATTAATTGTTTTTAATTTTTCATTAATATTATTATTAATAAGATTAAAGATAGCATCAAACCCTGACTTCAGATCGATATTTTTACCTAGATCATCACTAGGATTCAAATAATTTAATTGCTTTTTTAGATTTTTTTGAAACTCTATAATAGTATCAATTAATTGTTTTTCACATTCTTGCTTATATTTTTTAATTTTATCTTCAGAAAAAATTTTTATATATCTTAAATATGTAAACACATTTTGTTCTTTTTGTTTCTCATCAAAAGGAAATATTGATTTAAATTTAGTAATTTCTTTTTCAAATGTACTATCAAAATAACTAATTACATCCTTGTAATAGTTTTTAGAATATTTTTTTATAAAATATTCATTATCAGAATAATCATCATTGATAACTTTTAATACCCAAGGAATTATTTTCACATCATCTCTTACCTTTACTTTATCATGGAAAATTGTTCCTAATTTATCATTATAATATTCTGACAATGTACTAATTGTTATTTTATCGATTTGTAACTTCTTGTTAATATCGCTTAATTTGTTTTTAAATATATTAGTTGGAGCAATGAACATAAAAGATGTCGGGTTTATTTCTGGGTTGTTAAATAATATATAAGAGAGCCTATGCAAAATAATAACAGTTTTTCCGCTACCTGCTACTCCTTGAACAATTACATTTTTATTTAAGTCGTCTCGTATCATTTTATTTTGTTTTTCTTGGATGGTTTTAATTATATCAACAAAATTATCATTACCTTTTTTATTCTCTAAAACTTTTTGTAGAAACTCATCAACAATTTTTTTATTCTTGCTATTGCCAGAATATACATCATAGCATTTTAATAACTCACTATTTTCAATAGATAATTTTCTTTTTAAATTTAGATGATATTCATATCCGTTATATTTGTACTTTTCTTGATTTTGATAAAACAAACCTGATACAGGTGCTCTCCAATCATAAACAATTTGATTTGTTTTTAAATCAGTGATGGATTTTTCTCCGATATACATATCAATCTCTTCATTATCAGAGGTCAAATTCATTCTGCCAAAATAAGGTTTTTTTCTAACCTCTTTAAGATCTATAATTGAATTCTGTAATACGCTATTCTTTGTAAGTAAATCACGTTTATAGCTACCATATTCACGATCGTTCGATGGAATAGAATTTATTTCTTGATTATTGTATTCAATACTTGATTCATTATTATCAACCATTTCATCAATTTTCTTTAAATTACTATCCAAATTTCGCTTTTCTTCAATAAAACTATTATTAGCTGTCATATCAACAAAATCTTTTACATCCATACTTATCACCACCAAATCACTTTTATAATTAAAAAGAAATGTCTTTTTTTAATAAAGTTACCATATTACCTTTTATATCAAAATTTTCTCCGACATCGTGTAAAACAACTTTTTTTACTAATTCAGTATTTTCACCTATCCCATTTTCACCAATAATAAATTCTTCTTCTGGTTCATCGTTATACTTTACAATGAATCTGCCATTTGGTAAAGCGTTGATAGTATGAGTTCCTTTAATATATGATATTGGTAAATCATTATGTAGAAACCTTTTATAATTATTTTCAACACCAAAATCTATTAGTTTATTATCGTCATTTATTAATATATAATTTACTTTATTTTGTCTGAAATTTATTTGAATCTTATCAATGCTAACTTCTGGAAATCCAACACATAAATCCCCTGAGAACTCATCTTCAAATAATTTGTAATCTAACAAAAATGATACAATTTTAGCATCGTCGTTATATGCCCTATACCAAGTCCCAAAATGAAACAATTTAACTGTATTTGGATATTTCATTCATTTCACCTCATAAACAATTAACCAACAAGTATAATTTCTTCGCAATATTTTTGAATCTAAACTACAACTATTATATCATATAAAATTATAAGAACTAATCTATTAAAGGAAAAATTTAACATTTTATAAATATTTTTATATGTTAGATTTTGTTAAAACTTTGATATAATATTTATATATATTTCATTTAGAAATGAAAGGTGTAAATATTATGATTAAAATAACAAACGAATTAATTGAAATCGCTTATAAAGAAGCACGTGAAAACTATAAAATCGAAAGTGGTATGAATGAAATTAGCATACAAAATGCAATTACCAATATGATGAGTGCTGGTTGGAATAAGACTGGAGCTCAATGGACATTGCCAATATTTAATGCGTTAATGAGCGGAGACTGTTATTACAGAACTATGAGTAAACCTCAAACGGAAATATTTCTTAATAATATTTTAAACGATTACGGAATAGACAGTTTAAAACAAGCACTACAATCGGTAGAAAAGCATCTAAAATATTACAAAACAAAGTATAAAAAAGAAATGCCAGGAATACAAGAAATATATAATAATTTTCTATTAAAAACAATTAGAACTTGGTAATATAATTATCTAAAAAATAATCAGATACAAATCGTATCTGATTTTAATATGTAATTAGAATACAGACTTTAAATGAACTTCAATTTTTGTTTGATTATAATCGTCTGAGTCAATTTCCAAATGATATTTCTCCTCATCAATCGAAGATTTAATTTGATCAATAATATATTCACTTAATGCACAAGATACGCTAACTAATAAGAATACTAAATTGTTCTCTCTACCGTATTTAGTTTTATATGTTTGATTATTTAATATCTGTCTAATACATGTGAGAGCTTCTTGAAGTTGTAATCTATTAAATTCATATTTTTCATTTAAAATATCTTTTGCTTCTTTGCTTAAGCCTTTCTCATCTATTTGAACACTCTGTAAATCTTTATTAGATTTAATCATTTCTACTGTAAAATATGAATAAGATAGATCCTCCAATTTTTTTGATTCTCTTTGCAATTCGCCACTTTTATAACAATTGAATTTATCAAATACAACAGTATCTCTAAATATTGGATATCCAATCGTAGGAAAAATAATTGTTTTATAATGTAATCGTTTTATCTCATCTGGAGTCAATAATTCACTTCCCATTAAGCCAATAGATTGATTACCATTATAATTATTTAAGCTCAATGATTGACTTATTGAATTAGATTCAATAGTCTTCTTGCCTAATCTTCTTGAAATCGCCTCTGCTGTTTCCTGTGTATTAGTTTTAAGATAAACCAGTCCCACAGTTATCTAAAATAATTTGAGCAACATCTTTACCATAAACGTTGTCTAATTGAGATAATGATTGAATAAAGAATTGAAATTTCATTCCCCTACTTCTTGCAACTGAAACAATTGCTTCAATATCAGCAAGAGGAGGACAATTTGCAAATTCATCTAAAAGCCAGTCTATTTGTACTGGCAATTTTTTATTTTATTAGAATTTGCTAATTTAACGAGTTCCCTATAAAGCAATCCTACAATAATCGTTATTAAAGAATAGTATGTCTTATCCTCATCAGGAACTATAACAAATAATGCTGTTGCCTTTTTACCTAGAATATCGAAACTAAAATCAGAAGATGATGTAATGTTGGCAACATTAACATCATCGAATAACGACATTTTCTCGCCAAAAACAGCTGTAATACTTTTATAAGTATTTTCACTTGCTGATAAGATAGATACTAAACTATCCTTACTTATAATTCCTAAAATATAAAAATCTCCATACTATTTTCCCGTTCCATTATTTAGACTTAACTTGCTAACAAGATCTTTCAATACTTTTATAATAATATCTATTTCTTCTTTAGTGTTGTATTTTCCAAATGTTATACGAACAGATGATGTTATTTCTTTTTCATTAGACCCAATTGCTTGTAATACATGAGATAAAATATTCGTTCCAGAATTACAAGCACTGCCAGAAGATGCACAAATATTATTTTTATCTAAATTATATATTAATGCTTCGCTATCAATATCTGGTATTGAAACATTAGTATTACCAGGTAAACGATTTGTTCTATCACCATTAATTTTAATATTAATAATTTTTTCTAACTCACTAAAATAATATTCTCTTAAATTTGTAATTTGTTTGTTGTGTTTTTCTAAATCAGAATATGCTAGTTTTATTGCCTCACCAAGCCCTACAATAGAAGCAACATTTTCAGTTCCAGCCCGCATATTGTTTTCTTGGTGCCCTCCATTTATGTAGGGCAATATTTTTGTTTTTTTATTTATATATAATGCTCCAACACCTTTTGGACCATAAAATTTATGAGCAGACATAGATAATAAATCTATATTCATTTTTTTTACATCAATATTTAAACTTCCAACCGCTTGAACTGAATCAGTATGAAAAACAATATTATTTTTGTGAGCGATCTTTCCTATTTCTTCTATAGGTTGTATAGTTCCAATTTCATTATTAGCAAACATTATTGAAATTAATATGGTATCTTTTCTAATTGCTTTTTGTAATTCATCCAATTTAATGATTCCCTCTTTATTAACATCAATATATGATATTTCAAATCCTATACTTTCTAGAAACTTACAAGATTCTAAAACAGATGGATGTTCAATATTAGACGTTATTATATGCTTACCTATTTTCTTTAAACTAAATGCAATACATTTTAATGCTGCATTATTAGACTCACTGCCACCACTAGTAAAATATATTTCATTACTTTCACAGTTTAAGACTTTTGCAACATTTATTCTCGCTTCATTTATTGCTTCTTTTGTTTCTCTACCAAGCGAATATAAAGAAGATGGATTACCATAAGATTCACTTAAAAAAGGGAGCATTTTTTTTAAAACTTCGTTATCTAGTTTTGTTGTAGCAGCATTATCAACATAAATTTTATCCATTTTGTTCCCTTCTTTCTAAAACAAAGTGCATCCTTCCGCCTTGAATTGTTCTATATAATCAAGCAAATCTTCAATACTTATATTCAAATAATTAGCTAAACAGTCCATACATTGAAATTTTTGAATTTCTTTGTTTATTAATTTTTTATTTAATCCTATTTCATCTTTCGTTAATTTTTCTTTATTACAAATATAACAATTATGATTTTTCACTTTCGTCATTACTTTCACCATTCTCGCTTAAATCTCTTACTATAAATTTTGGAATACTCTTACCTTTATATTCTTCATCTAATATGCCTAATTGTATTTTTACATTACTTCTCATTTTAGAAGCTGGATATAAACAATATCTATCAAAATCATTTTTTGAAATATCATATTGAGTTCTAACATTTGGAAATAATAATTTTAAATATGCCGTTGCAATTCTTTTTACTGCCTCAGTATCTCTTGTATCTGCTTTTTCTGGAACTTCCACCAAAGTATCAACTATTGTTCTGTATGTAGCATCTGCTCTTAATTCATGCAAAATTGAACAAAAGTATTCAGAGTTTAAAGCCCAGTCTGATATTTTCAAATCATCGTGCATTCTTGGTATATTCCAACCTTCAATAATTCCATGAAATCTATCTATCAAAGCTGATTCGTGGAAAACTTTTGGTAATTCTTCAAACATGTTTTGATAAACATCAAATTTATCTTGTGAAATATTACCACATAAAACTATGCCAGCTTCAGCTTTTCCTTCATATTTACCTACTGTATATATTCCAGATTCCATATACCCTTTTAAAGCAGCTCTCATCTCATCAACATCAGTAAATGAGATAGTTTGAACTTCATCAAATACTACAAAATCGTTACCAGCAACTAAACCTTCCTGTCTTCTTTGCATATCATAAAATAGTTTTGAACGACTCATTACACCGCCAGAAGATAACCAGCCAAAACGGCTAACTCTTCCATAAAGATATGATTTTCCTGTTCCTTTCGGAGCAAGTTCAATTATATTCAATCTTTTCTCTACAAAAGGCAGTAAACGTGAAAGCATTGTTAATTTATTTAATTCTTCAGCATATCCCTTTGCATTATAATCTACTGCTCCCAATAATAAATCTATCCATTCGTCAGTAGAAAACTCTTTTCTCGCATCTTTATAATAATCCAAATCTATAGTATATGGACAAAAGTCTTCAAAACTCATTAATTGTAATTTGCCGTGTTGTCTAGGTTTAACCTCTTCATCTGGTGGTAAGTATTGCAATTCTATAACTCCCCAAGTTTCTTGCCCTTTTACCAATTTTTTAGAACACTCTGTCCATACTTCGCCAGGCACTATTGTATCCTTATATAAAACTGAAAAATCAGGCAATTCAAAAGAGACTACTCCTGTTTTAATATCAATATTAACTGAAATTTTTGCTAAAAACTTTATTCTTTCTAATTCGGTAACTAATCTACTTTTAATTGAAGTCCAGTCTTCTTTTCTTGGAACATATTGACGAATAAATACAAGCATATCATCTTGAGAAAACGAACCATTTTCTCTCATAAATTTTTTTAATAGATAATCCCTCATAAATGATGGCAAAGCAAGAGCAGAAAAGAAATTACTTTTCTTTAGGTCTTTATAAACCGCCATTGGTTCAAAATAGGTTTTTATTTTTTCTTCTACATTATTCATTTTGTTTCCTCCCTCCTTTTAGAACAAGTCTTTTTCTGCAAAACCTTTGTTTTTTATTGTAATGGTCTTTTTTGCAATTAAGTTTAATCCTTCATATATTTCAACAATATATTCCCCTTTTGTTTTTATATTTCCTATATCAACAATATAATTGTTGGAAGATATCTTAATGGCTTTATATTGTTCATTATTAATCTTAATATTAATTTCATCATAATCAGGTGTAATAATAAGTTTAATTTCTGCTTTTGTGTTATAACTTATTTCAATGATTTTATTAACTATATTTACATCTATTAATTTGTTTTTATCTTTTAGTGTGAATATAACAATTGGAACTAACACTTCTTCTAGTGTAGCACCACCATGAACTTCAACAGTAGCCTTTCTACTTCCACTATATCTTGAATAGTCGGATATAATTGCTTTATTTTCTTCAACAACAATATTTTTATCTGTTGGTAAATTTCCACCTTCACAATATCTCCCAGAATTTTTTGCTTCACATTCAGTATCGATAATATGATCTTTGTTAATTACCGCTAATCTAGAAGAACCATGATCTGACACTAATATAACTCTATCCTTACCTTCATTTAGTTTATTTTTTGCTCTTTTTAAAGATTCATATAGTATCTCGAGTTCATCAACTAAATAAATAGGTTTTTTTTCATTGTTATAATCATAACCTTTTTCTGAGTGGTGCTTTATATCGTCTAAATCATATATATGTGTTTTTGAATTTGCATCCTTCCATTCATTAAAGAAATCAGTATTATATTCAGTAATAGTAGGTAAGTTTGCTCTTGCTATTCTTATCTCTAAATTCATATCTAATTCGCTTGATTTTTGGGTTATGAAAGCTAATGACTCAACAGATAAAGCATCTAAAAATATTAAGTATGAATTTTCTTGTTTAATATTATTAAATTCAGATATTCTACTAGGAAATGCGTTATAAGGTCTATTAATTGCATAATCAGACACCTTCATTAAAAAACTTTCTTCAATTTTATTTGTCAACTTTTGAACTTTGTATTCACTAAAATACTCTGTTATTTTAAGATTATTAAAATTGAAAGTTCTAAGGTAATCATACAAATCAGGATAAATATTAGTTATATCAGATGTATTATTTGTCTCAATTATATATTCAATAATTGCTTTTTTTTCTATTTTTGTGTTATCTGTCAAATATTTTATTCTATCATTACCCTTTATAATTGTTTTATCCTTATATGAAGTTAAATTAGTATCATCGCAATTTTCAAGAATTTGTTTTCTCTCGTCATAATATCTTTTAAACATCAAATCGTTAATTTCAAAATCTAATAATGAGTTTACTAAATTTTCTAACAGATCTTTTTGTTTTACTGTTTTGCAAATCACATATTTTATGTAACTATTGCCTATAAACGGATGAAGTTTAAGAGAAATAAATAGTTTCCAAGCATTATAGTCGTGTTTTTTTGCTTCCTTAATAATTGTATAATATATACTATTATCAATAGGTGTTATAACTTCGGCAGTATTAGAGTTAATATTTAATTCTTCTAACAATGACGTCCATTCTTCATTAGTACCATTTTCTTCTTTTAATTTACTTTTCAATGATGGAAATTTTCTTATGATTTCTTCAAAAATATTATTTGATTTTATAATATCAATTTGCCCTGACTCAACACACAAATCAGTTTTGAGACTGCTAACTTTTTCTCCTTTTCCCAATTTAATCAAGCATTCTTTAATACCATCTGCAATATCATAAGGTTTTATTAACTGATCATCGGTATCATCAATGTCCTTAAATATCAAAATTCTATTCTTTGTTTTAGGATTTATCATTTTTAACAATGAATTACTCATGGACAAAGGAAGTAAAATTATAACTTTACTATTTAAAGGCAAATCCTTATACTCGTTAAGAATATATTGATAGGTAGGTTTGATTTCTAAAAAATCACCTAATTCCACTAATATAACATCTTTTTTTATTGCTTTAATCTCTTTTTTCAAATTATTTAAATCTGGTTCTTTATCCTTGTCTAGACAATAATCGCTAACATGAATTTTATCAATTGAAAAATTATTAAGTACTTCATAATATTTATCTCTTGATATACATATAAATAATGGCAATTGTAAATTACTATTTAAGTAAGAATTAATTTTATTAATAATCCCATCCATAATTAATCCTCACTATTATCCAATAGTTCAATGCCAAGATTCATATTATTCTCTAATAATTTTTTGATATAAGCCTTTAATGTTTCGTTATTCATTTTATCAATTTTAGAAATAACATTATTTTTAACACTATCTTTATATTGTTTTTCAGCAATTCTTTTTAGCATTTCTTCAATACTCGGATTATCATACCAGTCATATACAGATACACCATTAAAATTAGTTAACTTATTTCTTATGTCATCTAAATTTGTAAGTATATTTTTATATTGCTTCAAAAATTTTTCTTTAAATATTTCATCAGCTTTGTTTCTGTTATTTATAATTTCAAATAATTCTGGTTTTTCTAATAATTGTATAGCGGTTTCAATTTCTGTTTCCGTAAAAGTTGGATTGGTTGCATTTAATAGACTAAAAGCTCTTTTATAATTAGGATAATCACTATATGGAACACAAAGTAAAATAGGAGTCTTATTTATCTCAGACCATTTTCTAGGGTTTTCTGTTTCAGTTTTGTCTAACCACAATTTTTTTAACTTAATACTTTTCAAATTACTTTTATATTCAGCAATTTTTTTACTAACAATTTCATTATAGTCAGCTCTTGGAATAGCGAATAAATCTGGTTGCATGCCATCATAAATAGCAGTTATATCATCATCAGATAAGTTTTTTAAGTTATCTGAACATATACTTTTGAATAGATTTTTTGATTCATTAATAATTGTCTTCAATTCATTTATTTTATCTTTTATTATTTTTGCAAACTCAATACCACTATTTTTCGTAAAATTATGTTTAACAATATTTACTAACATATTAATCGCATCATTGCTATCTAATAATTCATAAGAAATTCTTGTAAATTTCAACTTATCTTGCCAGTTTTTAATTGTATCATCAAATGAATTTGAACTGCTATTTAAAATTTCATTACTATATTTAATAAACTCATATTCATTAATAACCTTTTTGATTTCTTCGTTACCAGTATCTACATTCCAAAGCCATAATCCTTCAGAGTCATCACTATTAAAATGATTTTTGATATCATTAATTACGCGATTACCTATATTTAATTCTTTAGTAAGTTCTAAAATTTTACCATTTTCAAAATGTTCTAAATATTTATATAACGCTTCTTCAATATTATCTTTAGTAATAAGATTTTTAAGTTTTCCTAATATTGTGTTGTCATTTTGAACCATCCTTCCAATTTTACCTGCAACAACAGAATTATTTTCCTCAGAAGAATTTAACAATTTAATAAATTCGTCTAAAAAGTCAATTTCTAGAGTATCAGCATTTTCTTTTAATATCCAAATAGGCAATCCTAGTTTTTTTACTTCATTTCTGCTTCTTCTAACGGTATCTTCTACTGATACACATAATGATTCGTCAATATTAAATACATAACTGATTAATTTGCAAAATTGCTCTTCTTGTTCTGACATAACACGGATATATTTGTCGTCGTATTTTCTACTTGGAGAAGTTATTTCTTTATATCCTTCATCAATAATTTCCTTCATCTTTTCAATAGACATTTTTTCGTTGTTTTTATCATCACTATATCTATAGCGATCATTAGCATACTCTTTTAATAAGAAACCAGTAATAAAAGCATAAAGATTTGATGATACAAAACCATATTCATCTTGCAAAAAAGTTAATATATCTTTAATAGAGATTTTAGAATTACTATCAAGTTCTTCTTTTATTTTTTTATCCAAAGCAGTTTTTATTGTTGAAACATTTGATAAAGTGTCAATTTCCCAATACTTATCTTTTTTCCATGCTGTATCTAAAATCTTTTCTTGTCTCCCAAAAACACCTTTTGTAGATTCGGATAAACCACATTCACTACCAACTTTTAATTGTGAAGGTAAAAACATAGTTTCTGTTAGACCATCTGAAAAGTCAAAGGAACAAGGATATTTGTTTTCTACTACTTCTTTTAAACCTAACAAACTATTTTGAAAGTTTTCATAAGAAGCTCCATTGGGGTTGTTTTTAGAATATATTATAATTTTATTGTTATATATTTTATTACCCCAATTTTTAATTACTGCTTTTGCTTTATCTTGGAAATCTCTCATCGCAGCATTATCTTTACCTTGTTGTAATTCTGCACTTACGATATATTCAGCATAATTAGAAAGTGCATCCATACCAAACGGAGTAGCAATAGTGTCAATAAAAACAATATTATCTCTTTTTAATTCAGTAGCCTTATCTTTCATAAGATTTCTTAAAGCAACTTCTTCGTTATTATCTTTTACCACACCAATAATAGCATAAAAATTTCCATCTTCATCTTTATTATTTAATTCATTTGCTTCTCTTGTTAATTCTAGGTAAGAAACAAATCTTAATTCACCAAATCTCATTTTTAATGCGGGTATTAATCTAAAATTATTTTTTAACTCGTCAGTAATTAGTTCACTTGTTTTAGTATTTTTGATTTTTTCTTCTTTCCTTTTGCCAACTTCAAGCATATCACCAGCCATAACAGCAGTAACATACCAATCTTCACCTTTGGCTGTTTTTTTCTTATATAATATTTCTTCTCTTGTTAATTTATTTACTATCCCAATCGACTGATGCTCTAAATCAGTTCCATTAAAACATAATGATAAGTTTTTTTCAGTTGCAATAAATAAATCTATTTCATCGTTTAATTTAGATGAAACTGCTTGCATTATAAGAACAGTTTTTAATACTATTTTTTCATCTGGCAACAATCCTTGTTTTTCACTTCTTTTATAAGTATCCAATATATTTCTTATAACAAGAGCCAAATTATCTTTTCCTTTTTCATAAAAGAAATCCCACAACAAATCAACAGTTAAAAGTTTACCTTCGTTATCCATTGGTCCGTGATTATCAATATACCATTGGAATGCTTCACTGCCATCATTATTTTTAATAAAATCAAACATACTCCTTTGATTTGATTCAAAAGATTCAGAAATAAATTTTAACAAAAACGCTGTTAATGGATGTAAAGGTAATATTCCCTTTAAAACTTCTTCTTGAATACCAGTATATTTATTTACCTCTTTTCTGGCTTCGGTAGTTCTAGTAATTAAATCTTGACTTATGCGATTCCAATTATCTTTTAAATCTTCTTTGATTTTCATTGCATCTTTCATTAAATCAAAAGCAATATTATTAGGCATTTCAATATTACAGGGCATAAATCTATCTTTTATTTTTTTAGCAGAGGCATCTCTTTCATTGAAATAGGCTTCCATTTGATGAGAAACTACAACTAAATAAAATGGCATCTCACTGCAAGTTTCAACTAATTTCTGAAATGCAGTAAGCTCGTGTCTGTTATTTTCAAAAAATTCACTAAATTCATCTAAAACAAATACGATTGCTTTTAAATTGTTTCTATTAATTATATCTTTAATATAACTAATAAGGTCATCCATATCCATTTTAAGCATACCAATATTTTCTTGACAAGCCATATAATTTATTTTAGAAATTAATTCTAAATTATCATCATTCTTCCTTAAAACATTGATAATATTATCTGTGGTCCAGCCACCAAATCTATCCTTATATTTATTCGTAATAAGAGAAGTAAATAGTTGTTTGTAATGTGGTTCATCTAACCATTTTAATATACTATTTTTAAGAGTGTTTTCACCTTTGTATTCTAAATTATTTTTAGAAACTATTTTACTTATTTCAGATTGTAAAGCAATAATCAAGTCAGTGCTAGAATGTAAATCTGAAGAGGAATATCTATATCCCGTTATTATTTTTCCTTCATTTTTTACCTGAACTAACTTTTGCATTAAATCAGTTTTATAATCAGACAATGCAGTGTATTTATCAAAATATGCTATTAATTCATCAATAGAACAAGATAATATATTAGACAAAGCAAAAGCAGAATAGGATTTTCCTGTTCCATATGCACCAGAAATCCATAAAGATCTCTTTTCTTGTCTTGACAACATTCTTTCGGCTTTTTTTAACAATTCAATAAAAGTCGTATGTGGAAAAAAGTCTTGCCACTTTATTCCGTTATTAATTGCACTTTCATTCACACACGGAAAGTAATTCTCATCAATATTAAAATAGTCTCTATATTTTTGATTAACCATTATTTACCTCCAATAAATCAATAACATCTTCGCTTTTTTTATCGCTTCTTAAATTTATTCTCTCTAAATCAAGAGTAAATGTTACATTTATAAATTTAGGATACTTAGCAGAAAGCCCACTTAATATCTTTACCATTTCTTCTTTTTCAGTTCCAAATATTTGTGCTGGACTAATTCCATCACTTTCTATTTCAAAATTATATAAACGACTTAAAGTAAACTCATATAGTCCGTTACATTTTTCAGCGTATTTATATAATGAATATAAAATAACAAGCGGGGAATCGATATAACATCTATTTCGTGAATAGTTATCATCATCATCTACATATCCAAAATTTAATACTGTTCCAAGTGGAGTAGAAGTAATTCGTTTGAAATCTCCGACTACATCTCTTGCAGTTCTATCATTATATCCAGCGTTAATTATTTTTGATTGTAATTCTTTTCTACTATACAAATAATCTAATTCCATATTCTTTATATACCATTCAAATTGAGTATTATAAGAAACATTAGAAAGTATCACCCCTAATGATGTTTTATTATCCCATCCTAAATCTTTTAATATTTTAGTTAATTTAGTTACGCTATTTCCTTGAATTAAATTAGCATCTCTTAAAAATCTATTAAAAACAGGTTTTTGCATTACTCCTAAACTATTATTTTGTAAAAAATCCTCTTGTCTTTCAAAAAAATCATTTAACCATTCAGTTTTTGGTGCATGAGTAGCAAAACTATTAATTCCTTTCATCTTTATATTTTCTCCTTTCGTGATTCTTAGTGAATCGTAATTTAGACAACCTGTATTAATTGCATGACACTCTCTACATTGAATACAATTTTCAATTTTTAATATATTATTTTTGAATGATATACAATGTCTGCGACAATTCACTTCACAAGTTTTACATCCAATACAATATGTAGTTTTTCTAAATACTTGTCTAAAATATTTGCTAAAAATTGCCGATTTTTTTAAATAATCATTGGATATTGTTACTATATATCCATTTTTAATTTCTTTGATTTCGAATTCTGCAACAAGTTCTTTTGCAATTATTGTATAATTTCCGTCGTTATTTTTTTGTAGTGTTCCTAAAGTTTTTATCCATTCTTTCCAATCAGTTTTTGGATTACTAATTTCAATTATTAATTCATCCTTTTTAGTGATTTCGTTATATTTAATATCTGTATTGTTTTTTAAATACTGTCCGTTATTTCTGGCATTCCAGCCACCATTCATTAAATATTCTTCGTTAGAAATTCTCTCTCTATTATTTGAATCTTTAATTATATCAATAAATTTATTAGTCTCATTGTTATAATTTTTACACCTAAAGTAATCATCTTTGCCACCACCCATTGGACAACATAGACATCCAGCTCTGGTAGATCCTTTTTTATAAGCTCCATTTATAATTAAATCGTTTTTGTAAATATGTAACCAAATCTCAGCAGATGACCAATCTAATATAGGATTGGCACTTCTTTGACCTTTTTGTTTAGCACCATAACTTTCATAATCATATTCGCTTCTTTTAGCACTTTCTTGCCCTCTAACACCAACATAAGCCAATCCCTGATAGTCATCTTTGTTTAAAACTTCTCTAAGTTTAACAACTTGTGGAGTGCTTTTATGGACACTACAACACCATCTTAGGACTCTAGAAGGTGGCCCAAAGGCTTCCCAACTTTTATAAACATCTAAATGAGATTTTGCTCTATAAAATTTTATCCCTTCTTTTTTACACTCTTCCTCCACTTCATCTACAACTTTATAAGTATCTGGAAATTCCATTTGTGTATCACCAAATACTACCACAAACGAATCCTTTGGTAATGCTTTCTTTACTAAATCTAATAATACTAAACTATCTTTACCACCAGAGAAAGCTACATGAAATATATCTAACTTAGATTTATGTTTTTTCCACACTTCATAAACTCTTTTAACAGTTTCTTGTTCCAAAATATTTAAAAATTCCTTGTTTTTTTCCAGCATTTTATTTACATCAACTGGTTTTAGTTTTTTAATATTAGATTCAATTACTTCAAGTTCTGGAGCACTATATAAATTAC
>Ga0265294_10001243_pt1 | contig 34624 bp, 30 predicted proteins | sample MunlanPumphouse3_FD_192504 | JGI IMG/M metagenome (GOLD analysis project Ga0265294, IMG submission 192504) | Groundwater microbial communities from a municipal landfill in Southern Ontario, Canada - Pumphouse #3 | ecosystem: Environmental > Aquatic > Deep subsurface > Groundwater | place...
CCATTTGTATGGATCTTCAATTTTGTATTGAACTATCCATTCAATATCAATTATATTTAAATCTCCAGTTAACATTATCGATTCATTAGTATAATCAGTTGACGTATTGGTTCCAAAACTTTGTCCTGAAGCTGTTCTATATCCAAAGGTCATTGTTTGTACAACCTGAGTTGGAACATTATAATTTTTATCGATTCCAAATGGAATTTTTGTTTGAAGGCCCGGTCCTACTGTTTTTTGATATTTTCCCAGTCTAAGTATTACAGACTGTTCTGTCTGATCCACGACAAAGAAGCTGGTTAATATTCCGATTACTACTATCAAGGCAATTACTATTCCCATAATCAGCTTAGGGCTGACATTGACATTTCCTTGTCTTGGAGGTCTAGGATTTGAGTTATTATTATTATCCTCACCTGACGTGTAAAAATTAAAGGCCATGTAGTCTCCTTTTTAAGTTATATGTACAATTTAACTGTTGGAATAGTACTAGTCAAGTTAAATGGAGATAAAAAGCTTAAAATGAGCTCTAGGTTAAATATTTCCGTCAAATTTGAAAAAAAAGGTTGGTATTTTTGATTGAATAAAATTGTTAAGAACAGTATTATTATGGTCATGAAAAAAAAACTAGTTACTAGCGCATTACCTTATGTAAATAATGTGCCTCATTTAGGAAATTTGACACAGGTTCTTTCAGCAGATGTATTTGCAAGGTTCTGTCGCTCAAAAGGATACGATACTTTGTATGTTTGTGGAACTGATGAATATGGAACCGCAACTGAAACTAGAGCCCAAAAAGAGGGTGTGAGCCCAAAAGAACTATGTGATAAGTTTCATGCAATTCATAGAGATATTTATAAGTGGTTTAACATTGGGTTTGATTATTTTGGAAGAACTTCAACACCAAAACAGACTGAAATAGTGCAGGCTATTTTTAAGGAAGTAGACAGTAGAGGTTATATTTTTGAAAAAGAAATTGAACAACTTTATTGTCCAAACTGTAAACGATTCCTTGCTGATAGATATGTCGAAGGAACCTGTCCAAATTGTGGTGCTGAGGGGGCAAGGGGAGACCAATGTGATAATTGTCAAACCTTATTGGAACCTACAGAACTAATAGAACCTTATTGTGTAGTATGTCATACAAAACCAATCATAAAAAAAACTAAACATCTTTATTTAGATTTACCAAAAGCTCTTCCTTTGCTTGAAAAATGGATGAATGAAACTTCCGAAAGAGGTTTTTGGGCTAAAAATGCTGTGCAAATGACAAAAAGCTGGATTCGTGATGGTTTAAAAGAAAGATGTATTACTAGAGATTTGTCTTGGGGAATACCTGTTCCTAAGGAAGGTTATGAAGGTAAAGTTTTTTATGTTTGGTTTGATGCACCAATTGGTTATATTTCAATAACTGCAAATTATACGGAAGATTGGAAATCTTGGTGGCAAAATCCAGAAGAAGTTGAACTGTTTCAGTTTATTGGTAAGGATAATATTCCCTTTCATACTGTAATATTTCCTTCAACTCTTTTGGCTTCAGGTCAGAAATGGACAATGCTATATCATATGTCTTCAACTGAATATTTGAATTATGAAGGTGGAAAGTTCTCAAAAAGTAAGGGAATTGGTATTTTTGGAAATGATGTTCAATCAACTGGACTTGGTCCAGATATCTGGAGATTTTACATGTATTACAATAGACCAGAAAAATCCGACGTTACTTTTACTTGGTCTGACTTTCAAGAGAAAGTAAATGGAGAACTTATTGGAAATCTTTCAAATTTAGTCAATCGTAATTTAACCTTTGTCAAACGTTTTTATGAAGGGAATATAACTTCTGGAGAAATCGACAATGAATTGATGGCTAAGATAAAAGAAAAAGAACTTGAAATTGATGCTAAACTTGAACGAAGTGATGAAAGAGACGGTTTAAGAAGTATTTTTGAACTAAGTAGTATTGGAAATAAAGCTTTTCAAGCTGGTGAACCATGGAAAACAAGAACTGAAGATTCAGAAAAAACTGAAATTCTTTTAAGAACACTTTTGGTTTTAATAAGAGATTTGGGAATTTTAATTGAACCTTACATGCCAGGAACTTCTTCTAAATTGTTATCTTATATTAAAAGAGATAACTATAAATGGACAGATCTTGCTTGTTTCAAAGAAATTGAAGACAGCCATTTTGAGGTGACTGATTTTGATTATTTGTTTACTAAAATTCCAGATGAACTAGTTACAGAATTGAGAGAAAAATTTAGTGGAAGCCAAGAAGAAAGACTTGAAAAAGAAAATAATAACAACCAGGATAAGGTTGACAAGAAGAAATTAAAGGAAAAGATAAAAATGGAAGAAAATACAATAAACGAAAACGAAACAATCGCAGAACAATTTGCACGAAGGGTAACTCTAAAAGTATCAAAAATAGTGGAGGTTGAAAAACATCCTAGAGGTGAATACTTATATATTTTAACTTTGGATACAGGTGAAGAAGAACCAAGAACCATTGTTAGTAGTATTGTACCTTATTATAAAGCTGAAGAACTGTTGAATCAAAATATTGTACTTGTAAGTAATTTGAAACCTGCAAATTTTAGGGGAGTAAAAAGTAAAGGTATGCTATTAGCAGCTTCAGATCCGAATGCTGAAGAACATAGTACTTGTGAAGTTTTGTTTGCAAATGAATTTGAGGTAGGTACTGTTCTTGTTCCAGAGGGCTTAGAAACTCCTGATGAAAAGTGTTATGTAAAAGCAGATGCTTTCTTTAGTATGCCTCTTTACGCTGAAAAAGGAATAATTAAGGTTGATAACCATGTTTTAGGTTTTGAAGGTAAAACTCTTACATCTAAGAAATATCTTAATGGACCTGTGGGATAAAAATGACGTTAGAAAAAATAAAACTGGAAGATTTCAAAGGTGGTCAACATCCTTTTCAAAGTCGTTACTGGGCAGAAGTCAAACGTGGAATGCACTGGTGGAGTCAAGTATTTTCAGTAAAAGATGAATCTTCTAGTTTTCAATTTTTGCTTTTGCTTCGACCTTTCTTAAAAGGTAAGTTTATTTTGGCTTATGTGCCTTTTGCTTTTGAACCTAGTTTTTTTAACAAAGAGGGAAAATTAAAGCAACTATCAGAAGAACTTTGTAAGCTTTTACCCGATAAAGTAATTTCAATTAGGTATGACCTTCCTTTTAATTATTTTGATAATGAATTTTCTTTTAATAATTACAAAAATTTTGCTCATCTTGAGGGGTTAAGTATTCTAAAAGAAAGTGTTCAACCTGAAGGAACAGTAATGATAGATCTTTCAGGTGGATATTCTTCAGTTTCAAAACTATATAGATCACGAGCTCTGCGAACTCTTAAAAAGAATAAAGATAAAGTTTCTATATCAATTTACAATGGGGATGAATCAGAGTTCTTTGATTGGTATGGAATTTATCGAAAAACTGCTGATTTTGATGGGTTTACACCAAGGGAAAAAAATTATTTAAGAGAATTATTATCTCTTGATAAAGGTGATGGCTGTAGCTGTAAGCTTTATATTGCTTGGGTTAAAGGCAAAATCCGTGGTGGTATTATGGTTTTGGGGAATCAAAAATATGGTGTTTATTTATTCGGTGCTTCCACTAAATCCCCTGATTTTAATGTTTCTTATCCTCTTCAAGACTTTGCAATAAAAAAGGCTATTGAAGAGGGGAAAAATTACTATGATTTTTATGGAGTAAATGGTTTAGAGGGAAGAGAGAAACATCTTTTATCTTTGCGACAATTTAAAAAATCTTTCGGTGGAAAGGTTTTATATAGAGTTCCTACTTGTGATTATGTCATTAAAAAACATACTTGGTCTTATTATTCTAAACTTGAATTTCTTCGATTTGTTTTTTCTCGTTCTCATAAATAGTATTAACAGCTTTTTTATACCTATTTCCTCTGTCATATTCATTTGTGAAATATTCAAAAGAAGAGGCACCTGGCGAAAGAAATACTGTTTGGTTTCTTGTGTCTTCATTATGCATTTTTGCTAATTTCCAACAACTTTCTACCGCCTCTTCAATTTCAATATAAGGTCCATAGTATTTAATCTTAAGTTCTTCTAGTAATGGAATTAATTTTTCTCTAGTAAAACTACCTTCAAGTAAATAAATTCCTTGGCTTTTCTTTAGTGCATTAATCATTGGTTCTGGATGAAGATTCTTATCTGTGCCTCCACAAATCAAATAATAAGGCAGGTTTTGAAAGTTATTAAAAATACTAAAGTTTACTGCCATTGGAATTGTAGCTGCACTATCATTCACAAAAATAGTATTTCCTATTAATCTTACAAATTCATTTCTATGGGGAATTCCAGAAAAACTTTTTATGTTTTTAAGAATAACATCCTTTCGAATTTTTAAGGTTTGGCAAACTGTGTAGGCAGGATAATAAATGGGATTCACATCATTTAGTTTTCTAGTTGTATTTTCGATTGATATTATTTTAGACCTGTTTATTTTAAGATATTTGCTAATAACAGGGCGTAATTCATTTGAACTGACTATATTTTTACATTTAAATTTGAGCATAAGAAGTTTGTCATTAAGATAGTCATTTATGTTATTATAGTAGTTTAAATGATCTTCCATTAGATTTGTTATTGTGGCTATTTCAATTTCTGGCAATTTTGATTGCATTCTGTAAACATCTGCAACTTGCCAACTTGACATTTCACATATTAAATATTCTGGTAAAGGTTTTTTGTTTTTTTTGCGATTTTCAAGTTCTTCAAGAATTAAAAAGGCTGAAATTCCCATATTCCCACACTGCATGGACAAATGCCCAGTTTTGTTTAGAATATGGTTTACCATTGCTGCTGTTGTAGTTTTTCCTTTGGTTCCTGTTATTGTAATAAGTTTTATTTTGGAAACAAGAGGTGAGGCAAAAAGAATAGAAAAATCAGTTGCACATTTTTTTGCTAAAGTAAGCAACATATCATCGGCTTTGATGGCAGGATTTTTAATTACCAAATCTGCCCAAATAAAGTCGCTTTCTTGGTGTTCACCACAAGTAGTACTTACACCTAGATTTTCAAAATAGGTGAGACTTTCTCCTAATTGTTCGCGAGAACGCATATCTGTTATTCGAACTTCGTTCCCTCTATTAAGAAAGTATTTAGTTGCGGAAAAACCTCCACCATGGGCACCAAACCCAAAAATTAGTACTTTCAATTCACCCCTCCACCTCAATAACAAAATTTAGGTAAAATAATTACAGAGAAAAACACTAAAATTTACAAAAAAGACTTAAAAAAAGAAAAACCGCCAGAGTCTACTGACGGTTTTCTGCTTAATAGACTATTTTTTGTTTTTGTGTCTATTCATCCTCAATTGCTTTTTCCTCTTGTGGGTAGCAATTTTGTGCTTTTTTCTTTTTCTTCCGCAAGGCACTATTGAGCTCCTTATCCCATAACTAAATTAACCAAAAAATGGTTTTTATGGGTATTGTTTAATTCATTAGTTAAATATTAGTAAATTCATTTAATCTTTTCAAGGTGTATAAGCAAAAATATAGAACAAATTAGAAAAATTTAGAAGTGTTGGGGGAAAAAAGAGACCTTTTGGTTGACTTATTCCAAACAAAAATGATACTTTAAACAGTACCTCTTTATCCGTCGTTGACGGATCAAATATTGTCCGCAAGGAGGAACCCATGAGAGATTATGAGTTCACAGTTATCTTCAATTCTGAAGAAGAAAAAACTGAACAAGGCTTAGCAACACTTACTAAGCTTTTTGAAACTGCTGGTATAGAAATAGCCAAGCAGGAGGATATGGGCGTTAGAACACTCGCTTATATTATCAAAAAACAGGAAAAAGGCCATTACGTCTATTTCGAAATCAAAGCAGATCCTGCAAATTTAGCAGACTTAAACACAAAGCTTTTACTTTGTGAACCTGTAATAAAATTTTTATTCGTAGTAAAATAGAAAACATAAAAAATAGGAGTCTTTATGGCAACTGATATTAATATTGTTGTTCTGGTTGGAAGATTGACAAGGGAAAGTGATTTAAAGTATACGAATTCAGGCACCGCTGTCTGTAAATTTTCATTAGCAGTAAACCGTAGGAAGAGGACGGGTGATAAATGGGAAGATGAAGTAAGCTTTATTGATGTTGTCCTTTGGGGAAAGTCTGCTGAGGCACTTCATCCTTATCTAGATAAGGGAAAACAAGTTTCGATTGCAGGTGAATTACGACAGAGTCGCTGGGAACAGGATGGACTGAGTAGGTCAAAAATTGAAGTTATAGCCAACACGGTTGAACTTCTTGGTGGCCAAGGAAATTCCCAACAATCGGGAAATTCTTACAACTCAAATCAAGGCTCAGCTCGACAATCTAGTTATTCTTCAAAACCAAGAACTGAGGATGCTTCGCAAAATAAAGCACCCGAAAGTAATCAAGAATCTAAAGTTCCATCTTTTAATGGACCAGAGGAATTTGATGATGAAGATATTCCATTTTAATGTACAAGGAGAAATTAAATAATGAGAGATGGTAATGAAGGTGGAAACACCTATAGAGATAAGAAACCAGGAATGAGAAGAAACAATTTCAGGAAGAAAGTTTGTAAATTCTGTGTTCAAAAAACAGAACCTAACTATAAAAGTCCTGATATGCTAAGAAGATATATTACAGAAAGGGGTAACATCCTTCCTGCAAGAATTACAGGATGTTGTGCTAAGCACCAAAGAGCTGTTACAAATGAAATCAAAAAAGCAAGAGTTCTAGCTTATCTTCCATTTGATAAAAAATAAAGGGTAAAAATGGCTGAAACTGAAGATTTCAAAGAACCCGGAAGCGGTAATAATTACATTAAAAGGTATTTGGGTCTTATAATACTTAGTATAGGACTTTCCCGTTTACCTATTGGCAATTTGTTTTTTGTAGTCCCACTTTTGCTTCTTGCTCCAAGGTGTCGAACGAAGAGTCAGGCTTACTTGTCATTTGTTTTTGTTTTTGGAGTGATTTCCATTTTGGCAATTACCGATGTATCAGCAGTTGCTGATACAGACCTTCGTCTATCCTTGGCAGTAGTAACTTCTTGTATTCCAGTAATCCTGTTGGGTACTGGAATGCTTTGGGTTTATGGCAAGGATAAAGGCATAGAAGATTTTTTAAACTATTTTATCAATTGTTTTTTTGTTCTTCTAATCAGTTTAGCTGTTGTTCTTTTTTTCTATTTGAATCCAACAAGGTTTGAAGCGTTAAAACAGGGTTATTCTGAAATGCTTACCTTTGTTGGAATTGATAGTTTGGTGCCTGGTATAGATATAAAGGTTTTGATGGACACCATAGTAAAATATGGAATGCTAGTTTTTTTTGCCTTTGCTATGGGAATTGTAGGATTAAATTTATTTATGTCTGAAATTCTTAGAAACAAAAGAAATGAGGCTTGGAAAAAAAAGATAAGTTTAATCAAATTTCCGCAAGATGCAATTTGGGGGTTTTTAGGCCTTTCTTCATTGCTACTTGTTTCGATATTTGTGGATTATCCAAGATTACTAGATATTATTTTAGTAAATTGTTGGGCTTTTATGGTAATGATGTACGCCCTTCAAGGATTTTCAATTTATGTTTTTAGGATTAAAAAACGAATTGGAGAAGTTGATGTTTTTAGATTGCTCGTCAACCAACTAATTTTTTTAATGATACCAGGTTTAAATATTGTAGTTTTGATAATGTTTCCTTTATTGGGGATATTAGAGAATTGGATAGTATTAAGAAAATTCAATAATAAGGAGATTTAAAAATGAAAATCATTTTAAGTCAAGATGTACCTAACCTCGGAGAAGAGGGAGATGTCTGTGTGGTAAAAAACGGTTATGCTCGTAACTATCTTTTACCCACTGGTGCGGCGGTACTTTACAACAAGACTAATTTAGCCATTGTTGCAAGTAGAGCAAAAGCTATTGATAAACGTAAAGAAGAAAAACGTAACAATAGCGCAACTTTGAAAGAAAAGTTGGACAAAATGACACTTACTCTTGTAGTTTCAGCTGGAGAAAGTGGAAAACTTTTTGGAAGCGTTACAAGCATGATGATTCAGCAAGAATTAGCAAAGCAAGGAATTGAAGTTGAAAAGAAAAGAATTGAAATTGCAACACGTTCAATAAAGACTGTTGGCGAATATTCAGTTCGTATTCACCTTTATGAAAAGGAATTTTCACTTGTTAAACTTGTAATTGAAAGTGAAGCTGAAGTAAAGCGTCAACAAATTGAAGCTCAAAGAGCTGATGATAAAATTAAAGCTGAAAAAGCAGAAGCTGCAAAAAAGCTAGCCGCTGTTGCAAAAGCAAAAGCAAAAGCAGAAGCTAAAGAAGAAGAAGCTAAAGAAGCTGAAGCTGAAGTAGAAACTAAAGTAGAAGCTGAAGAAGTAGTAGCTGAAGAAGTAGTAGCTGAAGAAGCAGTAGCTGAGGAAGCAGTAGCTGAGGAAGAGGTTAAAAAGACCGAAGACCAAGAATAGTCTATATTTTATCGAAGATAAAACTCGGTTTCCGTGTAAAGGAGGCTGAGTTTTTTTCAAAAAGGGAGGTTGTCATGAGTAACTCAGGTTTAAGTGGAGTAGTACCTCCACATGATAGTGATCTGGAACGTGCAGTTCTTGGAGCAATGTTATTAAATAACAAAGCTTTTGACAGTGTTGTTGAAATAATTGATAAAGATGATTTCTATGATACCCCCCATGCCTGTTTGTTTCAGGCAATAATTGATTTCAAGAATGAAAATTCTATGAAAGCGGTTGATTTAATTACAATTACGGAATTTTTGAAGAAAAAAGATTTAATTGACAAATGTGGTGGCATTACCTATATTGCTGAACTTACTTCAAGTGTTCCAACTATTACAAACTCTAAATACTATGCTGAAAGTATCAAAGCTTTTTCTTTAAGAAGAAAAGTTATTGAACTTTCCTCAGAAATGATTGTTGAAGCTTCTAATGAAGTTAATGATATAAAAGATGTACTGGATGAATCTGAACAAAAACTTAGTAAAATAAACAGTGCTAATTCTTCTTCTTATTACTCTCCCGCTGGAAAATATTTTATGAATCTTATCAACGAATATTCTTCTAATGAAAAGAGAAATAATGGTATCTCAACAGGATATGCAAATTTGAATTCTTATATCGGAGGTTTCAGAAATTCCGAATTTTCAATAATTGCCGCTCGTCCAAGTGTTGGTAAAACAGCGTTTGCACTTTCCATTGTCCAAAACATGATAAAAGAAGACGCAAGAGTAGGGTTCTTTTCTTTGGAAATGAGTGCTCAAAGTTTGACTGAAAGAATGCTTAGTATGGAAAGTAAAGTAAATTATTCAATCCTAAGAAACGGCAGAATGGATGAAAATACGTTGAAAAGGGTAATGAATGCAGCAAGTATGCTCTATGAAAAGAAGCTTTGGATTCAAGATATTCCTAATATGAAACTTATGGATATTAGAACTGAGGCTAGAAGAATGGTCAAGGAAGATCATGTTCAAATAATTTTTATTGACTATATTGGATTAATTGAGTCTGGACTAAGTGATAACGTGCCACGACACGAACAAATTGGTCGTGTTTCAAGATCTTTAAAAGCATTAGCTAGAGAGTTACAAATTCCAGTTGTTGTTCTCAGTCAGGTTTCTCGTGATGCTGAAGGCAATGAACCTACCTTGTCACAACTAAGAGATTCTGGATCTATTGAACAAGATGCCGACTTAGTTTTAATGTTACATAAAGATAGAAAATATGACAATTTAGATAAAAGTGCTGAGGCTGAAGAAGAGTACCAGCGTACAAAAAAACAAGCTGTTGATAAAATAAAAGTAATTATTGCCAAACAACGTAACGGAAGTGTTGGATATACAATGATGAGTTTCTTAAGTAGAATTGTAAGATTTGAAGTTTATCAAGAAGAAGTTTAAATTAACCTAATTGCAAAATTAAAATTGTAATTCCTATAAGAACAAAACCAAAAACTTGTACTACGATGTAGGCCTTAGGATTAAAGGTCCGTCCTAAAAAAGTTTCAATTATTCCCATTATTATATAACCACCATCTAAAGCTGGTATTGGAAGAAGGTTTACAAAAGCCAAAGAAATGCTTATTCCTGCTAGAAGGTATAATACAGTTCTAAATCCCATATTAAAATTTTCTGCAAAACCTTTTGTTGTAAGTTCCCCAATTGTTTGACTTGCTGAAAAAGATCCTGATACTGTACCTGTAACTTGTGAATGACGGTTTACTAGATTTAGCAAAGCTTTCATGGTATTGATAAAAATATGGTAAGTTTCCTTAATTGAGGATGAAATAGCTTCTTTTAAAGAATATCCTGGAATAAAGGTTTCTTGAGATTGAAGATTAAAATTCATTTTAACTTTACCCTCAATCTTTTCTGGATAGTAACTTATACTTTTTTTAAGTCCGTCTTTATCAATAACCTTCAAATTAATAAAATCTGGGTTTTTATGACTTATTGAAAGAATATCAAACATATTTGTCACTATATATCCATTTATTTCGGTAATTAGATCTCCTTTTTTTAAACCTGCCTTTTTTTCACTAGAGAAAGGTACTACAGAGTTTACCAAAGGTTCAACAAAAGAGGTTATTCCATATAAACCATTTTGTGGGATAGCTGTATAAATTTGATTACTCGAAGTTGTTTTTATTTGAGACTTAGTTAAAGAACGTTCAGATAATAGTTTTTTGACTTCTTGAAAAGTTGTAACTTTTATTCCATCAATAGATTCAATTATCATTCCACTTTCTAAATTGTTTACTTTCTGACTCGTAGGCTGAGAAAAAAGATTTGGATAATCTTCAGCTAGTATAATTTGGGGTGGATTTGTAAGTATGGTAGTTTGAACAAGAAAAAGAATTAATAAGCAGAAAAAAGCAAAAATTAAATTCATAACTGGACCAAAGAAATAAATCAATAATCTTTTTAAAGGTTGTATGCTGTAAAGAGATCCTTCCTCAACATCTCTAATATAATGTAGTTTTTCTTTTATTGCTCTTTTAATATCATCTTGGCCTTTCATTTTACAGAACCCACCAAAAATCCAAGCACTTATTTGGAAATTAGTACCGCTTCTAGTCATTCTTTTAAAAATAGGAGGACCAAACCCACAACTGAAAGTTTCAATTTCAACTTTAAAAATTTTTGCCATAAAAAAATGACCTAACTCATGAACTATAATCATAAGACTAATACCCATCATTCCAATAATAATGGATGTAAGAGTAGAAAGATTAAGAAGGCTTTTTACCATATTTAAAATGTTTTGGATAGCTTTTCTCCTATTTCCCTAGTTTTACGGTCAATTTCAAAGATATCTTCAAAGGTATCAGTTAGAGTTTGGTTTCCCATCTTTATTAAAGTCTTTTCAACAAGGATAGGAATTTGAAGAAAGTTAATTTCTCCTAAACAAAATTTATTTACTGCTATTTCATTAGCTGCATTAAATACTATTAACGAACCTTTGCTTGAGTTTAAGCATTCAAAACCCAAACGAATCATAGGAAATTTCTTTTGATCCATTGGATAAAATTCCAATTTAATGCCATTCCCCATAAAATCAAAAATTGAAGTAAGAGGGGATAGTTCGTAAGAGAATCCAAAAGCTTTATAAATTGCATTCATAATCGGGAAAACCATGCTAGGTTGAGAAATTTGAGCATAAGTCTGCCCATTTTTCAAATTAACTAGAGAATGGACTTGAGAGGTAGGATTAATTATGGGGACAATTTTATTTGAAGGAAAATCAAAAAGAACTGAAGCTTCTATTATTTCCAAGGCCTTGTTAGCCAAAGTAGCACTGTCAATAGAAATTTTTTTACCCATTTTCCAAGTTGGATGATTAGAAGCTTGAAGTGGAGTAATTCCTTTCAATTGATTTAAAGAAAAATTTCTAAAAGGACCCCCACTAGCTGTAATAAAAAGTTTATCAACCTTATTTCTACCATGAGCCTCTATAAGTTCAGCTAAGCAAGAGTGTTCACTATCAACAGGGAAAATCTTTTTATTATTATTTTTAGCAAGTTCTTTTAAAAGATATCCAGCCATTACTATGCTTTCTTTATTGGCCAAAGCGAGATCTTTTCCAGTAGAAAGAGCAGTAATTGAGCTATTTAGCCCTGCTGTTCCAGCTATTCCATTTAGTACTAAATCAGCTTCAGTACATTTTATCATTTCTTCAATAGAATTAAAAACTTTAATTCCTAAAGCTTTGGCTTTTTGAATATTATCAAAATTGGCTAAAGGGGTAGCAATTGTTTTTACGGAAAACTTTACTGCAATTTCTAAAAGTTTGCTAAAATTAGTATAGGCAGAAAGAGCAACAATATTAATTGGAGCTTTGTCATTTTCAAGAGCCTTAAGAGCAGTTTGACCAATACTTCCTGTACATCCAAGTATAATTATTTTTTTCATAGGCTTGTTAGTACTAAAAATAGATAGAAAAATGGAGTGCTAAAAATAATTGAATCAATGCTATCTAGAACCCCACCTCGACCAGGTACAATACTACCTGAGTCTTTTACTGACGTTGAACGCTTTAAGGTACTTTCAACAAGATCCCCTACATTCGCAGTAAAACTAGTAAAAAGTGCCATTATTGTTCCCATTAAATAACCAATTTCAGGATAGAAAAAATAGACTAAAGCCAAAGAAATAACAATAGAAGAAATATGTCCTCCTATAAAACCAGCTAAACTCTTATGAGGAGAAACTTTTATCAATTTTTTTGAATTTTTTCCTAATGACATTCCCCAAATGTAGGCGAAGATATCATTTGAAAAAACTAATATTAGCATAAACAAAAAATAAAGGGCTGAAGTCTTTGGAAGGTTTATTGAATTAAGTGCCAAAATTCTAATAACATAGGTTATTAAAAAACTTGGGTAAAAAACCATAATTAAAGAATTGCCAATTGCAGAAATAACTGTCTTAAAATTGTCTTTTTCACCTAAGAAAATTTCTTTTGAAAAAAATATTAATAATAAAAAAACAAGATAAAAATCGGTTAGGGGTAAGTTAATATCCAATAAAAGCTGCAAGTAAGTGAAAACAATTAAAAGGGGAGGAAGAAAAGAAAAAAAAGTGTTTTTCTTTATAATTAATCTTTCTAACTCCCTTGTTCCCAATATTGCTGCTATAAAGGCAAGGATTGAAAACCCCAAAAAATTAAATTGTGGTAAAAGTACCAACAAACAAATGACTAAAGGAATCCCAATACTAGTAGTAATAATTCGTTGTATTAAATTTTTTGTCATAATCAACCTTACTTTATTTGGCCAAAACTTCGGTGTCTATTTTTATAAATTTCAAGAATATAATCAATTTCTTTTCCACTCCAATCTGGCCAAAGTTTATCAATACATAAAAATTCAGCATAAGCACTTTCGAATAAAAGGAAATTACTCAAACGGTTTTCTCCGGCACTTCTCACAATTAAATCAACCGGGGGAACTTGTTCATGAAGGTCAAGATTCTTAGTAATGTCATCAATAGTAATAGTTTTGCTGGGATTTTTTTGGATAAATTTATTTGTAGCTCTTACTATTTCATCCTGTCCACCGTAATTTATAGCAAGACTTAAAGTAAGTGCTTTATTATTCTTTGTTTCTTCTACAGTTTTTAATAAAGGAGCTTTTAAAATATCATCAAGAGCATCTATATTTCCCCTTAAAAGAATTTTGATTCCATGTTCATTAAAATTGGAAACTTCAGCTATAAGGCGATTAGTTAAGAGTTTAATTAAATATTCAACTTCTATTTTAGGTCTATTCCAATTTTCCGTAGAAAAAACATAAAGTGTTAAATAATCAATTAAACTCGAGGAAGCATAACAAACAACTTTTCTAGCCGCTTTTAGTCCTTCTAAATGGCCGGTGACTCTAGGAAGATTCCTTGCCTGAGCCCAACGTCCGTTTCCATCCATTATTAAACCAATATGCATTTATATCTCCATTATTTCCTTATCTTTTTCATCAGCTAAGTTGGAAATTTGGTTTACATATTGATCTGTAATTTTTTGAAGTTTGGTTTCTCCATCTTTTTGTTCATCTTCGCTAATTTCATTTTTCTTTTGTAATTTTTTAAGCTCATCCATTCCTTCTCTTCGTACATTTCTTATAGCAATTTTACTCTGTTCAGCTGTATGTTTGGATTGTTTTACAAGGTCTTTTCTTCTTTCTTCTGTTAAAGGTGGAAAATTAATTCTTAATACTTTTCCATCATTACTAGGATTTAGACCTAATTCACTTTTTAATATGGCTTTTTCAATTTCAGAAAGAAGTGATTTATCCCAAGGTTGTATTACTACGAGTCTTGCTTCAGGAACGGAAATAGAAGCAACTTGGCTTAAAGGTGTTTGAGCTCCGTAATATTCAACTTTAATTTTGTCAAATAAAACACTACTTGCTCTTCCTGTCCTAAGATTCATAAACTCAACTTCCAAATTTGAAACCGTTTTCTGCATTTTGTTTTCACAATTATCTAATATCTGTTGCATGTGTTAACCTCCATGAACTATACGTTCATTATAACGAAAAATCAAAAAAAAAAAACCGCTATTTTCCTAAATTTATGCTTTAATCAGGAAAAAGCGGTTATTTATAAAGGTAATCTAAGCTTCACTACCAGCTTTAAAACGGTAATAAGAGGTAATTTTAATTTTTGCTCCTAGTTCCTTGTTAATTTTAGCTAAAAGTTTTTCTGTAGAAAGATTATCTGGGTTGTCAAAAACAAATTCTTGCTGATTTAAACAAATATCTTTGTAATGTTTTGAGAGTTTTCCAGAAACAATTCCTTTTTTGACTTTTTCAGGTTTGTCGAGTTTTTCAACCTGTTTTGTGAAAATCTCAAGCTGATCCTGTTCATATTTTTTTTCTACATCAGTTTTGTCAAGATACATTGGTTCTTGAGCACATACCTGCATAGAACACTGAAAAGCGAAATTTTGGAAATCAGAATTCTCAAAAGCTTCAGTTTTATCAGCTTTGAAAACTGTAATTACTCCAACAGATCCTTTTCCATGAATATAAGTTGAAACATAGCAATCTGAAGGAATATCAATAACAATAAGACGCTTAATTGTCATGTTTTCATTGATTGTTGCAATTAATGCATTAACCATTTCAACAAGGGGTTCTTCTACCTTAGTATAATTTTCGTCAATAGCCTTTTTACAAATATTATCACAAAGTTTTTTAAACTCTGTATTTTCGGCAACAAAATCTGTTTCACAAGAAACTTCTACCATAGCAGCTTTGTTACCCTGTACAAGTATTGCAACTCTACCATTATCAGTAACTCGATCTACACGTTTTGCAACTGCAGCAAGTCCCATTTCTTTAAGGAACTTAGATGCTCCTTCAAAATCACCATTACTTTTAAGGAGGGCTTTCTTGCAGTCCATAATTCCTGCATGAGTTTCTGCCCTCAACTCTTTAATCATTGAAGCAGTAATTTCCATATTAGTTATTCTCCTTGTTTTTCTGTTGTTTCTTCGACTGCTACTGGTGCAACTTCTTCAGCTGGTTTTTCTTCAGTCTTGGTTTCTTCAACATCATCGTCGATATCTTCTTCAATTTCTTCTTCTTCAATTTTCTTTTTCTTAATAACATCAGATTCTAATTTAGAACTTTCATCATTTGGAAGAGATTCAATAATTTTAATCCCACTATCATTGTTTTCAGCATCTAATACTGCATTAGAAACAATTTCAACAAAAAGGCTAATAGCTCTAATTGCATCATCATTTCCAGGAATAGGGAAATTTATATCAGTAGGGTCACAGTTTGTATCAACAACTGCAATTACAGGAATTCCAAGTCTTTTTGCTTCTGCAACTGCTAAAGCTTCTTTTCTTGTATCGATTACAAAAAGTGCTCCTGGAAGGTCAGTCATGTCTTTAATTCCACCAAGGTTCTTTTCAAGTTTAATTTTTTCTTTGGTATATAAAGAAACTTCTTTTTTTGTAAGATTTTCGAAAGTACCATCAACTTCCATTTTTTCAATTTTCTTTAATTTTGCAATTGATTTTTTAATAGTTGTAAAATTTGTAAGCATTCCACCAAGCCATCTGTTATTAACATAAGGCATTGAACACCTTTCGGCTTCTTTTTGAATTGCAAGTTGAGCTTGTTTTTTTGTACCTACAAAAAGAATATCTTTTCCGCCTTGTACTTGTTCTTTGATAGCATTGTAAGCTTCAACAATACAAACAGTGGTTTTCTGTAGATCAATAATATGAATACCGTTTCTTTCTGAATAGATAAAACGAGCCATTTTTGGATTCCATCTTTTAGTTTGATGGCCGAAGTGAACGCCTGACTCTAGCAGGCTCTTCATTGTAACTTCTGAAGACATTTTTAACTCCTGTATCAGTGGATTATAAATAATCCACACCCTTCATTATTTCACACCTTACGGTGGAGATTTGTCATTTAATGGTGTTTAAGCACTTTTTAAATGACATATAATTTATTACAGAAATTTTAATTTATTTCAACTGTTTTAAGCAGTAATTTCATAGGAATTCCTATTACAGTTGCTATATCTCCGTCAATATGGTCTATAAAAGCAGCTGCTCTGCCTTGAATACGGTAACTTCCGGCGGCATTTTCATATTCTTTGGTATCTAAATAATCATTAATTTGTTTATCAGTAAGGTTTTTAAAATAAACTGTTGCTTTATCAAATCCAAAGAATTTTTTATTTTTATATATTAAACAATAACCTGTATAAACAAAATGGTGATTTCCACTGTAAGTTTTTAACATTTGGAAGGCTTGAATTCTAGAATTTGGTTTCCCATAAGGAATATTTTCAAAATAAACAAGCGTATCACAGGTTAAGATAGAAGTTTGCTTAACATCATTAGAAAAAAGATAATTGTCCATTTTTCTACAAGAAAGCATTTGAACAGTTTCTCCTGGGGAAATTGGGGTTAAAATATCTTCATCACTGTCAGTTGGACTTACTATAACTTGAATTCCCGCATTAATAAGAAGTTGTTTTCTTGCAGGAGATGCACTTGCTAGAATAATTTTTGGGATATAATCTTTTAAATAATTACTCATTATTTTCTATTTCCTCCAGGCTTTCATTTAGATTAAACCAATTTTCTTCAGAATCAGAAAGTTCTTTTTCTGTTTCTTCTTTTTCTTTAATTAGTTTGGTTATAATTTCAGCATCACTATAATTTTCAATTTTACCCATTTCTATATTTAGTTTTTCAATCTTAATTCTTGCATTGTCAGCATCTTCTAGAGCTTGCTGGACCTGAATTTCAAGTTTTTGTTTTAGATTTCTTTTTTTCTTTGCTTCTTTATAATCAGTTTCTTGTTTTGGAGTAGTTTCTTTTGAATTTAAAATTTCTGTTTCATTTTCATTTTCAATTTTTCTTTGTTGTTCAAGTTTCCATTTAAAATAGGAATAGTCTCCTTCAAAAGTTTGAGGATCTCCCTCACCTAAATATACAATTTTAGTGGCAAGAGTAGAAAGAAATTCAGAGTCATGGCTTACAAATATTAAAGTCCCCTGATACTTTTTAAGAGCTCTTACCAAGGCTTCTTGGCTATTAATATCAAGATGGTTGGTAGGTTCATCAAGGATTAAAAGGTTTGCAGGCTTTAAAAGAATTTTCAAAAGAGCAAGCCTAGATTTTTCTCCACCACTTAAGATTTGAACCTTTTTATAAATATCATCACCACTAAACAAAAAAGCTCCTAACATACTTCTTAATCGAGGTTGATCACTGGTAGTTCCTGAACTTTCTAATTCTTCGAAAACAGTATTTTCCATTTTTAAGAAGGTTTCATTATCCTGAGCGTAATAACCTATGCTCACTTCAGGGCCAAATCTTAGTTTTCCAGTATAATTAGTATCCATTTTAGCCAAAATTCTTAATAAAGTTGATTTTCCAGTTCCATTTTGACCAGAAATAGCAACCCTTTCTCCCTTATTGATTATTAGAGAAAAATCTTGATAAATTTTGTTTTTATCATAGCTTTTACAAAGATTTTCTATAATTACAACATCATTGGGGCTATGTGGAGCAGGGGGAAAAGAAAAGGTTAATTTACGTAAATGACTTGGAATTACAATTGGTTCAATTTTTTCAAGTTGCTTAATTCTACTTTGAACTTGTTTACTTTTATTGGCCTTATACCTGAATTTCTCAATAAAAACTTCAGTTTTTGCAATTTGTTCTTGTTGTCTTTTAGCTTCATTTTCTAAAGAAAGGAGTTCTTGGTTCCTGGTATTTTCGTATTGGGTGTAATTACCTTTATAATTAGTAAGATGAGAATTAAAAAGTTCAAAAATTTCATTCACAGTTTCATCTAAGAAATATCTGTCATGACAAACTAAAATTAGGCCCCCATTATAGGTTTTAAGATAGTTTTTCAACCAAATTCTTGTTTCTATGTCCAAATAGTTTGTAGGTTCATCTAAAAGAAGGATATCAGGATTTTCGGCTAAGATTTTAGCAAGTGCAATTCGCATTTGATATCCACCACTAAAGCTACTACAAGGTCTTTGTAAATCAGTTTCCTTAAATCCAAGTCCTGTTGAGATTTGACCAATTCTTGCTTTTCTCATATAAAAACCATTTAAAGAAAGGTCTTCATGTAATTGAAGTTGTTCATTTATAATATTTAAGTCATTTGGATTATCTTTCAAAATTTGATCAATTTCTTCCAATCTGGTTACTTTCTCAAGGGATGCTACATAACCTTTTTCAATTTCCTCATAAACAGTATTAGAGGAAAGAATAATATTGCTTTGGGGGAGGTAGGAAACTATCATTTGTTTTGTTTTTGTAATCAAACCAAAATCGGGTTGTATTTGAGAACAGATAATTTTCAATAAGGTGGATTTTCCTTCACCGTTTCCACCTACTAGAGCACATCTAGTTTTGGTGTTTACTGTAAAGTTTATATCTTTTAATAAGTCACGTTCTGCAAAGGCTAAGTTGATATTTTGAACTTGAAGTGTTTTCATTTATTTTTATCGCTTTATGTATATTTATTGAATTAATATGCAAAGTTATAGATATTAAGCTTGATATTAATTTTTATAATCGTTATATTAAATCTAGCACAAGCGTATGTAGTGTTTCAAGTGATAATATTAATATAATGGAGGCTTTAATGCTTTGTTTAACATTAGCAAAAAAGACTATAGAAGAAGATATTGCCGATTTTTGGAAAAATCGTGCTTATATAGGAATCGCTGAAATCAGGCTCGATGCTTTAGATTTTAAAGAGCTTGAAAAAGTTTCTAGCCTTACTAATCAGGTTGATCTTCCTTTGATTCTCACCTGCCGAAGAAAAGCTGATGGTGGTTTTTGGATGGGTACTGAGAAGAAACGAATTCAAATCTTGAAACAAATTCTTGAATTAGGAGATTTTTCATATATAGATATTGAAAGTGATGTTAAAAGGCCCGAGTTTGAGGCCTTTATAAAAAGTAAAAGTATTCAAATTATTAGAAGTTTTCATGATTTTGAAGGTGTGCCTTTGGATCTTTATTCAAAAATAAGTAAACTTGCTTCAAAAGGTGATATTCCTAAGATAGCAGTTACTCCTAAAACAGTTTCTGATTTAATTTTGATTTTTAAAGTTGAAAGTGAATTAGCTTCAATAAAAGAAAAAATTATTATTGGTATGGGACCTATGGGTGTTTGTACCAGAATTCTTTATAAAAAAGTCGGATCTATGCTTTGTTATTGTAGTGATGATGATATGAATTTGGGACTTTTAAGTCCAAGAATTCTAAGTGAGTTGTATAGAGCAGATAGAGTAAATGCTAAAACCCATATTTATGGAGTTATTGGAAATCCAGTTCTTCAATCTGTATCTCCACAAATCCATAATCCAGGATTTCATGCTATTAGATTTAATGCTATATATGTTCCCTTTCTAGTGGATAATGTTCGTGCTTTTTTTCATCTTGCAGAAGTAATTCAAATCTTTGGATTTTCTGTTACTATTCCTCATAAAATAGATGTTTTACCTTATTTAGGTAAAAGTACAAGAGAAGTAAGACTTATTGGAAGCTGTAATACTGTAGTCAGAAAAATGAATTTATGGAAAGGTATTAATACTGACTATTATGGTTTTATTAATCCTCTTCTTCCATATTTTGATTCTGAACAAATTCACGAAGCTGTTGTAATTGGAGCAGGTGGTGCTAGCCGAGCGGTAATTTGGGCTCTAAAAAATCGGGGAGTGAAGATTACAATCTTAAACCGGACAGTAGAAAAGGCCAAGGCTCTTGCATTAGAAACAATGAGCAATTATGATAGTCTCGAAAATGCTGATAAATACAGTGGTAGAAGTGATTTGATTGTTCAAACTACTCCTTTAGGAATGGGTGAAAAAGTAGATTTTGACCCAGCTCCAAAACTAAAGTTTTTAGGAACTGAAATTGTTTATGATTTAATATATAAACCTCATCTAACTAAATTTTTAGAAAGAGCTAATGATTCAGGTTGTATTTTATGTTATGGTATTGATATGCTTGTAGAGCAGGGCAAACTTCAATTTGAAGAATTTACCGGTTACCACTATCCTAGTATTAACATTGTTTTCTAACCAATCAATTCAATAGTATTCATTTTAGAAATAATAATATTTATAACTTTTTCACTTGGAAATAAATTTGCATCAAAAGTTGGTTCACTAATATCCTCATTTATTTTAATTGGTTTAACAACAAAAAATTTACCTTGGTATTTAACCATTAATTTTAAATTCTTATTTTCCATTGCTTTTTGGACCATTTCGATTCTTTTTGCAGTTAAAGTAGAAATTTTTCCTTTAGTTCCACCCTTTTGCAAAAGTACTTTTGCTTGACGAGTAGTAAGAAGTGCACTTTCCTTTGTAGAAGGTCTTAAAATTTTCCAATCTTCGCTGCTAAGTTCTAGCTCATCCTTTATGCTTGCAATATTGTATGTTGAATAAGAAATTTCCTTATTAATTGAATCAATAAGATTGTCTTCAATTTCAATAGGTTTTTTGTCAGAAATATAATCTATATTTTTCATATCTTTTACAAAATTTTCTTGTTCAGATTTAAGTTTGAATAATTCGGGGCTTAAATTTATGCTCTTTGTTAATATTGGAAGCCATTTAGATTTGGATTCACTGTCAAAGATAAAAATGTTTGGTTTAATAATTTTTAATAAGAATGGCTGTAACTTTGGTATTTCAGGAATTACTGTTGTTAAAATATCATCTTGAATTACCAAAACAATTCCTTCATAAAGTTTTGCTCTTTCTTTTTCTTTAATCCAACTATCAAAAGTTTGGCTTAGAAGATTACTGTTTTCCAATTCTGGAAATTCAGTTTTCCACATATCATAATTAATGAATTGTTGTAAACCTTCTTTGGTAATTTCATAGGTAGAGGCGCTGTCCATTTTTATAAGTTGACAAAGAATTCCTATCCAATAGTTTTCGCCAGAAACGTCTCCATAAAACGAAAATTCAGTATTGCTAGTTTCCATTAAGGCGCTTTTATTAAGTTTTTGATAGGAAAAAACCTTTTCATTCAAGGTCCATAACCCTTCGTTTTGTAAAGTGGCTTTATCTATTTCTTTGAAAAAACCAAAGCCAATAAAATCTTTGACTTCGGAAATAATTTTTTCCTGGTCATTCAAAAAAGAAGTTGCATTTATGTAAAAATGATACTTTTCATAAAGAAGGAGCATTAAGGAATAGGCAAACTCTGGAGTAAATTGTCCAATTTTCAAAAGCATTGAAAAATAAAGTTTGTAAAGTTCTGCTTTTCTAGGATCATTATAGAACATCAAAAAAAGAGCAATTTCTTTAGGGGTTTTATCGAGTAAAGCTTTAAAGATTTTAGTATCAATAAAAATTTTTTGCATATTATCTAAATCTTCAACATTATTACTACAAGAGGCAATAAGTTTTTTTTGAAGTTCAACAAGAAATTCCTTGTCTTCAATTTGTGAGAAAGCATTAAAAATTTTAGCTTGAACATTATTACTTTTTAAGGCTTTAGGGGTTTGTTTGGTTATCATACTTGCCAAACCCAGAATGTAATTTGAATTTATGATTGTATCTGGAATTTCAATTGAGGCTAAACTTTCTAGTGGTTTTACTATTTTACCTTCTTCAAGAAGAGATTTTAAATCAAATTTCTTTTTTAGAAATAGAGGAAGAAGAATTGGATTGACGATAAGATTCCCATTTTTGTTTTTTATTAATATTAGACGTTTTAGAAGATTTGTTTCAATTGAAGAATAATAAGATCGCTTTTTTTCAAAACAGTATTGATTTAAAACAGTAGAAAATGGGGAGACTTCATAAACGTAAGTTAAAAGTATTGATTGCTCTTTTGAGAGACCCTCGATTAGGTTGGTTTGAGCTTCTTTATCAAAAAAAAGTGCAAAAAGGTCATTATAAAGTTTTGCTCGAGTATAAGGTGTTTCAACTTTACCCAAATAAAGTTCATAACTAATAAGAAAATCTTTTTCATCCATAAAATTTAGTAATTCAATCAGTTGCTGGCTAGCTTGTTTATTCATGTTTACCTTTCCTCAATCCTGTAACTATAACCTTGTTCTATCAGGAATTTTTGTCTATTTGCTGAATACTCTTCTTCTTTTGTATATTGAGATACTATTGTGTAAAAATAACTTGTTTTATCTTTGGGTCTTAAAATTCTTCCTAGTCTTTGAGCTTCTTCTTGTCTAGATCCAAAAGTTCCTGATACCTGTATTGCTACAGATGCATCTGGAAGGTCGATTGCCATATTTGCAATCTTGGAAACTATTAAAATCTTAATTTCACCAGTTCGAAATTTGTTAAACCATTTTTCTCTAGAAGAATTATTCATACTTCCAGTAATAACGGGAAGTTTTAGTTTCCTTCCAAGTCTATTTAGTTGGTCAAGATACATTCCAATAATCAAAATGTATTCATCTTTATGTTTTTCAAGTAATTGAGAAACAATTTTTAATTTTTCAGGATTACAAGCTGCAATTCTATTTTTAGAGGATAATTTTTCAGCTAAAGCATACTCAAGATTTTCTTTGTGGTTCATTTTGAGTCTTATTTCTGTACAAACTGCCTGAGCAATAAAACCTTTTGATTCTAACTCGCTCCAAGGGACGTCATATCTTTTCGGACCAATGAGACTAAATACATCTTTTTCAAGCCTATCTTCCCTGATTAAGGTTGCAGTCATTCCAACACGATAAATGGACTGAAGATTACATGTATATCTAAAAACAGGAGCAGGTAAAACCTGAACTTCATCAAAGATTATTAAACCCCAATTCCTTTTTTCAAAGAAATCAAGATGATTGAATTCATCTTCTTTTGGTTTTTCAATTATTTTTTTATTATCTTTTTTATTTTCAATTTCATCTTCTTTCTTTTTCTTTTTTCTTTTAGTAAGTATTTGATAAGTGGCAATGGTGATTGGTTTAATTTCTTTGTGTTCACCACTATATTCACCAATGTCACTGGCCTTGACTAATGTTTTCTCAACCAATTCTGTCTTCCATTGCCTAACAGCTAAAATGTTTGGACAAACAATCAAGGTGTCTGTATTAAGTGAACTCATAATTGAAATACCTACTACAGTTTTACCAGCACCACAAGGTAATACTAATGTTCCATATCCAGTTCCAGGTTCAAGATTACCAAGTAAAGCATTACAAGCTTCAATTTGATAGGGTCTTAATTTTAAACTAGGTCGAAGTTTTATTGGAAAAACTGAAAGTGCTTTTAATGGAATTTTATCTTCGATAGGATAATCGAGTTTTATCAAACCAAGTTTTAAATTTCCCCTTTCATTTTTTTTAACCTCAAAAATCCATTTCGTTTTATCCACGCTTAAAAAATACTTCATCAATTTGGAATTGTTTAATATCTGTAAAAAAATCATCTCATCTTTTACTTTAAGATAGTAAGAATCTTTATCTTGGGTAAGTATTAATTTTCCGTAACGACTTGAAATATCAGTAATATAAGCTTTTATTATTTCTTGAATAGGGAATTTACTCCATTTTTCTAAACGATTTAAAATGGTTTCTGGGGAAAGGCCAGCACTGATGGCATTCCAAAGACTCAAATTTGATAGACTATATGTGTGAATAAAATCAGGACTTTTTACAAGTTCTGAGAATGCAATAATATCATCCCTGCAAGCATCATAATTTGGGGAGTTTACTTCAAGAAGTAAAGTTCTATCACTTTGTACTATAAGTGGTTTGTTTTCCATTAATCTAATTTTCTCCTGGTTTTCTTCCGTTTACCATGTAAAGACAGTCTAATAATACTAAAGCAGTCATAGACTCAAGTACCGGAAGGATTCGATAACAAATACAAGGATCATGTCTTCCGGAAAGGCTTAAAGATTTTGTGGATTTCATATCTTTAAGATCGGTAAACTGTTGGGCAACTGAAACTGAAGGGGTAGGTTTTACTGCAACTTCAAAATGAAGCTTTTCACCATCGCTTAATCCCCCTGAAATACCTCCAGAGTGTCCAATTTTGTTGTTTTCACTTCCTAAAAGATTTTCACTAGAAAATCCAGAGCCAAATTCAATTCCTTTTACTGCTCCTATTGACATAATTGCATGGGAAATTAAAGCATCTAATTTGTCAAAAACAGGTTCTCCCAAACCAATGGGAATATTTTCTGCTTCAACTTGAATTCGACCTCCAAGGCTTTCACCCTGATTTTTATAGGTTTGAATTAACTGTTCATATTCTTTCTCTGAAAGGTTTTTCTTTCCCTTTATACTAACAATCTTTGATGAGATTGTAATATTTTGACTTAACAATATTTGCATAGCTATAGCACCTGAAGCAACTCTACAAACAGTCTCTCTTCCACTTGAACGACCACCTCCACGGTAATCTCTATTTTGATAGCGAACTTGGTAAGCTAAATCTGCATGTCCAGGGCGAGCATAATTTTTTATTTTCTCATAGTCTTGGCTTTGTTGATCAGTATTATTAAAAATAATTGTCAAGGGAGTTCCTGTCGTTTTCCCATTGAAAAATCCACTTACAATGTTAAAACTATCACTTTCTTTTCGGCTAGTAGTATTTATCGAATATCCTGGACGTCGCCGATCTAATTGTTGTTGGATAAAAGCGGTGTCAAGGGGGAAATTACTTTGAAGTCCATCTAAAACAACTCCAAGCATAGCTCCATGGGATTCTCCAAAAGTTGTAATTTTTAAAATGTTCCCAAAAGTGTTAAAACTCATTCTACCTCCACATATATTTAACAGTTAATTTCGTCTAAAAAATCAATTATTTGATCCTTATTCATATAATCTTCTAATTGTAGCATATATTGGCAAAAATCTGAATACAGTTTCTCCCTTTTGTTAAATAATATATGAAAACTCTCTTTTATATTGTCTTCTTCCAAAAAAGGAGGGATACCTGTTTTCATTATTCTTGATAAAAGAATAGATTCTGGAACTTTAATAAAAACAGTTTTTAAAATTAAATTTGGAAATTTGTTCGTTTTTAGTAAATTTAGAGAATCTTGATCATCACATATTCCCCCGCCAGTTGCAATTACAGCCTTTCTTTGATTTGAACTTTTATTAAGTTGTTTTAGGATATTTTTTAAAGTCTCATATTCACTTTTCATGAAATATTGCTTTCCAAGAACCTCATAACCTTTGCGAAGGCTTGCATAATCAGCATAGAAAGTCTTTTTCATCTCAATGTCTAAATCAAAAACAATATAGTTCTTCTTTTCTCCAAGTAGTTTGGCGAGAGTTGTTTTACCTGAATGCTTTATACCAAGAATTATTATAACGTCCATTTTAATATTCTTTATAATTAGGTTCTCTACGATTTTTTGCATTTAAATAAGCAGCCTCGTTTCTATTAATTGAAGCGCTATAAAGTTTTGAGCCAAAATTTCTAACAGCATATCTAAAAGAAATAAGTACGAAAAACCAAAGAATTAATACTAACAATAATATATAAGAATAGGTTGGTGTAATATTTTCGATTTGCAAAGTAGAAGAACTAACTTTGCTTATAAGAATTATGGCAGACAGTAAAGAAAAAACAAGGGATAAAAGAAGAGGTAATATCCAAAGCCACCCTTTTCTTGAAAAAAGATATCTTGTACAGATAACTAAAGCAATAAAAGAAAAAAGTAAATTTACAAAAGGTATTACAAAATTAGGCATCTTTACTCCCCGAAAACTTGTATTTCATGCTATCATAAATCTACTGGAATTGGAAGAGGAGTAGTCAAAGTGAATAGTAATTTTGTAAATGAAATAGCTCAAGAAAAATTGAAATCTAGACAAATTCATCGTAAGGAAGATGTTAGAGGAGCTTATTATCGGGATACTACCGCTGTGTTGCATTGTTCAGCATTTAGACGGCTTAAACATAAGACACAGGTTTTCTTTGCTCCTAGCAATGATCATATTTGTACACGAATTGAACATTCTCTTCATGTATCAAGTATTGCTCAAACTATTTGTCATGGACTTAATCTTGACGTAGAACTTGCTGAAGCCATCGGGCTTAGTCATGATTTGGGCCATACCCCATTTGGACATCTTGGCGAAAAAATTATAAGTGACATGATGGAGGAAAAAGGATTGGGAAAATTTGAACATGAAATTAACAGCCTTCGTATTGTTGATTTTATTTCAAAGCTTAATCTAACGTATGCTGTAAGAGATGGAATTGTTTGTCATTGTGGTGAAAAACTTTCACAAAGTATTAAACCTACCAATCAAATTAAAGATCTTGGTAAGATTAAAACAAAGTCAAATCTTATTCCTTCAACTTGGGAGGGATGTGTTGTTAGGTTTTCAGACCAAGTTGCTTATCTCGGGCGTGATTGGGAAGATGCAGTTCGATTAAATATCATTGAACCAAATTCAATTCCCAAACAAATTTCTGAAGTTTTAGGAAGTAATAATGCTGAAATAATTAATACACTTGTTACTGATATTATTGATAATTCAGATGGCATAAAAGGTATTTCTTTCAGTAATGAAGTTTATGAGGCATTAAAGGAGATGATGAGCTTTAATTATAAAGAGATTTATAAAAGTGAAATATTGGCCGGTTATTCAAGATATTTTGAGCGTTTAATACATCTGGTATATGATTATTTAGATGATTTACTGACAACTTATGGAATGAATAGAGGAGGGTATCTTAAGGAAAAAAACATGTTAGCTACAGCTTTTTACAATAATCTTGCACAAAAAAGGGAAGATTATATTGAACATGATGGTTCTTTAGATAAACTTGTTTTTGATTACATTGCCGGCATGAGTGATAATTTCTGTTTGGATTGTGTCAATGAGATTTTAATACCTAATCACATAAATGATTCCATTGAACTATCTTTAACGGGAAAATGGTTTGATGCCCCAAAAAAATAGTTAATCTACTTCTTTCGCCAAACGTTCGATTTCCTGTGTAAATTGAGCTACATCATCATAAGCTCGATAAACAGAGGCAAAACGAACGTAGGCGACTTTATCAACTTTGTAAATTTCTTTTAAAGCTTGTTCCCCAATTGCAGTACTGGTAATAATTCTTTCTGGGCCTGCTTTTTTACGAATAGCACGTTCAATATTATTAACAAGTATTTCTATGGTTTTAGGTTCAATTCTACGTTTGTCAGTACAAATCTTAATACCTCTTTCGAGTTTTTTAAGATCAAAAGGTTCATACTGGTTATTTTTCTTATGAACTGTTAAAGGCTTTTCTTCAACTTTTTCATAGCTTGTAAAGCGAAATCCGCAATCTAGACACTCCCGCCTTCGTCTTATAGAAGTATTATCAGAGGATGCCCTAGAATCCAAAACTCTATCATTAGTTCCCCCGCAATTTGGACATTTCATAGATTCTCCTTTTTTTTATTATATAATAAATTATTAAAAAAATAAACATTAAGAATAAAAGATAAAAAATTATTAATCTACTTTCTAAATAAAACATTTTAGTATTGAATAGTTACAATACTGTTGCTATAATAACACAAAGTGAGGAATATATGAAAGGTTCTATAAGTGATCAAGTGAAAATAATTGTGGATAAATCACCTGTAATTAAGGAGATGTTGGTTAAGAATCTATTAAATTGTTCAAATTATGCCAAAATAATAATTAAAAACATAAAGGGAGATTCAGAAATAACTGAGAGTTCAGTAATAATGGCTTTAAGACGTTATGCTCTAGAAATTAAAAAAACAAAGAATAATGAGGAATTTAAGAATTTAAAATATCAAATTACAATACATACCGGAATTATAGATATAAATCTTTATAAAAATGAAGAAGTTTTTAAAAAGTTAGTTGCTTTGTTCCCTTCCTTATCGACAAAGAGAGGAAATTTTATTAATCTCGTCGTTGGTACAAATGAATTTAGTGTAATTTTTAGCGAAAACTATAAAGATGATGTTTTAAAAATTGTCAGTGATAGTCATGTTATTCATTTTGGAGAGGATTTAGTTGCATTTACTTTGGTTTTTACCGGAAAATTTATGCAGACTCCTGGAATTATATATGAAATTGCCCGTCGGATGGCTTGGGATGGAATTAACGTATATGAAATTGTTTCCACTCTTAACGAGCTAACATTTGTAGTTGGTAAAAATGATTCTCTAGTTACCTATGAAGTGATTCAGAGTTTTAATTTTCAGGAAGAAAACTATTAGATTGAGGTGTTTATGAATGAATTATTATGGATTCTTATGCTGGTTCTTAATTTCGGTGCAATAATGTTTGCTTTTCGAAAATGGGGAAAGGTAGGATTAATGGTTTGGGTTCCTATTTCGGTAATAATTGCAAATATCCAAGTTACCAAAACGATTGAACTTTTTGGAATGGAAGCCACCCTAGGTAATATTGTTTATGCAACTAGTTTTCTTGCAACTGATATTTTAAGTGAGTTTTATTCTGATAAAGAAGCCAAGAAAAGCATTAAGTTTGGTTTCTTTTCTTTAATAATTATGACTGTAATGATGCAAATGGCACTGTTCTTTAAACCTGCGCCTAGTGATATGGTTCAATCCAGTTTGAGGACTGTTTTTTCACTTATGCCTAGGATTGTAGCTGGGAGTTTGTTAGCATTCTTTTTAAGCAGTTATCATGATATTTGGGCTTATAGACATTGGAAAAATCTTAATAAGCCTCTTTTTTTGAGGAATAATCTAAGTACTTTAGTAAGCCAACTAATTGATACAACAGTATTCTCCTTGATTGCTTTTTATGGAGTTTTCACGGGAAAGGTGCTACTAGAAATTATGTTTTCAACCCTTGTGTTTAAGTGGATTGTCGCAATTTGTGATACTCCAATGATTTATCTTGCAAGAAAATGGGTAAGTGATGGTAAAATTAAGGAGATAAGTATCAATTAATGAAAAAGTTACTTAATTATTTGACTTCATCAAGTTTATACAAAGACTTTTTAAAAAACCCAAGAAGTAACTTTAGGGCTATGAAACTTGAAAATTTAAGCTTATGTGGAATGTTAAAACTGTTTTATTTATCTAAGAAAATTGATGGTTTGATTTTTGCAATTTGTCCAACTGAAGAATCAGCTAAGTCCCTTTATAATGATTCCAAAATTTTTTTTGATGAAAATGTTACAATATTTCTTCCAACAAGCGGGAGGGTTTTATATTCAGATCAAAATGGAAATTCTAATGAATTCGAAAGAATTGAAGCACTTTCCCAAATTCTTAAAGCAGATAGTGGAGTAGTTTTTACCAGTCTAAGAGCTTTTATTACAAAGCTTCCAGCTCCTGATTCAGTCAAAACTCTAACTCTTACTCTTAGGGTTGGAGATGATTTTGATAGTACTCGAATTAGTAATAGACTTGTTTTAGGTAAATATTATAGAACTAATTATACTTCAATGGAAAAGGATTTTTCGGTTAAAGGTGAAGTTTTAGATATCTTTCCCCCTTCAAGTAAATATCCCGTAAGAGTTTATAGTGCTTGGGATCAAATTGAGAAAATTGTTTATTATGATGGGTTGACTCAGAAAACCATTAAAACCCTTGGTCATATTGATATTCCTCTTGCTTTATCTAAAGAAGAGGAAAACGCTGATAGCTTTATTGATAGTTATTTAACAGGCAAAGAGTTTTTCTGTTTTGATGGAGATGTAAGATTAAAAAATAGTTTTAAGGCTTTAAATAATGAAGCTAAAGCTCTATACCGAAAAAACTGGACAAGTGATCGTCAAATAGAAAGACCTTCAGAAGTATTGATGGATTTTAATAAATTTTTTGAAGAATCAGACAAAAGTTTAAAAATCCTAGATTTAGATGATAAGAAAGGTGCTATTTATAGTTTTGATGTTGATGGTCCAAGGTCATATTTTGGGAATTTTACTCTTTTTAAAGCCGATTTAGAAGGTTTATTTAATAATGGTTGGGATGTTAGTATTTTTTCTTCAAGTAAAGTTCAAGGAGATAGAATAAAGCAACTTTTACTAGATTTTGACAAAATACGCTATTTTGTAGGTACAGTTTCTGAAGGTTTCAGTTTGAGCAGAGACCGTTTTCTTGTATTGAATGATAATGAAATTTTTGGAAGAAGAAAACAACTTATTAAAACCTTAAGTAATGTTGTTTCTTCTCCTTTGGACAGTTTTGTAGATTTGAATGAAGGTGATTTCGTTGTACATATAAACTATGGTATTGGAAAATTTGTTAAAATCGATCGATTACGACAAAGAGATTATATTAAAATCCAATATGCTGATGATGAGACACTTTATGTTCCAATAGAACAGGCAAATTTAGTTCAGCGTTATATTGGAAGTGCTGGAAATGCCCCAAGGCTAGATAGGCTTGGAAGTAAAGGTTGGGAAAAGAAAAAAGCCAAGGCAAAGCACAATGCTGAAAATTTAGCAAAAAGTCTCATAGAGCTTTATGCAAGAAGAAAAAATAGCATAGGTTTTACTTATTTACCTGATAATGATTGGCAATTGAGTTTTGAGGCTCTTTTTCCTTATGAAGAAACTGAAGACCAACTTAGATGTATTGATGAAATAAAGATGGATATGGAAAGTTCAAAAGTCATGGACCGCCTTGTTTGTGGAGATGTTGGATTTGGAAAAACTGAGGTTGCCTTTAGAGCTGCCTTTAAGGCTGTTATGGGAGGAAAACAAGTAGCATTCTTAGCTCCTACAACAATTTTGAGTGAACAGCATTATAACAACTTTTTAAATCGAATTGAACGATTTCCCATAAAAGCCGCTTGTCTTTCGCGACTTGTATCTAAGAAGGATCAAAAAGAAATTTTATCAGATCTTAAAAAAGGAAAAATTGATGTTCTTTTTGGAACTCATAGAATAATTCAAAAAGATATTTGTTTTAATAACTTAGGTCTTTTGGTTGTTGATGAGGAACAACGGTTTGGGGTCAAAGATAAAGAAAGAATTAAGTCTTTGAAAGCAAATATTGATTGCCTAAGTCTTAGTGCAACTCCTATCCCAAGAACACTTTATATGTCTTTGTTAAAAATAAGAGATATGAGTATTCTTTCAAGTGCTCCTGTTGCTCGACAGGCTATCCAAACTGAAATTGAAGAATTTAATATGGATACAATAGTAAATGCAATAAGAAAAGAAACAGATAGAGGAGGCCAAGTTTTTTATCTTCATAACAGAATAGAAACTTTAGAAGAGGTTGTAAGTTTGCTTTCTTCTAAATTGCCCGATCTTGTGATTGAAAGGGCTCATGGGCAAATGTCTCCAGATTATCTTGAGGATACAATGAGACGATTTATCCATGAAGGAATTCATGTTCTTGTTGCAACAACTATTATTGAAAATGGAATTGATATTCCTAATGTAAATACTATTATTATTGACCGCGCTGATAGATATGGGACTAGCCAACTTTATCAGCTTAGAGGAAGGGTTGGCCGATCAGATGTTCAGTCTTATGCCTATCTTTTATATCCAAAAGGTAAGGTCTTAAGTGAGATAGCTTTAAAAAGATTAAAAATAATTGGAGATAATACCAGCCTAGGTTCGGGATTTAAAGTTGCCATGAAAGATTTGGAACTGAGAGGAGCTGGGAATCTTATTGGTCGAGAACAAAGTGGACAACTATCCTCTGTTGGATTAGATATGTATATAAGATTGCTGGATGAAGCTATTAGTGATCTTCAAGCCAATGAAAAAGAAAAACCAAAGAAAGACGTATTATTTGAACTTGATTACTCAGGGTTTATTCCCGATAGTTATATTTCAGAACCTAGTAGTAAATTCGAGATTTACAAGAAAATTGCTGGAATAACACAGTCTTATGAATTGGACAGCCTTATAAGTGAGATTGAAAATCGTTTTGGAACAATACCAGAGGAAGTATTAAACTTACTTTATATCGCTGAATTAAAAATTCTTTGTAGAAAACTTGATATTTACCATCTTAAAGAAAGGCAGGGTAAGGTTATTGTTGAATTTAGTAAAATTGCAAGTCTTTCAATTGATAAGCTAATTGAATTGGTAAGAACTAGTAATGGTTCAGTTAAACTAGATCCAAATCGTCCTACATACCTTGAGATGGTTACAAATGCGATAAGTTTAAAGGATAAGTCATTGTTTATTCTTGAAAAGTTACAAAGAATTGCGCCTTAATTTTTTTTATCATACCAGAATTCATAAATCTTATGATTCTTACTTATTCCTTTTTTCTCAAATCCAGTTGTTGGACGCCATGATATTTTAACCTCTTTTTCATTTTTAAAGGGGTTGTTAAGATTTGGATTGGAAGAAAAAACTTGTTTCATTTGAATAGCATAATCTTCCCAGTCAGTAACTGTGTAAATGTAACCCGAAGGTTTTAGTTTTTTTACTAGGAGCTTTACAAACTCATCGTTAATTATTCTTCTCTTATTTTGCCTTTTTTTTTGCCACGGATCAGGAAAAAAAATATGAAAACCGGAGATTGAGTTGTCAAGAATAAGGTTTTCAATGGCTTCTACGGCATTAAAACGCATTAAACGAATATTTGTTAGTTTTTCTTCTTCTATTTTTTTTAACGTTTTTGAAAAACCAAAAAGAAAGACTTCAAAGGCTATATAATTAATATTAGGATTTTCTTTGGCAATTTTTATAGTACTATCTCCCATTCCAAAACCAATTTCAATTACTACAGGAGCCGGTGAGAAGAAAATCTTATTAAAATCTAAATAATCATTACTCCAAGTTAAGCAATCTTTATAAAAATATTTTCTAAGAGCTTCAAATTGACTTGGTCTCAATCGTTGTCCCCTTAGTACAAAACTTTTTACGGGACGATTTTCTCCAGTTTTAGGAATTTCAATATGGTTTAACTCTGGGATTTCTATAAATAATTGTTCAAGTTCTGTTTTTTCGATTATTGGTTCTTTCATTTTCTTTCCTTTGATTTCTAAGAATATAGTAAAGATTAAAAAAAAAGTCCATTCATTATAAAACGAATGGACTTGAATCAAAAGGTAAGATTATTCTGATTCTTTTTCAGCCTTAGCAGCTTTTATAATATCGTCTGCCATTTTCCCGCTAAGGGTTTCATAATGGTCAAAGTCCAATTCAAAAGAACCTGTACCACTTGTCATACTCTTAAGGTCAATTGCATAGTTAAGCATTTCACTTTGAGGAACCTCAGCTTTCACTTCAAGAAGGTCTCCTCCAATATCTTCTTGTCCCTGAACCCTTCCACGTTTACTAGAAAGATCACTAAGAATATCACCAAGATATTCATTTTCAATATAAACACTTAGCGTCATATAAGGTTCAAGAAGCACTGGACCTGCCTTTTCAATAGCTATTTTTAATGCTCCTTTTGCAGCAAGTTTAAAGGCCATTTCTGAAGAATCTACAGGGTGTTCTTTTCCATCAATAAGTGTAATTGAAATATCAACCATAGGATATCCAGCTAAGACCCCTTCTACCATTGCTTCATGAAAACCTTTTTCAATTCCAGGAATGTAACCTTTTGAGACGTTTCCACCTTTAACAGCATTTCTGAAGGCGTACATTTCACCTCTTTCTAAAGGTTCAATTTCAATGAGGACTTTTCCGTACTGTCCATGTCCACCTGACTGTTTCTTATGGGCATACTCTGCAATTCCACTTTTTTTGGTTATGGTTTCACGGAAAGCAACTTTTGGAAGCTCAGTATTAATATTTATTTTTTGTTTATCTTTGATTTTATCCAAAACCATATTAATGTGAAGTTCCCCCATTCCTGAAACTACTGATTGTTTTGTTTCTTCATTAAAAGATAATTGGAATGTTAAATCTTCTTCAGTAATTTTATGAAGTGAGTCATTCATTTTATCTTCACTCTTTTTATCTCCCGCAGAAATCGCCAAAGCATAAACTGGAGTAGGAAATTGTACAGGAAGGAAAGTATATTTCATTTCAGAAGAACCTAGAAGTGAACAGTTTGTTGCAGCGCTATTGCTTTTTGCAATAATACCAATGTCTCCGGCACAAAGCATGTCAGTTTCAATTAGTTTTTTTCCTACTGCACGGTAAAGTTTTCCAGGTCTTTCTTTTCGTCCCATTGTTGGGTTTGATAATTCTGTATCTCCAGTAAGGGTT
>Ga0265294_10001244_pt1 | contig 34598 bp, 28 predicted proteins | sample MunlanPumphouse3_FD_192504 | JGI IMG/M metagenome (GOLD analysis project Ga0265294, IMG submission 192504) | Groundwater microbial communities from a municipal landfill in Southern Ontario, Canada - Pumphouse #3 | ecosystem: Environmental > Aquatic > Deep subsurface > Groundwater | place...
CGATAAAAAATTATTAAATTCATACAATGGATTGATAACCGTATATTTGTGTGTTATAAAAAAACGTGGGGCTTGTTGTTTGTAATTGAATGATATTAAATGTGTTAAATGAACTTATCGGACAATAGTGATAGAAAATAATAAAACAATATCATTTTCGTTTTTAAATTAAAACACCCCTTTAAAAAAATAAAAAAAATGGAAACCAAGAAATCAAAAAAAGCCGACTTAGAATGGAGAAAAAGAATTTTTTTCCAATTAGGAGTTTTTATGTCTTTGGCATTAGTGCTACTTATGTTTGAATTAGTTGGAGCCAAAGAAAAGGAAATCCAACAAATTGATTGGAGCAGAGATGTTGTTGATGATGATATTATTATTACAACTAAGCGCGATCCGGAAATTCCAAAACCCAAAATAGTCCCTTTATCCAAAACGGTTATAGATGTCATAAACGATTTAGACAAAAACACAAATGATGTTGACTTTGGACAGGATATAGATGAAAACACGAAAATAGATGACATAGAATACATTGAACCAATCATAGAACCCGATGATGACAAAGATGAAATATTTGCAATTGTTGAAGTAAATCCTTCTTTTCCTGGAGGCAAGGATGCATTTCATCAATACTTGAAAGACAATATAAAATATCCCAGATCAGCTATAGAAGCCCAAATAGAAGGAACTGTCTATGTTGAATTTGTTGTTGAAAAAGATGGAAGTTTAACGGATATTCATATAGCAAGAAAAAGTACATCATTACTGGATCAAGAAGCACTTAGAGTAATTAAAGCCATGCCCAAATGGATACCAGGCAAACAGCGCAATAAAGCGGTTAGGGTAAGATTCCGTGTGCCTATAAAATTTGAGTTATCATATTAATCATTTACTATAATCAACCATAAACTTTTCTGCTGTTTTAAGTGGATTTTCAGATTGCAATATAGCTGATGATACAGCAATTCCATCGACACCCATTTTTTTTATATCAACAATATCGTTGATTTGTATGCCTCCTATGAGATAAATAGGTAATGAAATTTTATTATTTCTGCATCGGTTTATTATGTCAGTTATTCCCTCAAGTCCAAGGATAGGGGAAAGATGTTTTTTAGTAGTTGTCGTACGATAAGGTCCCAAGCCGATGTAATCCGCCCCCGCATTCGCATGCATCACAATATGATCGAAGGTATTTGCTGTTGCACCTATCAACAAACGATTATCCGTTAACTGCTTTGCTTGCATTATGGGCATATCACTCAAGCCCAAATGCACACCATGAGCACCTACTTCAATGGCAATATCAACATAATCATCAATAAAAAACAACGCATTATAAGCTTCACAAAGTTTTTTTATCCGATGAGCCTTCTCTTTCACTTCTTCTTTCGGAGCTTCTTTCATCCGCAACTGTATCCAACGTATACCTCCCTTCAAAGCCAATTCAGCACTTTCTTCATAAGTATAGTTCGTTGTTTGATGTGTAATAAACTGAATAGGATATTGTTTTAAATCAATTGTATGCATAATAATATTTTTATTTATTGTTGCAAAAGCAAAAACCGTTTTAAGAGTGTGTTAAAATTTTGTGTCTTCATAAAATCATCCCAAAGATAGCCTAAAACAGCCGCCCCGCCAAAACCATATGTGGAAACGGAGGATATGGTTCGTTGATTCACACCTCCTAAGGCAATTACATTATTATCAACGATTTGTTTTTCATTTGCAAACATTAATTCCGAATCACTGAAAGCAGAATGATACCCTTTTTTTGAAATACTATCAAAAATCGGACTTAAAAATAAATAATCATAAAATGGTTTTTGAATAATGACTTCTTCTAAAGAATGACACGATCGACTCTTGTGTTGACAGTTAATATCCGGCAAAGACTTGTAACTACTGTTAAGATGTATGCCTTTTATTTCATATTCTTTACATAAGTCAAAATAATTATGTATAATAATATGCTTCTGAAAATCAGGTTTAATTTGTTTAAGAAATGCAGCATAAGATTTTTTATCTGCCTCCGGTTTACGAAGATGAAAATAATGTAATCCGTTTTCAAAAAGCAAATGTAAAGCATTTATTTCTTCATTTATAAATCCGGGAGGAGAAATAACTATGATTTTCAATTGCATAACATCAATAATTTAAATTAATTAGAGCTTTACAAAAGTACACTAAATATTGATTTACAAAAGTAAAGTATAATTTTTCATCAAAAATGTATAAAGTGAAGTTAAAAAAACATCTCATTTGAAAAAGAAGCCTTTCATAGCAAAGAAAATGTATAATTTTTGTAGAAAAAATTTCTTAAAAAGACTTGATGATATCATAATATAATGTATTTTTGCATATAAATTATGTAGGTCATAGAATAAACATTAAAATATTGATGAAATGGAACTTAAAAAATCAATAAAAGCTGATTTAGAATGGCGTAAACCTATGTTTTTTCAGATAGGGGTATTTGCAGCTCTTCTGATTGTATTAGCCATGTTTGAATTATTCGGCACCAGTGAAAAGGAAGTTGTTGAATTCGAATACAGTGGGCAAATTGTAACAGAAGATGTTATCCTTCAAACCGAACAACCCAAGGAATTACCGCCCCCACCTCCCGCGCCTATGACAACAACCATTATCGAAATTATTGATGATAACATTAGAATCGAAACGGATTTTGAAGTTGATGCAGAGTCAGATGAATCGACGGTAACACAAGAATACGAATATGTGGAATATGTACCCGAAGAAGTTGTTGAAGAAGAAATTTTTGTTGTAGTTGAAGAATCTCCTGAATTCCCCGGAGGAGAGGAATCTCGTTTGAAATTTTTAACGGATAATATTCAATATCCACGTATTGCCAGAGATGCCGGTGTTGAAGGTAGAGTCATTGTAGGTTTTGTTGTAGAACCTGATGGTCGCATTACCAACGTAAAGATCATTAGAGGAAAAGTTCAAAGCCTCGATGAAGAAGCCCTTAGAGTAACTAAGATGATGCCACGTTGGAAACCCGGTAAGCAAAGAGGTAAACCTGTACGTGTACAATTTACTATGCCGATTACTTTCTTATTGCAATAGTATTGGCTTTTTTGTAGCCTTACAGAGATTACTTGTATAAACTAAAAAAAAATGGCTAATTATCACAGTTTAATCAATGAACATTTCGGTGCTTTGGAATTACCTGAAGAACCGAAAAATTTATACCAACCCATTCGTTATATGATTTCCCAGAGAGGGAAATGGATACGTCCCGAATTATGTTTACAGGCATGTGCTCTATTTGGAGGCAATGTAAAAAACGCCATTTATCCGGCTATTGCTTTTGAACTATTACACAATTTTACATTAGTGCATGACGATATTATGGATAAATCCGACTTGCGCAGAGGAAATCCAACCATTTTCAAAAAATGGGGTATTAATACAGCTATCCTTACCGGCGATGTTCTATTTGCCCATGCATATCAATATCTACTCGAATATAAATCGATAGGAATCAATAAAATGATTTATTTATTTACATCAACCATTATTCGTATCTTAGAAGGACAGCAAATGGATATGGATTTTGAAAAAGAAATGAAAATTAAAATAGATCAATATTTGGAAATGATACGGTTAAAAACAGCTATCATGTTTGCTTCCTGTTTAAAAACGGGCGCAATAACGGCAAATACAAATGCCGAAAATCAAGAGTTTATCTATCAATTTGGTATTAATATAGGAATGGCATTTCAAATACAAGATGATCTATTTGATGTCTACGGAAATACTGAAACTATCGGCAAAACAAACGGACAAGATATTGCCAGTAACAAAAAAACATTCTTATCTGTAAAAGCTTTGGAAATAGCTAAAGGAGAGGATTTAAAAACATTAAAAAATTATTTTTCCAAAACTAAATTCGATTTTGACGAAAAATTTAATGCCATAAAGGCATTGTATGATAAATATAACATACGTTCTTTAGCCGAAACCCAAATACAAAAATATTATCAAGATGCATATAAAAACTTGGAGGCACTTAAACTTCCTGAAGAAAGAACAACTCCTTTAATTGATTATGTAAAGCAATTAATGTATAGAAGTTTTTAATCTAATGCATGAATTTCAAACATACATATAGCAATCGCAAATGGGTTATCTTCTCTTTTATAATTAGCATTTTTTTTATTTATATTATTCGCTTACTTTTTCTACAAGTATTCGATGATCAATGGGACTTAAAAGCGAAAGGTAATGCCTTACGTTACCTTACTGACTACCCTCCCAGAGGACTTATCTATGATAGAAATGGCGAACTATTGGTAAGCAATGCAATATCTTATGACTTAATGGTTATTCCTCGTAAAGTAAAACTTACGGATAGTCTCATGAACGAATTGTGTACAATACTATCCATTACTCCTGATGATTTTATGCATCGATTTAACAAAGCCAAAGCATATTCTCCCTATGTAGCATCGATTTTTGACCGACAAATTAGCGATGAAACACATGGTTATATTGAAGAACGTTTGCATCGGTTGCAAGGTTTTTATGTCCAACCTCGAACTTTACGTAAATATTTAACTTCTGCAGCAGCGCATTCTTTAGGATATATAGGAGAAGTAAATTACCCTGAAATGGAAAAAAATCCCTATTATAAAATGGGAGACTATATCGGTAAAACCGGTATAGAAAAATCATACGAAGAAGAATTGCGAGGTATTAAAGGCTGCCAAATTCTAATGGTCGATAATTTAAATCGCGAAAAAGGTTCTTTTCAAAACGGACGCTTTGATACAGCTGCCATATCCGGTAAAAGCTTATGGTCTTCATTAGATAAAGATTTGCAAGAATATGGTGAAACATTAATGCAAGGGAAAAGAGGAAGTATTGTTGCTATAGAACCTTCTTCTGGAGAGATCTTATGTCTTGTTACTTCCCCTTCTTATAAGCCGGAACTTTTAGTTGGGCGTGAAAGAGGAAGGAATTACCGTAAACTTGAACAAGACACTTTCAACAAACCTTTGTTTAACAGAGCTTTAATGGCTCAATATCCTCCTGGATCAACCTTTAAACTCGTCAATGCTTTGATTGGACAGCAAGAAGGAGTAATTGATCGCAACACACGTTACAGTTGCCATATGGGTTTTGCTTATGGAAACAGAGTCTTAGGTTGCCATGCACATGCTTCTCCGGCAGATTTGGTTTTTTCTATACAAACCTCTTGCAATGCTTATTATTGCCGAACTTTAAAAGCTATTTTAGAAAATCGTAGAGTTTATAAAACCACAAAAGAAGCTTATGATGCTTGGCATAAAAAAGTGTTGAGTTTAGGATTCGGCCAAAAATTCAATTCCGATTTACCCTATGAACTTAAAGGGAATATTCCTAAATCTGAATATTATGACCGATATTACGGATTAAATCGTTGGAAAGCAACAACCATCATTTCTATTGCTATCGGACAAGGAGAAATTCTTGCTACTCCCGTACAATTAGCGAATTTGGTAGCCATTATTGCTAACAAAGGATATTATTATACTCCTCATATTGTCAAAGCAATAGGACATAAAGACTCCCTTAATACTCGTTTTCTTGAAAAACACTATGTAGATGTTGAGGAAAAGTATTTTTTCCCGATTATAGAAGGCATGGAAAAAGCCGCTACAGCGGGTACTGTACGCAGTGCAGCAGTTCCAGGTATACGAATAGGCGGAAAAACAGGAACCGCACAAAACCCTCATGGGAAAGATCATTCTATTCTAGTATGTTACGCTCCTATTGATCAACCAAAAATTGCAATTTCTGTTATTGTTGAAAATGCCGGTTTTGGAGCTACCTGGGCAGGTCCTATCGCTAGCTTAATGATTGAAAAGTATTTAAATGATTCGATCGAACGAAAAGATTTAGAATCACGTATCATTAATTCTATTCTCTATTAAAACATGATTAAAACAACACATAAAAATATTGATTGGCTATTAATTTTATTGAGTGTTGCTCTTATTGCCATAGGATGGATTAACATCTATTCCACAACTGCCAATGATTTTACTTCCTTTAACTTCCAAGCGAATTACGGTAAGCAACTCATTTGGATTGGCAGTGCCATTATACTAGCCTTATTTACTATGGTTATCAATTATCGCTTTTACCCAAGCTTTGCCACCCCTATTTACATAATATTTACTCTTTTGTTACTGACGGTTCTTTTTATTGGCAATACTACCAAAGGAGCAACTTCATGGTTTGGAATCGGAAATATTGGTATTCAACCAGCTGAATTTGCAAAATATGCCACATGCCTCTTATTGGCTCGCTATGTTTCCGACAAAGATTGCGATCTTACAAAAAGTAAACATCTATTCATTGCCTTGATTATTATTATCATTCCTATGATTTTTATACTATTACAAAATGATACAGGTTCAGCACTTCCGTTTTTATTTTTAATTTTCGCTTTGTTTAGGGAAGGACTTAAATCATGGATTTTAATAAGCGGATTTACTGCTATCATCTTGTTCGTTCTACTTGTATTTCTTAATCAATGGATAGTCGTGGGAATAGTCAGCGTGATTCTTTTCACTATATTATGGTTGTTCCGAAAAATAAAACGAAATTATCCGGGGGTTTTACTTATCTATGCTCTAATCATTGTGTATATTTTTTCCATCGAAACCGTATATAATAAAGTTTTAAAAGATTATCAACGTGCTCGCATAGAAACTTTATTTGGGAAAATTGAGGATGCCAAAGGGATAGATTACAATGTCATACAATCAAAAATCGCCATAGGTTCAGGTGGTTTTTTTGGAAAAGGATTTAGAAACGGTACGCAAACTACTCTAAATTTTGTCCCGGAACAAAGCACCGATTTTATTTTTTGTACCATAGGCGAAGAATGGGGATTTGTAGGATCAAGCTTTGTTTTATTACTCTATGCACTGCTTATTTGCCGCATTATTTTACGCGCTGAACAACAAAGAGAGGCTTTTGTAAGAGTGTATGGCTATTGTATTGCATTTATATTTTTTGCTCATTTCACCATTAATATCGGAATGACTATCGGACTTATGCCGGTAATTGGTATTCCTCTCCCATTCTTGAGTTATGGAGGTTCTTCTTTATTAGCATATACTCTTATGTTATTTACCTTTTTGAACCTCGATGCTAAAACAAATCATTGGACTTAATGTAATTTGTTTTTTACTTTAATCGATAAAAACATCTTAAGTTCCCTGTTATTTAGATGAAATTTCACAAATAACTATATCTATTATCCACACATTCAATATATAAATAAATTTCAAACATAGCAAAAATACAAAGGATTTTTTTAGTACTTTTGCAGTGGAGAAATGGCAGAGTGGTCGATTGCGGCGGTCTTGAAAACCGTTGATCTTCACGGATCCGGGGGTTCGAATCCCTCTTTCTCCGCAACCTTCCTTACTAATTTACCAAACGTTTATTCTTAAAAATGAATTTTAATGATAATGAATTTATTCCTGTTTAACTATTATTATTTTATATAAATTTGCATGCTCAAATAAAAACTCAATGTTAAATAATACAATTAATATTCTTTTAGTGGATGATGAAATTGACATTTTAGAATTCATCCGATATAATCTACAAAAAGAAGGATTTAATGTCTATACGGCAAACGATGGGAAAAAAGCTATTAGTAAAGCATTAGAAATCAAACCTCATTTAATCCTTTTAGATGTTATGATGCCCGAAATGGATGGTATTGAAACTTGTATAGAATTGAAAAAACATAAGGAATTAGAACAAACAATCATAGCATTTTTATCTGCTCGATCGGAAGATTATTCCCAAATTAGCGGATTAGATTCTGGAGCAGATGATTACATAACTAAACCCATACGTCCTAAAGTATTGATATCAAAAGTAAATTCATTATTACGCCGTTTCACCGATCTTACATCTTCCGAACAAAATCTCAATATTTTAAAATTAAATAATTTAATTATTGATAAAGAAAAATATGTAGTGATTAAGGATGGAACGAGTTATTTTCTTCCACCTAAAGAATTTGAAATTCTTTATTTATTAGCCTCAAAAAGCAATAAAGTAATCCGACGCGAAGAAATTTACACAAGTATATGGGGTAATAACATCTATGTTGGCGATCGTACCATTGACGTTCATATTCGAAGATTACGCAAACGAACCGGCATAGAAAACATAAAGACGGTAAAAGGTGTAGGTTATAAATACGAAGAATAAAAAAACAGCAATTCTATAAGCCGGATTCTGTATTTTGATTACTCAAAACTTCTGTCATTTATCTAGGATGTTTATCACTAAACACCTCAAGCGACCTACCCTCCGAGATTGGGCGAGCAACCCTTTAGCCTCGGTCTACATGGTCTTACAACCCATAAGGTTTGCCCCTATAAACAGTCACCTGTTTATAGCGTGAGCCCTTACCTCACGTTTTCACCCTTACCTTTTGCAAGGCGGTTATTTTCTGTGGCACTATCTGTACTTGTTTTCACAAGCCCTTCCCGTTAGGAAGTATGGTGCTCTATGTTGTCCGGACTTTCCTCTGTATGAATCTTATCCATACAGCGACAGAACGAATTGCTGTTTTTAATCTAAAAAAGAAACATCCCCTTTGCCTTCACGTATAATCGAAATATCATCGTTGATACAACGAATCACCGTAGAAGGTACGTAATCACCGGCTCCTCCATCTATAACAATATCAACCAAAGATTGATATTGTTCATATATTAGCTCAGGTTCTGTATAATACTCCAAAAAGTCATCTTTGATTTTTAAAGATGCATTTAAAATGGGATGCCCTAGTTTTCCAACGATCGAACGAGCTATATTATTATCGGGCACCCTTATTCCTACTGTCTTCTTTTTTTGGATAAATTTCGGCACATTGCTGTTTGCTTCTAAAACAAATGTATAAGGTCCAGGCAATAAATTTTTCATTAATTTAAACACTACATTCGATAATGGAAGTGTATAATCCGATAAGTTTTTTAGATCGTAACAAATAAAAGAAAAATTTGATTTTTCTCTTTTTTTACCGGTTATGGCACATAAATGGTCTAAAGCTTTGGTATTATATAAATCACATCCAATTCCGTAAATTGTATCCGTAGGGTAAATAATCACACCTCCATCATTCAAACATTCTACCACTTGATTGACTAAACGTTCATTAGGATTATTTTCATACAGTTTTAAAAGCATATATCTTTTTTTAAAAAAAAGGGTAAGCTACTTATATCGCATCGCTCAACCATCTTACCCTTGCTATCTTCCAATCCTGGGGGAGTTCAACAGGAGCAGATCGTATAAGACTTACCCAGCTGCAAAAGTATAATTTTTTTTGAAACAAAAGTTCTTCAATACTGAATTGATTCATTATTTTTAAAATAGTCCTGTTTTATTCATCAAAGGTGTCATTTTTATTTCATCCAATGAATTGAACTTTATATTTTATTTATTTCAGTGATCGAATATCTCCTTTTTATCGTTCAGATATATTTTCATTCAGTATTTCGAGAATGGATTCACATATATAGCGAGCAGCTTGCCCCTTACCAAATACCGGTGGAAAATTAAGAGGTGGATGTTGCACAAAATAATGATATGTTTGTGCGATTGCATCGGCCTTCGTATCGCATAACAAACCACATTTGTTGTGCAACAATTCAATCCATTCGGTTTCAGATCGGAGAATGATACAAGGTTTTTGAAAAAAATAAGCCTCCTTTTGCACACCTCCTGAATCGGTAATAATCAAACTTGCACGTTTTTCGACATACAACATCTCTAAAAAGGAAAGGGGTTCCACACAATGTATGTATGGATGATTGGAGAATGTCTGATAGATTTCTTGAGGCAAAAGAATAGTGAACATCTTGCGTGTACGTGGATGCACAGGGAACAATATGTTTATTTTTTTTTCTGCAATTTTCAACAAACCTTCTACAAAACCCTGCAAATGCTCCTTACTATCGGTGTTATGTTGACGATGAAAAGTAGTAAGGATAAATAATTCCTTCGTATGTTGTAAGAAAGATCGTAAAGCGAGAGTATCTATCGATATTTTTTCAGCATAATATAAAGCATTGTCATACATCAAATCACCGCTAAACATTATTTTTTTATTGCTTTTATGATAAGGTTTACTTCTGTTTAGCGAAACACCTTCTTTTTGCAGATTATTCATCGCCGTTTGGGTAGCACAATATAAATAAGTAGCAAGCTTATCGGTCTCGACACGTACAACTTCTTCGGGCATAGTTTGATCATAGGAACGCATCCCAGCCTCAATATGTGCCAAAGCTATGTTACAATGATCGGCAGCCAAAGCACCGGCTAAAGTAGAATAAGTATCTCCATATACTATTACCAAATCCGGTTTTTCTTGCTGTAAAATTTGTTCAATGCTACACACAGCTTTCCTCATAGGAAAAGTGCCTTGGTTTGTATGAAGGCTTAAATGATAAGCCGGCACATCGATTTGCAATTCGTTAAAAAACACTTCCGACATGTTTTTATCGTAATGTTGACCTGTATGTATAATCTTATGATCCAATTTCGTAGAAAAATATCTGTTAACAACTCTAGCAAATGCAGCAAGTTTGATGAATTGAGGCCTGGCTCCTATAATGGAAACTATTTTTAACATTAGGGTTGTAGATTTTGTAAACTGTCAGATGATGAATCGATATGCTTATCTGTAATAAAACCTTTAGCTTCTTTGACTTTAGGCAATACCCATACCGCAATATTATACGTAGGTTTATACATAATAATATCTTCTTTTGCTTGGGAACTGATTAGTTTTTCATACACATCAACCGAATTTATATAATAAAAAATAATACCGAAAAAAAACATTACTTTAAAAGCACCAAAAAGTAAACCGGCTATTTTATCGATGATATCAGGTATTATAATTGACATACATGCTTTTAGCATTGTGCCAATTATAAAAATCCCGGCAACAATGAGAATAAATGTAACAGCCCAAGCCACTAAATGCATAATTTCGGATTGCTTACCTATAAAACCTTCGATAATGTTAGAAAAAGTAAATGCTCCCCAAGCACCTATTATAAGAGCAAGAATAGATAACACCTCACACATAAGCCCTTTTTTAATTCCTTTGAAAGCAAACCAAACCATAGCTATAATGATGATAAAATCTATAATCTTAAGCATACTTACTCTTTACATTGACTGGCAAAACGTGTTGCACGAATAAAATCTTGTAGCTCTTCATTATCAGATTCAAGCACATTTGTATTACTACCCTTCCACCATAGTTTTCCCTCATAAATAAAGGAAATGGTTTCACCTATTGCCATTACCGAATTCATATCATGAGTATTGACTATCGTTGTAATATTATATTCATGCGTAATCTCAGAAATCAGTTGATCGATTACCAAGGAAGTTTTTGGATCTAACCCTGAATTAGGTTCATCACAAAACAAATATTTAGGATTTAAAGCAATGGCTCGGGCAATGGCTACTCTTTTTTTCATTCCTCCACTTAATTGGGAAGGATATAAACTATGTGCATTCCCCAATTGCACTCTATCCAAGCAAAAATTTACTCTTTTTATTTTCTCACTATTACTTAAATCAGAAAGCATTATCAAAGGAAATTTCACATTTTCTTCTACGGTCATCGAATCAAACAAAGCACCCCCTTGAAACATAACACCCATTTCTTGGCGTATGATTTTTCGTTCGGATTTCGACATTTTCGAAAAATCTCTGTTGTCATATAGTATGCCTCCTTTATCCACTTCGTACAAACCTATCAAACATTTCATTAATACTGTTTTACCTGAACCGCTTTGTCCTATGATTAAGTTTGTTTTACCAGGTTCAAAATGACAAGAGATATCGTGTAAAACTTCTCTATCTTCGAATATCTTATATACGTTTTTTGTTTCTAACATGATTATCCTAAAAAAATTTCGGTAAGTACAAGATCGAATAATAATATCATAAAACTGCTATTCACTACAGCTTTTGTACTTGATTTTCCAACTTCCAAAGCACCTCCTTCTGTAATATAACCCCAATAGCCAGATATAGAAGATATTAAAAATGCAAAAACAAAGGTTTTGAAAATCGAATAATAGATATCACGTGCAACAAACCAAGAACGAAGTCCTTCTATATATTGTGATGAAGGTATAATTCCTAAAAATTCACAAGCTACCCATCCGCCAAATAAACCCAGAAAAATACTAACCACAATTAATAAAGGATTTATTACACTGCAAGCTATAACTTTCGGGAATATTAGATGTGAAGCAGAATTTATGCCCATGGTTTCCAATGCATCGACTTGTTCGGTTACTTTCATCGTTCCGATTTCTGAAGCAATACGCGAACCTATCTTACCGGCTAAAAAAACACTGATAATCGTAGGTGCAAACTCTAACACAACAGACTGACGTACTACAAATCCAATCGTCCAGCTCGGTAATAAAGGATTTTCAACTTGCAAGTTTGTTTGAATGGTGATAACTGCACCCATAAACACTGAAATAACGGAGACAATCAACAATGAATCTAAGCCCAATCCATTCATTTCATTTACGATTTGTTTTCTGAAATAAGGACCATTTTCGGGCTTTGCAAAAACACGTTTCATCAGAAGCAAATAATCCCCAATATTATGTAAAGCTATCTCTAACAGGTTCTTTTGCAAACTACTTTTCCCGGTTAATCCTATATTAAAAATGGAATTTTTATTCATCAATTGCAAGTAATTTGAATAGATATTTTTTATAATTTATGATATAATTATGTAAACGTCTTATAAGTATATTTATTTCATTTGGTTTAATAATCTCTGTAATCCTTATCTACATTATATTTCAAATCTTTCAACATCCCCGATTTAACATTTATGGCAAATTCAAATCCTCTATAGCTACCAAAGGGCCTCCACTTAAAGGACATCTCCCAACAATGTAAATCCCTGTAAATATCGAAAGAAGAAACCGAAATCATTTTATTGGTAAAATCATATCCAGTAGTAAAGCCCAATCGCCATTTCTGTGTTAAGTGTATATTTCCATTTATATTCAAAGTATTGGTAATTCTTTTATTATATTTGTTTGTATCTCTAATGCTTACATTATAATACCTCATATTATCCGATAGATTATAGCTAAAGGAATATCTGAAGCTTATATTCCATTTACCGAGAGATGAAAAGGAGGTATTGTTTTCTTCTTCATTGCTTTTCTTATTTTTAAAGGTTTGATCATTGAGGGAATAGTCTAAGGATACAGACCACGATGTATTCGATAAACGAAATAATTTTTTATTCACATTTATCTCGAAGGTATCAACCTTTCTGCCTTGAGAACCTATAATATAAGGATCAAGTCCTGCTGAGAAGTTAAGGTACAAGGCTTTTAAAATAGTAGTCCTTCCGTTGATGGCTAAAGGTTGCCAGCGAAAAATAATAGAATCATCAGCGGTAAAATTATAAGAAGAACTAATGGTTACGTTCTCTATTAAAGTTACTTTCTTCGTTTTACCAAGGCTATCTTTTTTATTTGAGACTTTCATTTCGAGCTTATTGCTTAAGCTAAACGTCATAATAGCCGATTGTTTATCCAGAGGTCTGCCATATAAAAAGCCTTCGGTTGGCGAATATACTATTTCCTTTTGCATAATTGAATCATAATATGACTCAAAATGATCCCTATTTATGTTCGGTCTATATGCAAACGACAAAGCCGGTATCATTTCATGTCGAAAGGCTTTTACTTTTCCTTTTTTCAAGGAATACATTCCATATAAAGTAGTACGTAAGGTTGATGTATACCCAAAATCATGAATCGCCCAAAATCCGTAAACAGTATCTTTCTGAATTTTTACGTTACCATTGGTATCTTGCCCCCACGATTGATAGGCTCCTCTAAACTGCCAATATTCATTCAAATTTATCGTATTATTCCAATCCAAATATTTTAGCACTTTAATAGTACTCGAAATTGGAATAGCATGCGACATACCAAAATTCATGTTAGCAGGAATTTGTTTTTCAAGAGGCAGGGTATCGTATAAATGCATGCGATTAGTCATTATCAAATTATACGACATCGATATGTTTTCATACCAGCGCAATTTACCAACCACTTCTCTACGTCGTAATGGATAAAACTGGCTGATATTAAAATTTATATTAGGTAAATTAAGTTGCATTAATTTTGTTTGCACATTTTGTGATAAATCGGCATTTACGCCCAATGAAAAATTAGAAGCCCAAGAAGTAGAAAAACTAATGGCAGAAGTAAAATTTGTATTTACATATTGGTCGACATCAACAATATTTCTTTGATTAAACGAACTAGTCAAAAAATTAACATCGGCCGAAAAGCGGTTTCGAGGATGTGCTTTGGGATCTTGAGTATGTCGCCAAGTAAGTTTAAAATCGTTCGATATTCTATAGGAAGGCGTTGTTTGTTCGCCCGAACGTGTTAAGCTGTAGGCAGCATCCACATAACCGGAGAACTTATAACGTTTAATGTAATTAGATTTGGCATTGAGGGTAAAAGATCCACGAGTATAAATATCACCGGTAATGGCTATATCGAACATATCGTAAAAAGCCGCATAAAAGCCTATCCCTTTGAAATAAAATCCTAATTCGGCCGATTCGCCATAAGAGGGAATTAAAATGCCGTTACGATGTCCTTTTTGATTAGGGATCAACGAAAAAGGCGCTGCTAATGGAGTAGGAACATCCGCTATATGCAGTTGAATAGGTCCGGTAACTATTTTATCATTGGCAATGACTTTAGCTTTTTTAAATGTAAACCCGTAATGCGGATGCGATAAATTACACGTAGTAAAGGAACCCCGGTAAACAAAATTCACACTGTCGTTCATTTTTTTCACCATCTCACCATGTAAAAAGCCATCCGATTCTTGGGTGATGACTTGCGATACCAAACCTTTTTTTGAATTAAAATTATAGCGCATTTCGCGCGATTTAAACTCCGTTTGATTTTGTTTAAACACCGGATTCCCTGCCAATTGACCTGAACTGTCTGCAATTCCTTTGGCGAACAATTCGTTATTATCAAAATCAATTTCCATATAATTTGACGTCAATTGAATATCCTCATAGTTTACTTTGACAAGATGATGTAAATACGATTTTTTATTTTTTATATCAAACTGTATGGAATCTTCCGCATAATAATCAACAGGTGATGTAATGGCATCTTTAGATATTTGTAAGAGCGTATCCTCCACGGCTACTGTATCGAGTATTTGCAGACTATCGTCTGAAGTAACAAGATTAAGTGAATCAACAATCCGATTAACTCCCTTCAATAAATTTGTCTTCTTTGTTGAAAGACTGACACTATCAGTCTCTTGAGCTATAGATACACATAAAAATCCTGTAAAAAAGAAATATTGCAGGATGAAAACAATGCGTAAATATTTTTTTAACAGACTGTTATACAATTTTTTTAAATTGATTTTTATAAAGAAATTTTATATACTTTTGCACAAAATTTCGTTTGCAAAAGTACAAAAAACCCTTATAGACTTAAACATTATAACGGTGAAAATTAAAAATAACAAAAACACGGCACCATGAGAAAATTAGTACACAGATTAACGGTATTATGGCTAAGTTTATTGTTATGTTTTATAGGCTTAATGGGCAACTCCTATGCCGGCTCCATCAAAACGGTGGTTATTGATGCCGGTCATGGCGGTCATGATCCCGGCGCAATAGGAAAATCAAATACTTGCGAAAAAGATATCAACCTAAAACTCGCCCTTAAAGTTGGGAAGCTTATAGAAGAAAACTTTAAAGACATAAAGGTAGTTTATACGCGCGATAAAGATGTTTTTGTGGAATTACGTCGACGTACGCAAATTGCTAACGAAAACCATGCTGATTTATTTATTTCCATCCATTGCAATTCTGCTCCCAACAATACCAGCAATGGGACGGAAACTTTTGTGATGAGCACCAACAATACAACCGCTAATTTAGCGGTAGCTCAAAAAGAAAATGCTGCTATTTTATTAGAAACCAATTACAAAGATAATTACGAAGGATTCGACCCTAATTCTGTCGATGCATATATCATTTTCTCATTATATCAAAATGCTTACTTAAACCAAAGCATAAAATTCGCTTCCTGTGTCCAAAAACATTTTCGAGAAAATCTCAAACTCCCCGACAGAGGCGTCAAACAAGCCGGATTTCTTGTATTATGGCGTACAACCATGCCCAGTGTACTGATTGAAGCCGGTTTTCTCAGTAATCTAAAAGAAGAATCTTACTTAGCTTCCGAAATAGGACAGAATGAAATTGCCCAATCTATTTTTAAAGCCTTTTGTGAATGGAAAAAAGAAAAAGAAAAAAATATAGCATCATCCCATACAGTTGTTAACCTTACAAGCAATGATAATCAAGAAAAAAACCCTAACTCATCCCAAATTAACAGCGATAAAGAAGTTTTTTTCAGCGTACAAATATCTTGTCTGACAGACAAAAAAAATCTAAACGATCCCATATTCAAAGGACTGCAAACTATGAGAATGTGGCAAAACGGCAAATACTATTGCTATGCAGCCGGTGAAGAAACAAGTTATGAATCTGCCGTTTCACTACTTAACAGCATTAAAAACAAAGGGTTTCCCGATGCTTTTCTGATCGCCTTTCGAAACGGGGAGAAAATCTCTATCAAAGAAGCTAAAAAATATTTAAACAAATAAGAAAAAACATAGTGTCAAAGAAAATATTTAAAACTCAAGAAATTAAAATTGCTGTTTTAGCAATCGTCAGTTTATTTTTAATTGTATGGGGTATCAATTTCTTAAAAGGGAAAAACATATTCAGTAAACAAAACACCTATTATGGAATTTTTGATAATGCTCAAGGCTTAATGCCCGCCAACACCGTCTATATTAATGGTGTGAACGTTGGTATTGTAGATGAAATTCAACTCATCGAACCTTCACTGGATAAAGTATTGGTTACATTTAGCGTCAGCAAAAAAATTAAAATTCCTGTCGATTCAAAAATAAATATAGTTCCTCCGGCAGTGATAGGCTCTCTACAATTGGAATGTATATTAGGCAAAACCCAAACCTATTTTTCAGATGGCGACACCTTGATCGGACACATTCAACCCGGCTTACTTTCCAACTTCGATAACATGAAACATAATATCGACACCATCATTACTTCGTTGAAGGATCTTATGCAAAATGGAAGCATTCAAGCCTCGGTTGAAAATTTACATTCCACCACTAGCAAATTGGATTCCATTATGTATTCCGGTAAAATAGAAAGTATTATAAATGATATCCAAGATTTAATCGCAGTACTTTCTTCCAATAAAACCGAAATTGATGGAATTATTAAGGATGTAAACACATTCTCAGGCTCTTTAGCCGAAACCGACATACCGGCTACATTGAACGAATTGTCGGCCAGACTCAAACAAGCGGAACACATATTGTCCAAAATCGAAAACGGTGAAGGAACTTTGGGACAACTCAATACCAACGATACCTTATATCAAAACCTGCAAAAAACGATTAATAGCTTAGACCTTTTAGTAAGCGATATCAAAGCCAATCCTAAACGTTATATCAATATCAGCATCTTCGGAGGCAAAAAGAAATAAATGTATTTAAAAAGCATTCATTTACTTAATTTCAAAAATTATACCGATGCCCACTTTCAATTTACCGAAAGAATAAATTGCTTGGTCGGACTCAACGGTGTAGGAAAAACCAATCTATTGGATGCAATCTATTATTTGTCGATGTGCAAAAGCTATTTCAACCATTCCGACCAATTAAACATCAATCATCAGGCAGATTTTTTTGCCATCCACGGTAGTTTTGAATTCATCGATATTGAAGGTGAAACCAAAGTGTCGTGCATTCAAAAAAGTAATTCACGTAAAATATTTAAATTCAATCAAAAAGAATATACGCGTTTGTCCGATCACATTGGCATATTACCCTCTGTGATGATTTCTCCCTACGACAGCGACTATATCAACGGAAGCAGTGAATCACGCCGCAAATACTTCGACAGTGTGATTGCTCAATACGATAAAATCTATCTTGATACACTGATTCAGTATAATAAAGTATTGCTGCAACGCAATGTCTTACTGAAACAATTTTGTGAAAAGGGATGCTACGACCAAGATGCTATTGATATCTGGAATGATAAATTATTAGATTACGGCACATCCATTTATCAAACGAGATGCAAATTTATCGAAAACTTCTATCCTGTATTCAAAAAATATTTCAGCGATTTATCCCCACAAACTGAAAATGTCAGTATAGAATATGAAAGCAAACTCCATTCCGGGGCTTTTGCCGATCTTTTAGCCGATGCTAAACAAAAAGATATGGCTTTGCAATACACATCTGTAGGTATACATAAAGACGATTATTTGTTTTTTATGAACGGCTATCCGGTAAAAAAATTTTGTTCACAAGGTCAACAAAAAACTTTGCTCATCGCACTTAAACTTGCTCATTTTGAATATTTAAAAATAATAAAAAAAGTAAATCCCCTACTCCTTTTAGACGATGTTTTTGATAAATTAGACGACACGCGGGTGGCTTACCTTACATCCATGGTTGCCAATGAACATTTCGGACAAGTATTTATTAGCCACACTCAAAAAAATCGAATGGAAGAACTCTTTCATCCCAAAGGCATCTCTTATTGTTTGCATGAATTATAAAACACTCTCCAACAAATTTTAGTAAAATTGATGCCGATTGTAAACAATCTGTTTGAATCTATCCTTATACAATTTAAATGTATAGGCATACAATTTAAATACATAGTTATACAATTTAAATGCATAGGCATACCGATTTCCTGAGAAGTGCTAAAAAAATGATACCTATAGAAACTTAATTCACAAGTAGATAAATCTGATTGCAAATACATCTCCCCCTTTAAAATAAATTTTAGATTTTTTTATTCAAAGTGGCAAAACATAAAAAATAATAATATACTTTTGCATACATAATAATATCATTTTAATATCACAAATAAAAAGAAATAATGAAAACAAAAGAATTTGTAAAAGAGCTTAGATCAAGCTCAAATGGTTTTTTACATTTATTAATTAATGTAGCTTTAGTGGCACTTACGCTTATATTAGTTATCCAGTTTGGAAACAACAATAACGGTGTAGGTATTATTATTAGTTTTTGCGTATTAACCACCGCTTGGATACTTCATCTCATAGGCTTTGTATTAATTCAGCCTAATATGTCGGTAGTATTAACGTTCTTCGGAGTATATTCGGGCACCATCAAACAAAACGGTTTTTTCTGGATTAATCCTTTGTATGGGAAAAAGAAACTTTCCTTACGCGCTTTAAATATGGATATTGAACCCATAAAAGTGAACGATAAAAACGGCAATCCCATCATGATAGGATTGGTATTGGTTTGGAAAATTGAAGATACCTATAAGGCTTGTTTCGACATTGACTCATCCAACACAAGTGGTACTAAGGCTATCAGTTTAAAAAGTTTTGAGCATTTCGTGCAAGTACAAAGCGATGCCGCCTTGCGCAAAGTGGCAGGTTTATATGCTTATGATCATATTGACCATAAAGTAGAAGAAATCACCTTACGTTCAGGAGGCGAAGAAATCAACGATCGTTTGGAAGAAGAACTTATGGAACGTTTAAGCATAGCCGGCATACATGTAAAAGAAGCCCGTATTAACTACTTAGCTTATGCCTCAGAAATTGCGGGTGCCATGTTACGCCGTCAACAGGCCGAAGCCATTATTGCAGCCAGAGAAAAAATTGTGGAAGGAGCTGTTTCTATGGTCGAATTAGCCCTTAACAAATTAGAAGAAAACCATGTGGTTGATTTGGATGAAGACAAAAAAGCTACTATGGTAAGCAATTTATTGGTCGTATTGTGCGCCGATGAATCGGCTAGTCCTGTTATCAATACTGGGAGTATTTATTAAACAAATACGTACAATGGCACAAAAAAAACCGTTTGTTCTCCGTTTAGACGAAGAAATGATGAAACAGCTCGAAAAATGGGCTGCCGATGAGTTTCGTAGTATCAACGGACAAATAGAATGGATATTAGATCAATCGTTAAAAAAAGCAGGCAGGAGAAAAAAAGCTGCATCAAATGAAAAAGATTCATAAAACTTGGAGTAAGCGGGTAAATCCTAATCCCCCGCTTACTCTTTGATTTTTCGGATCGATAAAAACGTCTTGTAACTTGAGACTTTCTTCTCGTAATTCGTAATTTTCTGAGCACGAAAAAAACAATAAAAAAATGTATCTAACAAAAAAAAATGTATTTTTGCCTCGTAAATCAAAACCCATAAAATGGAAGTAATAAAATAAAATTCAAGCCATAAAATTTAAACCATATGAAAACACAGCAGTATTTATATCTATTCTTAATCTTTATAGCAATCATTGCTCATTCTTGTGGAGAAGAAGGTGAAGAGAAACGCATGCAAGCAAGCTTATCCAGCAATGAAATATGTAAAAACAATTTGAAATCGGCCGATGAGACCCCTGACAGCATTTCGTGTGTTGAATATCAATACAATGAAACTACAAAAACTTTGACTTTAGTGCATATCAATGCAGGATTTAATTGTTGTCCGGGTAAGCTCTCTTGCGAGGTATCTTTTCAAAACGATACCCTTAGGGTTGAAGAGTTTGAAAAAGAAGCTTCATGCCATTGTTGTTGTCTTTACGATCTTAACATTGCGATTAAAAACATAGAAAAGAAAAGCTATCACATCCAATGTATCGAACCCTATGCAAAAGGGTTAGCTCCTTTATGTTTTGATATAAACTTAAACCATAACTACACGGGGAATTACAGCGTTATTCGCAAACAATATCCTTGGGGAATAAATTCAATGTATTAAATTTTGTGGTAATTATGATAGAGAAAATATCAAAAGGAATTAGTTTTAAAGGATTTTCTTCTAATATTGGGGGACTAATCTTAATAGCAGGCATAGTATGGTTGCTTGCAGGGAATCATAAGCTTTTAGCTATTATTACTATTATCGTAGGATTTATTGTTTTTCTTGCCATAAAAGGAGTGCTGATTGATTATGATAAAGAAAAAATCAAAGCCTATACGGATTTGTTGTTATTAAAATTTGGGAAATGGGAAACACTTAACGATTACAACAAAATTGTTCTCAAGTTTCTCAACGAATCACAAACCATGAATATGGCAAGCATCAGCCGTACCTATACGACTAAATCTTTCGATATATATCTTGAAAATGAAAACGGGAAAAAGATTTTGTTGAAGGAATTCATACATTACGAAAATGCTAAAGAGTTTCTGGATAAATATGCCGACAAATTGAATATGGAAAAATCTGATAATTATAAAGCAGCTTTTGAGAAAATTGAACAAGCCCGACAACAAAGAGAAAGATATTAAAACTTTTTATTAACTTAAAATATTAAACATATGAAATCTGAAAAACAATTTGAATGTTGTCCTCCTTTCGACCCCACTCTTTGGGACGATAAATTATTCGAGTGGAACAATAAACTTTTTATCAAAGATAGCGTACGAACTTTTTTCTTTATGCCTTTAAATTTCGGAAAAGTAGTAAGGAGATTGGATAAAAAATTAAAAGCCAACGGAGCCGATTTCAGCGAAGCCGTTTGTCTTTCCGATCATACCAGCAAATGGAATATGGATATTTATGTTTCGTTAAACAAAGAAATCAACGATCCATCACTTAAACGTTTCAACGGTTCTTTTTATAGTAAAGTGTACGAAGGTGATTTTAAAGATACAGGAAAATGGTGTAGCAATTATGAAACGTATACTAAAACAAAAGGATTTAACATTAAAAAGATGTATATGTGGTATACCACCTGTCCGAAATGTGCGAAGAAATATGGGAAAAACTACACGGTCATACTGTCGGAAGTAGAAGAAAAGACTTAATTATAAATTGTTTACATTGCCGTTTCAACACTTAGGGTTTTTTCACTATAAACTTTTATTAAATAGAAAAGAATAATATCCTACTAAGGTGTGTTTTTAATGAAAAAAATTGTATTTTTGCCTCATAAAATAAAATACTTAAAAATATAAAAAATAGTTAGCCCTATGAAAACATCCCTGTTTATATCCCTGCTTTGGATTATGATTGGTATCGGTGCCGCTTCCTGCGACAAAGATAAAGAAGGTAAGCTTTTAGATGCCAGCCTCATGTGTAATCTTACGTGTAAAAACACTTCTTTGTCGGGGAATCTTGTCCCTGATACTATTTCACGTGTTGATTACCAATATAATGAAACAACAAAGACACTAAAGTTTACACATGCTAATTCTGGCTTTAATTGCTGTCCGGAAGAAATAGACTGTAAGGTAAGTTTATACAAAGACACCCTTAAAATAGAAGAGTTTGAAAAAGAAGCCTCCTGCGATTGCAATTGCCTGTATGACCTGAATATTGACATCCAAAAAATAGAGAAAAAAATATATTATGTACAATTCATTGAACCCTATGCTAAAAAATTAGATCCAATACGTTTTCAAATGAATTTGAATGAGGTATCATCAGGGTTTTATGAAGCGGTTCGCAAACAATATCCATGGGGAGCCAGTGTGATTTACGAATAATATCAAAGTTATAACTCGTAAGTGTAGATTCCATCCTCAAGAAGTTGACGGAATTTCAATTCCACTTATAATTTGTCTTCCCGGCAAGAAATCCCAAACCGCAAGGAAGTAGTATTAAATTGTTTCCTCTTTTCCTTACATTTTCTTGAATATACACTATGGTTATGTAATTCTTTTTAGTCTGTCTTTTACCGGTTGGTTGAAAATCAGAGGCACCAGTTCAACTTCGACGTTACTTGTGTCCAATCCAAAGGCTTTCACATCGCTAATCCCTGTTTTTTTCAGTAAATAGTAAGCATCCATAATAAACTGGTCGACGGTTTTAAAATCAAAATCATAATTCTGAATCCTTTCGATAACTACAAAGCGGAAGTCACTCATAATATTATAATCATGGAGCGATTGGTATTTACTGGTAATATCAAATTCTTTATTGGCAACCAAATCGTCCAATACTTGCTTAAAGTATAAATTGATACGAGAATCGACTTTATATCCCAAGCGGAATTCCACCCTGATGATAACGTCAGGCACAATAGGACAAACGGTATATTCCATGGTTCGAGGCTCATCCACAATATGAATATGAATTAACCAATAGGTATCGGCACGTTTGGGTCTTTTATGAATAATGGAATAAATAATCTTCGATTCGATATCGGTTTCCAAATCGGCTTTGGTAAGATACACAAGGTTAGAGGCGTATTTAGGAAGACTTTGGTCTTTACTTAAATTAACAATGACATTCTTATAATCATCGATTTTCACAAATTGCAAGAAGGTTTTTTTAATTTCTCGCCCCTTAAACCATACATACATAATAAATAACAAGACCGTAGCAATCAAAATAGTAACCCAACCGCCATTGACGAATTTATACATATTGGCAATTAGGAAAGAGCCCTCGATGGTTAAATAAACGAGTAATAAAGTGATAACAAAAAACCATTTCTTTTTTTCCAATCGTAAATACACCGACAATAAGATTGTCGTCATTAGCATGGTAATGGTAATAGCCAAACCGTAAGCGGCCTCCATCTTGGCCGATTCTTTAAAAAACAATATAACACAACAACAAGCTATCCATAAAAATTTATTGATACTGGGTATATAGATTTGTCCTTTACTGGTAGCAGGATATAAAACTTTTACTTTTGGCCAGAAGTTAAGTTGAATGGCTTCGCTTATGACCGAATAAGCACCGCTAATCAAAGCCTGACTGGCAATAATGGCAGCGCAAGTAGCTATGATAACACCCGGAATTAAGAACCAAGAAGGCAATATGGAAAAGAACGGATTGGTTGAACTGTTGATCGTATCGGTATGATTAAGTATCCATGCCCCTTGACCTAAATAATTTAAAATAAGGGTAGTTTTCACGAAAATCCAAGTAATTCTGATATTTTTTAAACCGCAATGCCCTAAATCGACATATAAATCTTCTGCACCGGTTGTACAAAGGAAAACGGCTCCCAACAACAGAAAACCGCCGGGGTGTTGGGTGAGCAATAGAAATGCATAATAAGGATTAAAAGCTTTTAATATAGAAGGAAGTGTAAGTATTTGTTGAAATCCTATGATTCCCATCATCAGGAACCATATTAACATGATAGGTCCGAACGAGCGACCCAGAATATTGGTTCCAAATTGTTGAATCAAAAACAAAGCACTGATAATTAATAGGACAATGGGAATAACGGGAATTTCGGGATTAACGATTCTCAATCCTTCGATAGCGGAAACAACCGTAATGGCAGGAGTAATAACTCCATCAGCCAACAACATGGCACCTCCTATCATGGCAAAAACAAATACCCATTTAGCCCGTTTTCGTATCAATGCAAAGAGTGCCAAAATACCACCTTCACCGTTGTTATCGGCTCTTAATGTAATAAGAACATATTTTATGGTAGTTTGTAAGGTTAATGTCCATATAACACAAGAGATAGCTCCGTAAATAAATTCTACACTTGGGGTTCCGTTACTTCCCGATAATATGGCACGCATAACATATAAAGGAGAAGTACCTATGTCGCCATATACGATTCCTAAAGTAATAATAAGACCGCCCAAACTTATTTTTTGTATCCCGCGGCGAGAGGTGCTAAAAGTTTTCATTTGAAACTATTATCAAAGCTATTGAAAAATTAAATTTTAATTACCACAACGTAGCAGGATATTCTCCTTGATTCAAAAACTGTTCGAATTTTCCTACCACTTTTTGTCGATCTTCTTGATAGGTAACGCCAAACCATTCGGATTTTGTTTTAAGCAATTTCACTTTGGCTTTGTTTGCTTTGATTAAATCATCTACGGCAAAAGGAATATAGAATTCCGATTTGATATCATGGATGTGTTCTTTCAAAAATTCGGTAAACATGTTTTCCAAATGTTGAAATAAAGAAGGATGGAAACCCCAAAAATTCATAGATACAGGCGATTCGGGATTCAAGTGTTCCAATGAGCCGTCAGAATGGATGTTTACAATTTGATTTTCTATGGCTTGTATCTTCGTATATTCCTTAATACTAATCAAATAATCATCTTCATTCACAGTACATACCCCTCTTGAAACGCTACCATTATCCGAAAGAGTTTTTGCTAATGCATACGCAATCATACTGTAAGCTTGTGTATCGTTTTTCAATGATAAAGAAGACAGATAATTAGCCATGACTTCAAAGGCATGTTTCCCATAATAATCATCCCCGTTGATAACGGCAAAAAAAGTATCGATTTTATCTTTAGCCATTAAAATGGCATGTCCGGTTCCCCATGGTTTGATGCGTTCGGGCGGACAAGTGTAAGCCGGGGGTAAAGCATCCAATTCCTGAAGCACATAATCAACTGTTATCAAATGCTTGTATTTATTAATAACAATTTCTTTGAAATCTTCTTCTATTGATTGTCGGATTACAAAAACTATTTTACCGAAACCGGCTTGCTTGGCATCATAAATGGAATAATCGATAATGGTTTCTCCATTCGGACCCAAGGCATCCATTTGTTTCAATCCTCCGTAACGGCTTCCCATACCGGCGGCAAGAATCAATAATCCAGGTTGTTGCATTTTGATTATTTTAAATATCTTTTTTAATTTATTAATGACGGCAAAAGTAATAAAAAAGCCAATCGAAAAACACCAATTAAGCGTTTTAATCGCATTGATTTTATACATGTACTCCTTTTCATTTACTCTATCATTTTCTTATAAATAGGTAATTCGTTGATAGGAATATAACTATTAGTTACTTTCTGTAAAATAATTTGTGTCTTCCCATTAAAAAGAACCAAATATTTAGCCTGTAATTCATGGTTATACATGGCCATTTGCATCAATGTAGCTTCGCTTATTTGAACCGTTTCAGCCTTACACTCTACCGCTAAAAGAATAGTTCCGTCAGGTTTTACTACCACAATATCATAGCGTTTACTCATTGTATTGTATAACACTTTTTTTTCGACCGAAATAGCAATTGATGGCACAAACAACTGTTGGATTAGGTATTTCAAATAAGCTTGGCGCACCATTTCTTCAGGAGTCATGGCTACAAACATTTTACGTACGGGATCAAATATTTGTTTTTTCCCATCTAATATGCGAATACGAAAAGCTTGTTCAGTTTGCATACTAACAGTTCTATATATACAATGTAAATGTGTTTGTTTGTAATTATGTGCCTTTGATTATTTAAATTGTAATTCTCTTTGATCTGTATACATTTAATTAAATTAGAGAAGTATAACAAGATATCCATCAAAAAATAATCTTCTCATGTTTTAACACAATTTTTAAATTTTACAAAAATATAACATTTTATCCTTTGAATGCGTATTTTCGCGCTTTTTCTTTCGTTTTTATTAGGTTCATTTTCTCATATTTTATATGCTATCGTGACAATAAAAATAATTGTAATTCCAAATTGACTTGCGACTTTTTCCCTACAATTTGTTAACCCGATAATCTAAATCGGATTATTTTATTTAATTATTGATAATCCTTTCAATGGAGATATTTTATTTATATTTGCATTAATTTTTTGTGAAAATTAATATTATAATGTAACTTAAATTTTAGTATTGTCTGATAAGATTCAACAGATTCTTCGCTTCGCTCAAAATGAAAGCTTTACATGTTGTTGAGGTTAGTTAAGGGCTTACTTTGCAACAGAGCCATAAAACAAGCCCTTAGCCCCCATTTTTATCTTTAAAATTGTTGTCATCCTGAGCGTAACGAAGAATCTTAAACAATATAGGAATTTTTATCGGACAATAGTGATTAAATTAAAAAAATAAATAAAGATGAAAAAAATAAAAGACGTAAAATGTATTGCTTGTTTGATTGTGTTGAGTATTCTTATTTGTTCATGCAATAGAACGAAAGAAATAACTCCTTCCTTTGAATTTGCTCCATATATCAGTGCGTATACCGGTGGAATTATATCTTCCGGATCAGGCATTCGAATAGAGTTCACCCAAGAACAAAGTTTCGTAACACTTGATAAAGAATTAGAAGAAAATTATTTTTCTTTTACCCCTTCTTTAAAAGGAAAAGTTCGTTGGATAAATAATAAAACCATAGAATTTTTGCCAGATTCCGGTAGTTTAATTTCCGGTAAACTTTACAATGCTACTTTTCATTTGGGAAAATTAATGAAAGTTGATAAAAAATTCAGATCTTTCAAATTTTCATTTCGAGTGTTAGAACGTTCTTTTTCGTTGGAAACAAAAGGAATAGAGGTCTTTTCCGACAATCCTGACAATGTGAATGTAATAGGAGAGTTGTGTCTCAGCGACATTGTATCGATAGAAGCAGCTACAGCCATGATAAGCGCTTCTTATAATGGTAAATTATTACACCCTTTGTTAGAAAGTACAGACGATCCTTTTGTGTTTACATTTATAGTAAAAGATATTGCTAAAGCTTCACATTCATCTACATTGCAAATTTTTGCCAATGGCAAAGTAATTGGATGTAAACAAAACAGTAATGTGGAAGTGAAAATACCCGGTAAAAATGATTTTGCTTTTTATTCTGCCAAATTAATCACAAGTCCGGAAAATGGTATTCGTTTGTATTTTACCGAAGCTGTCTCCGAATTACAAAATTTGGAAGGCTTAATACATTTTAATAAGATTCAAAATTATGTCATGCAAATACATAATAATATGGTGGATGTGTACTTTATGCATGATCCTCAAGTACAAGATATCAGAGTCGATATTGATAAAGGCTTGAGAAATACACAGGAGAATCAATTGGAAGAAAATGTAAGTTTTTCGTTACATGTTCAAGTACCGGCTCCGGAAATAAAACTTTTTTCAAAAGGAACCATAATGCCCGATTCCAAAAATTTGATTATCCCTTTTAAAACCGTTAGTCTACAATCAGTAGATGTCCGAATTATACGAATTTATGAAACTAATATTTTGATGTATCTCCAAAACAATCGATTAGAAGCATCTAAATACAATACTTACGATTTAAAACGAGCCGGTCGTCTGATTTATAAAAAGAAATTATTATTACAGTCGCATCCATCCAAATCAGCAAACGAATGGCAAAATTATTCCATCGATCTTCAACATCTCATCAAACAAGAACCCGGAGCTATTTACAGGGTGGAATTTTCTTTTTCATATGAGGATGCTTCAACTCCCTTTAACAATAAGAAAAAAAATGACTATACAAAAGGGACTATGGTAAGTTTAGTTGACGGGAAGTTAAGTGAATCGGAAGAAGAAAAATGGGATAGCCCATATGGTTACTATAATTATGACAATGATTTCAATTGGGAAGTGTATCGTTGGAACGAAAGAGACAATCCGTATCATCCTACCTATTATATGATTGATGATAGAGTAGAAGTGATGCATGTGTTGGCATCGAATGTAGGAATCGTTTCAAAATCCAATGCTGATAACACTCATTGGGTAACAGTTACCAACTTATTAAATGCTGAGCCCATAGCCAATGCGGAGGTTACTTTTTATAGTTATCAACTACAGGTATTGGGAACGGCAAAAACAGATAAAAATGGTTTTGCTATTGTTAAAACAAAGAATAAACCCTTTGTCGTTACAGCCCGTATCGATAAAGAGAACGCTTTTTTACGTTTGGTAGATGGAGAAGAAAACGCTTTAAATCGTTTTGATGTCGGCGGTTCGAAGATAAACAAAGGATTGAAAGGTTTTATATATGGAGAAAGGGGGGTGTGGCGTCCGGGCGACACCTTGTTTCTATCGTTTATACTAAAAGACCCGGAAAAGAAAATTCCTTCTAACCACCCTGTTATTCTTGAATTTTATAATCCCAGAGGTCAATTTGTGTATAAAATCATCAAAACAAACGGCATTAATGGTTTCTATACCTTTCAAATTCCTACCGGTCAAAATGATCCCACCGGTATTTGGAATGCCTATATCAAAGTAGGAGGTGTTAGCTTTCATAAATCGCTCCGTATTGAAACAATAAAACCGAATCGTTTGAAAATAAACCTGAAAGTGCCGGGTAAGAAATTGATAGTTACAAAGGATGGTGTTCCCCTACAGGTATACGCTGCTTGGCTTACAGGCCTTAAGGCGGAAAATTTAAAAACAAAAGTTGAAATGACCTTATCCAATCGTAAAACCACATTTAAAGGCTTTAAAGATTTTGTATTTACCAATCCGGCAGCCGGTTTTCAGACCTATACTTTTGTGGCATATCAGGGTGTTTTAGATGCTGAAGGCAAAACAAGTTTTAATCTACAAACACCCGTATCAGCCGATATGCCGGGCATGATGAGTGCTCAATTGCTGTGTCGTGTATTTGAACCAGGTGGTGATGCCAGCATGTATGTAGAGACTCTCCCTTTTTCTCCTTTCTCAACCTATGTAGGCATTAATTTCAACAATGATAAGACATTTATCGAAACCGATGTCGATAAGATATTTAATGTTGTAACCCTAAATCAGGACGGTAAATTAGTCGATAATGCAGATTTGGAATATAAAATTTATAAAATTCAATGGAATTGGTGGTGGGAAAACAACGATGAAAATCTGAGCTCGTATATTAATAATACGAATTTGAAACCTCTTAGCAGCGGCAAACTCAAAACAACAAATGGGAAAGCAGCTATCAAGTTTCGGATCAATTATCCGGAGTGGGGAAGGTATTTTGTGTATGTAAAGGATAGAAAGGGTCAACATGCCAGCGGAGGTGTTGTGTATGTAGATTGGCCCGAATGGAGAGGAAGGTCAAAACGAGAAGACCCCTCAGGGATAAAAATGTTGACATTTTCTACGGATAAAACAAGTTATGAAAACGGTGAAACTGCTACCATCATATTACCCATTGCTGCCGGCGGCAAAGCCTTGGTAGCTATAGAAAATGGGTCCCAAGTATTGCACAGAGAATGGATAGAATCTGCCTCGAAAGGGGATACTAAATATCAATTTAAAATCACTGAAGAAATGGCTCCCAATGTGTATGTGCATATTACATTTTTACAAGCGCATGCACAAACCATCAACGACTTGCCTATTCGTATGTATGGGGTGATCCCTGTTTTTGTAAATAATAAGCAAACAAAACTCTTACCTGAATTGATAATTCCTTCGATTGTCAGACCGGAACAGTCATTCAGCATTAAAGTGAAAGAAAAAAATGGAAAAGCGATGACCTATACCTTAGCCATTGTGGACGATGGACTGCTCGACTTGACTAATTTCAAAACTCCCGATCCGTGGTCTGAATTTTATGCTCGAGAAGCTTTGGGCATACGCACGTGGGATATGTATGATGATGTAATTGGTGCGTATTCCGGTAATTACGGCATGTTGTTCACGATCGGTGGTGACGCCGCTCTCAAACCCGCTAATGCAAAAGCCAATCGTTTTAAACCGGTGGTTCGCTTTTTGGGTCCTTTTGTGCTAAAAAAAGGAGAAATGAAAATACATACGGTGAAACTACCTCCTTATATGGGTTCTATTCGAGTAATGCTCATTGCCGGCCAAGATGCTGCCTATGGCAATGCCGAGAAAACAATTTTCGTTCGCTCTCCCTTGATGGTGCTTTCGTCTTTGCCCAGAGTAGTAAGTATTAATGAACAAATAGAATTGCCCGTCAATGTATTTGCTATGGAAAAAAGCGTTAAGAAAGTCGATGTTACAATACGTACTACCGGTAAATTAAAAATCGCTGGAAAAGCAACGCAAAGCACAACCTTTACGACTACAGGCGATAAGCTCGTTTATTTTACATTACAATCGGGAGGACAAACCGGGATAGAGAAAATTACCGTAATAGCAAAAGCGAATGGTATGGTTTCAAGTGAAATCATTGAGTTGGATGTCCGCAATCCTAATCCTCCGATTTTGACAACGAAAAATAAACTGCTTAATGCCGGTGAAGAAGTAGATTTGCCCTATGTGCTTGAAAATAACTATAATGGAAATTGGTTAAAGCTCGAAGCTTCACGTATCCCCTTTGTTGACATTAGTCGACGCCTCGATTTTATTTTTACTTATTCTCATTATTGTTCCGAACAACTTATTTCTACCGCTTTCCCTTTGTTATACGCCTTGCAACTTGATAAAAATACACAAGATGCGGAAAAAATTAAAAAGCATGTCAACGAAAGTATTTCTCAATTATATGCACGTCAGCTTACTAACGGAGGCTTCAGTTTCTGGCCCGGTCAACAGCAAGTCAATACATGGGTGACTTCTTATGCAGGTAATTTCTTAATTATTGCCAAAGAAAAAGGCTATGAAGTAAACCAAACGGTTATTAATAAGTGGATTGCTTACCAGCGAAAAGCAGCTAAGGAATGGAAAGCAACTTCCCAGCGAGGCAATAATTATATGTATGATCAGGAAGATTTTGAACAGGCATACCGACTATATACCTTAGCTATGGCAAATGCAGCAGAAATGGGAGCCATGAATCGTTTGAAAGAACGAAAAGATTTATCCATTCAAGCCAAATGGCGACTGGCAGCTGCTTATGCAATATGTGGAAAAACTAAAATCGGAAACGATATGGTTTTTAATGTTACTAAAACCATCAATCCCTATTCATCCAAAAATACTACTTTCGGATCTTCGGACAGAGATGAAGCCATGATTTTAGAAGCCATGATTTTGTTGGGTAAACTCAACGATGCTTTTCAACAAGCAAAAAAAGTGTCTGAAAACTTGAGAAACGAAAGTACCTTTTCAACACAATCGACAGCCTATGCCTTGATAGCCATGGGTTGCTTTGCCGAGAAAATGGCAGGAAATTTACAGTTCGATTGGACCGTCAATGGGGTGAACCAAGAAACCGTGAAAACCGCTAATGTAATGTTTACAAAATCCTTGAAACCTTATCCACTCAAAGGAAGTGTGCATATTAAAAATCGCGGAACCAAAAGCATCTACGTATCTCTTATCTCAAAAACAGTTCCTTTTGTCGATAATAGACCTTCCATTAATCACAAATTAAAGGTAGAAGTGATGTATACATCGATGGATGGAAAAAAAATTGATGTTGCAAAATTAAAACAAGGAACCGATTTTATGGCAATTATAAGAATTTATAATACCGATTTAACGCAAGATTATACAAATTTGGCTTTGACGCATATCTTGCCTTCCGGTTGGGAAATATTGAATGAAAGAATGTTGCAAGCGGAAACCGGAAACACTTATACCTATCAAGATATTAGAGATGACAGGGTGTTAACCTATTTTGATTTGCAACGAGGAAAATCCATCGTTGTTAAAGTGAGATTACAAGCGAGCTACTGTGGTTCATTCTTATTGCCTGCTATTTTATGTGAATCCATGTATCATGCCAACGCCCAAGCTCGTACTGCAGCAGGCAGGGTAATGGTTGTGAAATAAGTACTTTTTTATCGAAGGTATGAGAAAGAAAATCATAGAAGGAATTAAGAAATTTACAAAAAAAAAGAAGGGAATTATTCTTCTTTTAATCTTGATAATTCTTGTTTTTTACTTTTTTATTTTACCTTTTCGTTTGTTTGACGTGCCTTATAGTACGGTAGTAAAAGACAGACAGGGTGAAGTACTGGGTGTGCGACTTGCTTCCGATGGACAATGGCGTTTCCCTGAAGGGGAAAAAGTGCCTGATAAATTTCGGAGCTGTATTATTACTTATGAAGATCAATGGTTTTATTTTCATCTTGGTATCAATCCTGTGTCTGTTTGTCGTGCTTTGTATCAAAATATAAAAGCCGGACGGGTAGTCAGTGGTGCCAGTACCCTAAGCATGCAATGTGTGCGTATGGCAAGAAAAAAACAAAGAACATTAAAAGAGAAAATTGTCGAAATGCTTTTGTCTATTCGTTTGGAAACCAGGTATTCAAAAAAGGAGATTTTGTCAATGTATGCTTCTCATGCTCCTTTCGGTGGAAATGTGGTAGGTATTGAGGCGGCTTCTTGGCGTTATTTTAACCACCGGGCCTCCGATTTATCGTGGGCTGAAGCAGCTACCTTGGCAGTATTGCCCAATGCCCCTGCATTGATACATTTATCGCGTAATCAAGGATTATTACTTAAAAAACGCAATGTATTGTTGAAAAAATTGTATCAAAAAGAACGCATTACCTCTACCGAATATGAACTTGCTTTGGCTGAAAATCTGCCTCAAAATTTGTACCCTTTGCCCCAGTTAGCACCACATCTGGTAACGTATTTTTATCTTACACAGCAAGGAAATCACATACAATCTACTATTGATAAAAATAAACAAATAGAGTTGGAAAATATATTGAATCAATGGAATGAAGATTTCTTAAAAAAGGATATACGTCATTTGGCTGCTATGATTGTGGATTTACATACCAATGAAGTGATAGCGTATTGCGGAAATGTAAATTATTTAAAAAATGGAGAAGGAAATCAGGTAGATATTATACGTTCTTCGCGAAGTTCGGGTAGCTTGCTGAAGCCCTTGCTGTATTATATTTCTTTATCCGAAGGCTTAATTCTTCCCCATACGTTGTTGGCAGATATACCTGTTAATATTCATGGCTTTTCACCTCAGAATTTTAATTTGCAGTATGATGGTGCTGTCCCTGCTTCTGAAGCCATCTGCCGTTCCTTAAATATTCCCTCCGTCTTACTCTTGCGTTTATACAGTGTTCCTAAATTTTATAATTTCCTGAAAGAGATAGGTATTACTACCTTAAACAGGGATGCCGGCGATTATGGTTTGTCTTTGATTCTAGGTGGTGCCGAAATAAGTTTGTGGGATATTGTTGCCGTATACAGTAATATGGCGCGTGCTTTGTTGGATTTACCGAAAACAGAACTTAGTTTAAGTTTAAAGGAAAAAGGAAAAGAATCTAAAAGAAAATTTGATAAAGGCGCCGTTTGGCAGACATTTGAAGTAATCAAAGAACTCAACCGACCGGAAGAAATAGATTGGCACGCCTTGCCATCGGTAGAAACCATCGCTTGGAAAACAGGCACCAGTTACGGTTTCAGAGATGCATGGGCAGTAGGTGTAAGCACACGTTATGCTGTTGGAGTGTGGGTTGGAAATGCAGAAGGCGAGGGAAAACCCGGTTTGCTCGGCGCCACTACTGCCGGCCCGGTGATGTTTGATATTTTTAATTTTTTACCTGCCGATAAATGGTTTACATTGCCCGAAGGAAATTTTATCGAAGAAGAAGTCTGTACCTCCTCGGGTTATTTAAAAGGTAGGTTCTGCGATAAAGTCGACACTCAATATATTTTACCCAAAGCTTTGCGTAGCAATGTTTGTCCCTATCATGTGTTACTTAACCTTACCCCTGATTTTTCCTATCAAACAAATCCTGATGATAAAGATGGAATGGTTCAACAATCCTGGTTTGTCCTGCCACCGGCTCAAGCGAGCTTTTACAAACAAAAACACCCACATT
>Ga0265294_10001245_pt1 | contig 34596 bp, 25 predicted proteins | sample MunlanPumphouse3_FD_192504 | JGI IMG/M metagenome (GOLD analysis project Ga0265294, IMG submission 192504) | Groundwater microbial communities from a municipal landfill in Southern Ontario, Canada - Pumphouse #3 | ecosystem: Environmental > Aquatic > Deep subsurface > Groundwater | place...
CAGGCGTAGCGCCAAACTCATAAATTCGGAGCGGGTGGCCTCCTCGCCGTGAAAACTGCCGAGTACCGATGAGGTGGTCATGACGCTGTTCTGCTTTTCCACGCCGCGCATCATCATGCAAAGGTGTTTGCACTCCATGACAACGCCGACCCCCTCCGCATGGGTGACATCCATGACCATACGGGCAATCTGCTCTGTCAGCCGCTCCTGAATCTGCAGGCGACGTGCGAAAACATCGACAATGCGCGCCAGTTTGCTGACTCCCAGCACCTTGTTCTGCGCGATGTAGCCGATATGACACCTGCCGAAAAAGGGCAGCATATGGTGCTCACAGAGGGAGTAAACCTCAATGTCGCGGGCAATGATCATGTTGTTGGAGCCAGTGTCGAAGAGGGCGTTGTTGATCACTTCATGCGGATCCACGCTGTAGCCGTGGGTTAAAAACTGCCATGATTTGGCAACTCTTTTTGGGGTGCTGAGCAGCCCTTCACGCTCTGGATCTTCGCCAATTTCAATTAGAAGTTCGCGTACCAATTCTTCAACTTTCTCAAGGTTCATATTGTAATCTCGCTTTTAGTTTAGTGGTTAAATCATGTAAGGCAACCAAGTTTTCATTTGGTTGTGAAACCTCCAGCTGCGCCAATGGCAGGCGCATCCCTGGAAGCGTGATTTCCGGCGCTAATTCCAGTAAGGGCAGAGCGATAAAAGCTCTGCGCATGATATCCGGATCCGGCACTGTCAAGCAGCTGCTATGGATGCAGTGGAGGCCATAGAGGAGCAGGTCAAGATCAATCTCCCGTGCAGCGTAGGCATCCGCGGTTCTGATCCGTCCCTGCGCTGATTCAATCTCACGCAAGACCGAGAACTTAACAGCTGCGGCATCCAGATCGGTCACTCCCCGCCATACGCAGTTGATGTAGTCCGCCTGCTCCAGCCGCTCCAGCGCTGGGCTGCGGTAGCAGGTGGAGAGCGCTTCGATCCTGATCCGTTGGCGCAGGAGATCCAGCGCCTGAAACAAATTGCGCTCAGGCTCAATATTTGAGCCAACGCCGATATAGATGATCTCACTCACGGGTGCGGGTTATCTCCACCGCGACAGTTCGCGCAAAGCGCAGCGCCCCGGGTTTGCTCACGTTCACATCCACCCGCATCACGCGCGCATCTCTGAGGCAGATCTCCGCGACCATTTGCGCCAGCTTTTCAACCAGTTTAAAAGAGGAGGCCTCCACCTCTTTGATAATATCTTTTTTGATTGTCACATAGTCAACCGTGTCATCAATCTCATCGCTGCCGCAGGCCTTCGAGAAGTCGGTGAAAAGAGTGATGTTGAGGTTGATGTTTTGCGGTGTTGTGCGCTCCCATTCGCGCACGCCAATGATACATGGGAGCAGCAGATCAACGATCTGTATTTTGTCGTAATGCTTATGAGTCATAGCTATGCACTCCGATATGCTGGCCGCCATCAACATAGATGATCTGGCCGGTTACAAAAAAGGCCTGGCTAAGATAGATAACCGCATCGGTGATATCCTGCACCGAGCCATGGCGCTGCAGGGGAATGGAAGTCGCTCTGACCTTGAGGTAGTTTGCGTCTTTACCCGGCGGCGGCAGAATCGCGCCGGGTGCCACACCATTGACCCGGATCTCAGGGGCCAACTCTTTGGCTAGCATGCGCGTGAGCGTGAAAAGGGCGCGTTTTGAAAGGTGGTAGGCCGCGTGCTCGCTGTCGCATTCCATGATTCGGGTGTCGAGGATATTGATGATCTGCCCGCCGTTTTTCTGCTCTGCCAGCGCTTGGCTGAGCAGCAGGGGACTCAGGGCATGGATGTTCATGTTAATGGTGAACTCTTCGGGTGTAATCGCAGTGGCTCGGCCCTGGTGAAAAATGCTGGCATTGTTGATCAGGATATCAATCGGAGTCCCTGTCAGGCTCCGCGCTTCCTCCAGCAGCGTGGCGCTTTTGCGGGGATCCGTGAGGTCGCACTGCATAATCCAGCAGTTTACCCCTATGCCTTTGATCATTGCCGCCGTGGCAGCGGCTTGTTCCATCGAGTGGTTGCAGTGAATCACCAGATCCGCCCCTTGTTCCGCCAGGGTCAACGCAATTGCCCGACCAATGCGCTGGGCAGCACCAGTGACCAGAGCGGTTTGTCCATGTAACGGTAAATTCATGCTGCACAGTATCACAAAATTCGGCGCATAATTCAAGTATCGTTTATCACTAAAACTATGTTGACAAAGTGCCTCCATACTCTCATATTAGTTAAGTGAGGGCGGCTAGAAAAAGCAATTCCTTTAAACTTTTTCCCTCTGTTGTCAAGTAACTTTCAAAACCTGCGGGTTTCGAGTATTATAGATGGCATGTTATTACCAAAAGAGTTGGCCAGGGAAAATCTTGAGGCGAAGATTCTCGAACTGTTGGAGAAAAAACGCTTTGAGATCGACCCTGATTCAAAAGCGCGTCTCACGCTTGCTGCTTGTGACGGATGACGGCTCCCCGCGCTTTTACCGTGAACTGAGTTTTTTACAGGCTCAGCAGGGGGGGCGCGTCTTGATCTGTCGACTTGAGTTTATTGGTAATAATCACTATTATACGCAGATGCCTCGCACGGGAAAGGAAATGGAATAAAGTGAATTGCAAAAATGACTCGATGAATCGTTTACTTGATGTGATGCGCAGGCTGCGTGCGCCGGATGGCTGCCCGTGGGATAGGGAGCAGAGCATAGCCTCGCTGAAGCCTTGTTTGTTGGAGGAGTGTCATGAACTGCTGGCGGCCATGGATGGCGATGATATGGACAGCCATCTTGAAGAGCTGGGTGATGTTCTGCTGCAGGTTGTCTTTCAGAGTGTTATCCGTGAGCAGGAGGGGGCGTTCACCTTTGATGAGGTGGCGAATGCGATTGCGGAGAAGCTGATCCGTCGGCATCCACATATTTTTGGTGACGTGAATGCGAAAACATCGGGTGAGGTTCTGAGGAACTGGGAGCAGATCAAACAGCTGGAGCGCAGCGCGACTCCCGAGCGCTCGGCGATTGACGGTGTGCCGGCCACTCTGCCAGCCCTGCTCAAGGCGCAGCGCGTCCAGTCGAAAGCCTCGCGCGTTGGTTTTGACTGGAAGGACTCTACTGGTGCGATTGCCAAGATTCATGAGGAGATCGCCGAGTTGATGGCAGCGCAAAAGAGTGGTGATCAGGAGACGACGGCGCAGGAGGCCGGTGATCTCCTGTTCTCGGTGGTCAACTACTGTCGTTTTATTGATGTGGATGCCGAAAGTGCCTTGGAGCTGACCAACCAAAAGTTTTCAAGACGTTTCAAAGAGGTTGAGAAACGGGTGCGCGAGGCGGGTAAAGATATGTGTAAATGCACTCTCGAAGAGCTGGATGCCATCTGGGATCAGGTGAAATGCAACGCTTAAGGCCGTAATTTTATTCTGTGCTAAGAACTTCATTAGCAAGCAGGATGCTTCACTACCACTTTTATTTCCAGTTTGGACAAGCGTACTTTAGTTTGCTATTATTTGTACTTTATTTTATAAGGGTTAGAGATTTTTCGAATGTTTGAGATGACCGATAAAGAGGCGGGGCTGTTTGTGGCTGTGCAAAGGGGAATTCCAGTTGCTGAGCGACCGTTTGCCGCGTTGGCTGAGCATTGCGGCATGAGCGAAAATGAGGTCATCGGCTTTGTTCAGCGGTTGCTTTTCAACGGCGAGGCGCGCCGTTTTGGTGCGGTTTTTGACTCACGCCGGCTCGGATACCGCAGTGCGCTCTGCTGCATGTGGATTCCTGAGGCGCAGATTCCCGTTGTTGCGCAACATATTATTGCCCTGCGAGGTGTCACCCATGCCTATCAGCGGGGGTGGATTGATGAACTTCCGCCGGACAGCATTGGTGCGCCGAGGGAGAACGAGTGGCCGAATTTCTGGTTTACCCTGGCAGTGCCAGCCAAGAGCTTTTCACAGGAGCTTGATACGCTGCGTGCAAGGTGCGCGCCGTACAGTATCTACGAACTCCCCGCTTTAAACCGCTTTAAGATTGATGTGGTTTTTGACCTGCGCAAAGGGTCGCGCGATGAGCAGGTGGAGGCGCGTCCCGCGATTGATCTGAACAGTGCCGAGAGCTATGAGCTGACCCCCGGGCAGCAGGCGATTGTCCGCTATCTGGAGGGTGACCTCCCGGTGACCGCTGATTTTTACGGTCAGCTCGCAAATCATCTCGGCCTTGAAAAGAGCGTGCTGCTACAAACCCTGACACTCTGGAAAGGTTCAGGGGTGCTGCGTCGGATTGGGCTGCTGCTGCGTCATCGCGAGGTTGGTTTTTTAGCCAATGGAATGTGTTGTTGGAATGTGCCTCAGGCCGACATCCTGGAGGTCGGCCGCCGTGTATCCCAGTGCCCGGAGGTTACGCATTGTTATGAGAGGCCGCTGCTTGAGATATTTCCCTTTAATTTATTTGCCATGATTCATACAACCGCGTGGCAGGATACGCAATCGTTGTTTCAGAGGATCTCTGATGATTGCGGTTTGAGTGGAGGGCAGCTTTTGCTCTCTGTACGTGAGTATAAAAAAACCAGTATGCAGTTTTTTTGAGAATAACTTTAGAATAGGAGAATCAAAATGAAGAATGTTTTAGTTGCCCAGTCGGGCGGTCCCACAGCTGTGATCAACAACTCAATTCGCGGTGTCATTGATGCCTGTCGCGACTACCCCGATACCTTTGGAAACATCTACGGTGCCTGGCATGGGATTGAAGGGGTTTTGAAAGAGGAGTTGCTGGATATCAGCGCGCAGGATGACAGGGAGATCGCACTGCTGAAATCCACGCCTGCGGCGGGTGCCATTGGAACCTGCCGCTATAAGCTCAGAAGCTCGCAGGATCTGGATTTTGAGCGTGTGGTGGAGGTTCTTCGAGCACATGAAATTGGCTACTTCTTTTACGCTGGCGGCAATGACTCGATGGACACGGCCAATAAGATCGCTCAGATTGCGGCCGACAAAGGGATGGAGCTGATCTCAACCGGCGTGCCCAAAACAATTGATAATGATGTGGGCGACGCGGAGTTCAAACTCGTTGACCACACCCCTGGTTATGGCTCGACCGCCCGCTATTGGGCCACCAACCTGCTGTGCGCCAATGAGGAGAACGCGGGCTCCTGCCCCGCTGACCCGGTTCTGGTGCTGCAGGCCATGGGACGCAAGATCGGCTTTATCCCAGCGGCGGCACGTCTGGCCGACCCTGAGCGCAGGCTGCCGCTTCAGATCTATCTGACAGAGTCCGGTGTTTCGATGCATGAGATGGCCGACCTGGTCAACGATGAGCTGGTGCGTAGCCGACGCTGCATTGTGGTGGTCAGCGAAGGCTTTGATGTGGGTGACATCGGTGCGCAGAAGGACTCTTTCGGGCACATTAACTTTGGCGCCAGCGAGCGCACCGCGCAGTCAGCAATCGTCTCCTATCTCAACTCTGTGGGCTTGAAAGCCACAGGCAAGGCTCGCGGCCAGGCCGTTGGCACTGATCAGCGTCACTCCGCGCCGCTGGCCTCAGTGGTGGATTTAAGGGAGGCCTATGAGTCAGGGCGCTATGCGGTTGAGATTGCGCGTAAAGATGGCAATGGTTATATGGCGACGATCCTGCGTGAGCCGGGCGAGCTTTACAAAGTACGCTATGACAAGGTGCCGCTGGATGTGGTTGCCAACAGCGAGCGTTTTTTCCCGCAAGAGTGGATCGCTTCGAACCGCATTGATGTCACCGATGAGTTTGTGAAATACGCACGGCCTTTGATTGGCGATGTGTGGGCGGATGTTCCGTTGGAGAACGGGCTGCCGCGGTTCACCCGCTTTGTCCCCATCTTTGCGGCGAAAAAATGCGCTGCCTATCACCCGCAGGCTTATCAGAAGTAAATTTGAAGTTTGAGTACCGCTGCGGTCGCGGCTTTAGCTGCCAGTCAACAAACACAACCGCAACTCGATTGCTTGGCATGAAGTTGGTTCAAAGGTAACCGAAATTTTATTTAAAGAGGTGATCCTGTGTTGCGGACGCACTGATTTTAATGCTATAGTTATATATGTGCTTTGGTGAGGAGATTTCAAGATGATGTTTAAAATCAAAGATTTTTTTGTAATAGTGGCAATCGGATTGCTCTTAGCTGGCTGTGGTTCGAAATCGAGTCAAAGTATGTTAAAAAAAGGGGCCGCGGCATTTGCGAAGAGAGATTATTCTTCGGCGGTGGAGAAGCTGAGCGCGGCCGCGAGCGAGATCACGGATTCATCAGATTTATATTATACTTTGGGCTTGGCGCATCTACACCTAGGTGACATGGATAAGGCGTTGGCTGCTTTTAAAAAGACATTGGATCTTGATGCCTCGCACTATGAGTCGATTATCTGTCTGGGACAGATTGCTTATTATAAAAATGATCTGGCAACGTCACAGGCGTGTTATCAGGCGGCTCTGAAGCTGATTGATGACGCCCATAAAAAGGCGGTGCTGTACACCTCCATGTCGTTGGTGGAGAGCGGATTAAAGAAAGAAGGTCTGGCACGACTTTATCTGATTCAGGCTATGAGGTGCGATCCCGGCTATGCCCCCGCGTTATACAACCTGGGCAGTCTCTATCGCGATAAGTTCGAATTTAAGGAGGAGGCTCTCACTTACTTTAAAAAATATCTCAAAGCAGCTGTCAAAAAAGAGTCCCATTACGCCAAGGCCGAAAACCACATTGAGCGCCTGATGCAGAACATCGCGCGGCTGGAAAGCACGCGTCGGGCAAGCATGAAGCGTGACGCGGTGGCGGCTTCAGAGCATCTGGGAAATGGTGTTGTTTTTCAATCACAGAAGAAGTACCGTGAGGCGATCAAGTCCTATAACGCCGCATTGAAAGCGGACCCGCAGGCATTCAGCGCGGCTTATGGAAAAGCGATGGCGTATCAGAAGCTGAACTCGCCACGCGAGGCTTTCCCGGCATTCAAGGAGGCGCTTGACATAAATCCGGACCATCAGGATAGTTATTCCAGGGCGATTACTTTGGCCATAGAACTCAGGCTTTATTCGGATGCGATCAGGCTTTTGGATCGGGCTATTGCCCGCAATTCCGCTTATTCTTCATACTATGATTTGATGGCGCGCGCTCTCTATGCGCAGAATAGATATGCTGAGGCCCAGAAATATGGCATGTACTATCTGGCTCTGCTGGAACCTGGCGATAAAGATCGCGCTGCGTATGAGAGGTGGGTGAATTCTCTCTCAAAAAACTAAAGCAGGTGAAAAATGGTCTGTTCCATGATCGCATACTTCATGCCAATGGCAGATTTTTTGCCAGAGTTGAATGAGCAGACATTGAATTTCATGCGCGTGATTGGCGGCTTTGACTTGTGCATGGCCGCGATCATGCTTTTCGTTTTCTTCCGTGGAATGCGCCGCGGGTTTTCCGAGGAGCTTAGCCGGGTACTGGGACTGGTGATTGCGATTGTCGCAGGTCTATTCGCTCTACGGATGTTTGGTACACTGCTAGACTCTGTAGGCAGATGGAGCGGAGGTGCTTTGTCCGCCAAGTTCGTGCTGGCGCTTTTGATCGCGGTCGCTTGTTTTATCCTCTGGGTTGTGGTGGCAAATATATCTTCTTTCTGCTTAAGGGTGACCGTCAACCACAAGCTGGATGTTTTTTTGGGAGGGCTTCTCGGACTTCTCAAGGCACTCATAATTGTTTTTGTGATCTGCGGGGTACTCTATTTGCAGCCTAACTGCGCCAGATGCAAAACTCTGGAGGAGAGTTCATATGTGTTCAGGGTTGTCAGACCTCTGATCGAAGCGGTTATTCACAGGTAGGAGTTTAGTTGGAGTTAGACTTATTAGAGGATGAGTTTTTGATGGAACGTGTCCGGGATCTGGATGACCGCTCCGCTTTTGAGGAGTTGGTTAAACGCCATCAAAAAAAAATATTGAACTTTTTTTACCGCTGCGGCGTTCAATATGATGCGGAGGATCTCGCGCAGCAGACCTTTGTGAGGCTCTACCGCTATCGTTTGAATTACAAAAGGAGCGCTAAGCTCACAACCTTTATTTTTATGATGGCCCGGCAGATCTGGATCGATGAATTGCGTAAACGCACCCGTATTCAGCGGCTCAAAGAGGGTTGGAGGAAGGAAGCGAAACAGGTTGCTGAACCGGAAACAGCCGTGAATGATGCCCGCGTGGATCTCACGGACGCGCTTGCGAAGCTCTCTGAGGATATGCGCCTTGCCGTTGAACTCGGCGTTTATCAGGGGCTGAATTACAGCGAGGTGGCCCAGATACTGGAGGTTCCCGAGGGCACTGTGAAATCACGTATCTTTAACGCCTTGAGAAAGCTCAGGCAGATTCTGGAGCAAGGATGAATATTTCCACCCATCTTGATGAGTTGGGCAGCTCACTGGAGGTGAAGGCACTCCGTGATCTGGCTGCATGTATGTTGCAGAGACCAGAGGTGGAACCTTCTGTCACCCTGCTCCCGCGGATTATGGCTCAGCTTGACAGTGGCAACCGTTGTTGCGGACGAGCGCGGACATTTGCTCCTGTTTCTAAACCGTGGATCGGCGCGGCGGCTGCGGCCGCAGCCGTTGTAATGATTTGCGTGTTGTATTTCTTCTATCCCGGCGCTGGTGGCTGTCCGCTGCGCAATGAGTTGTGGCTGGCTAATTCGCAGGAGGAGGATGGCTCATGGAATCCCGCCCGTTTTGGGGGCGTGCCGAGCTACCAGCCGGCGCTGACTGCCCTGGCCGCCTGGGCCTTGCATTGCTCCAAAGGGCGGCGTTTCTCCGCTGCGGTGGAGCGTGCCTGCCAGTACTTGGTCTCCATCCAGCAAGCGGACGGTTCTTTCGGCGGTATTGACCGTGAGCGGTTTTATAACCAGGCGATTGTCACCTATGTGCTCGCTGAGATCAGGTATGGTAATTTGAATTACGACATGATCCTGCAAAAAGCGGTCGCATGTATTCACTCCAGTCAGAGTGTTGCCGGCGGCTGGGACTATGCAGTGGATTCAGAGGGGAATGCGGCTGTAACCGCCTGGCAGGTGCAGGCACTCCTCTCCGCTAAGAACAGCGGTGTGGCCGCGGCTGATCTACCGCTGCGCAAGGGGCTGCGCTGGCTGCGCGGCTTGACACACCCCGATGGCGCGGTGGCATACAGCAAACGCGCTGAGCAGAGTTCAGAGACTATCAATGCTCTGACTGGGTATGCGCTGATCACCGCTGGACGTGACTACCCCGAACTCTTCACCCTGGGGCTGCAGGTGGTCTCTGCCATGACGCGGGCTCAGCCCGCCGGAGTTTCCGATCTTTATCGGGATTGTATGAAGGTGCGTGCGCTAAAGGCGGCGGGGAGGGACGCAAGGGCGCAGGTGCTTAGAACGAGAATGACCGACCATGCGCTTGATTCCGCTGAAGATCAGTGGGGGATGGTGGGCGGCAGATTGTACCTCGCCGCCATGCAGTCACTGGCGCATAGCTACTGAGTTTACAGAGTTTATTTAGCTTCCGCAAAAATTTCAAAAAATCACTTGTTTTTTCTTTCACCCTCATGTATCATTTAAATGAGGTCACTATATTGTGTGGAATTGGAAAGGACAATTAATTATTTTTTCTAGTTGCCTAAGCGACTAAAGTTTATGAGTGATATGAGGAAAAAGAAATGAAAACAAAGAAAGTCTTGATTGGTATGATGGTCACATTTTTGTCGGTGTGCGCTATGGCGGATGATCCGACAATCGACAGTGTGATGGTTCAACAGCGGTGGCCGTGGAGTCGGTTGGTGGATATTGATTTTGTGCTTTCGTGCGATGCCACCCAGCGGATGGATATCACTGTCAGCGCGTACAACGGTTCTGAGCCGCTTGACGTGCCGGCAAGCTCTTTTTCGGGCGATCTCTACAATATTTCATACGGCTCACATCGAATCGTGTGGGATCCCACGGTAACGTCCTGCACGAATACCAGTATACTGCCGGAGTTCCGTGTTGAGCTGGTGCCGTCGATTTCGTCGCTGTACATGGTTGTCGACCTGTCGGGGGGAAAGTCAGCGACATCCTACCCTGTGTCGAACTACGTCACCGAGGCGGACGTGCCGGGGGGGGTGACGAATGACCTGTACAAAACCACGAGCCTGCTGCTGCGGCGTATCCCCGCGAACACGTTCATGATGGGAAGCGCATGGCCACCGGATATTTCGGTGACGTTAACCAAACCCTTTTATGCGGGGGTTTACGAGCTGACGCATAAACAGTGGTACCAAGTGATGGGAGCTTGGACGATATACTGGACCAATACTGTGTACCGTGACACGCGGCCGGTGGATTATGTGAGGTACACCGACATTAGGGGGACGACCCCGGCGGTTGACTGGCCCGCGACGGGTGTCTCGGTTCTGCCGTCCAGTTTCATGGGGCGCATCCGGGCGAAGACAGGGATCGATGGATTTGACCTGCCGACCTCGGCGCAGTGGGAGTGTCTGTGCCGCGCGGGGACGCAGACATACTACAACCGTAACGAAGTGATTGCGGGATACCCGAGCAACACGAAGAGCAATGCGCAGATGGATGTGCTGGGGCGATACGAGTCCAATGGAGGAATGTGCTGGAATGGTGCAGCTTGGGTTGCTCCCGGGCGAGACACCACAACGACGGGCGCGACGGCGAAAGTGGGTTCTTACCTGCCGAACGCGTGGGGGTTGTACGACACGCACGGTAATGTGTGGGAGTGGTGTTTGGACTGGTCGGGCACACCGGCGGGCGGTTGGGGCGGCTACGATCCAGTGGGGCCGACGGTGCCGGGTTCTGGCCGTGTGCAGCGGGGAGGCAGTTTTTCCTTAGATGCGGGGCGCAACCGTTCGTCAGCCAGTGCTTCTACTGCTCCGACGGGTCGACCTTACGATCTTGGCTTCCGTGTTGTGATGACCCTGCCATAGCCGGGTGCGGCTATCCGCCCGCCGCAGGCAAGGGATACTATCCCAAGGGGGCAGACAAAAAATAACATATTTTTTATTGGCTCTGTTGGTTTATAAGGCATCAAAGTTTGTGAAAGATTAGAGGAGAGAAGAAATGAAAATAAATAAAATTTTGATTGGTATGATGGTCATATTTGTGTCGGTGAGCGCTATGGCGGCTGATCCGACAATCAGCAATGTGATGGTTCAACAGCGGTGGCCGTGGAGCCGGTTAGTGGATATCGACTTTGTGCTTTCATGTGATGCCACCCAGCGGATGGACATTGCCGTCAGCGCGTACAACGGCTCTGATCCGCTTGACGTGCAGGTTAGCTCTTTTTCAGGCGATCTATACGACATTTCAAACGGCTTACATCGCATTGTGTGGGATCCCACAGTGACGTCCTGTACGAACACCGGTATACTGCCGAAGTTCCGCGTGGATCTGGCACCGTCGATTTCGCCGCTGTATATGGTTGTCGACCTGTCGGGCGGACAGTCGGCGACCTCCTACCCAGTATCAAACTACGTCGCCGAAGTGGACGTGCCGGGGGGGGTGACGAACGACCTGTACAAAACCACGAGCCTGCTGCTGAGGCGTATCCCCGCGAACACGTTTATGATGGGAGATTCATTACCTCCGACTGTGCCGGTGACGTTAACCAAGCCTTTTTACGCGGGGGTCTACGAGGTGACGCAGAAACAGTGGTATCTGGTGATAGGTAATTGGGCATCATACTGGACCAACATTGTGTGCCTTGACACGCGTCCGGTGGATTATGTGCGGTACAATGATATCCGAGGGGCGACGAACAGCAGCACTGCGGTCGATTGGCCCACGACGGGCACGTTGGTTTTGCCGTCTAGTTTCATGGGGCGCATCCGGGCGAAGACGGGGATTGAAGGGTTTGACCTGCCGACCTCAGCGCAGTGGGAGTGTCTGTGCCGCGCGGGGACGCAGACCTACTATAACGACGGGGAGGCGGGGACTCCGAATGCGACGAGCAACCCGCAGATGGATTTGCTGGGGCGCTACGAATCTAATGGAGGAATGTGCTGGGACGGTGCGGGGTGGATTTTACCAGGGAGCGATACCACGACGACGGGCGCGACGGCGAAGGTGGGTTCCTATCTGCCGAATGAGTGGGGGCTGTATGACACGCACGGTAACGTGTGGGAGTGGTGTTTGGACTGGGCTGAGGGTACACTGGGCGGCTACGACCCGGTGGGGCCGGCGGGGCCGAGTTATGGCCGCGTACAGCGAGGCGGCAGCTTTTTCCTGCCCGCGTCGCGCAGCCGCTCGGCATCCGGTGCCGGGTGCATTCCATCGGGTCGGCCTATCGACCTTGGCTTCCGTGTTGTGATGACCCTGCCATAGCTGGGTGTAAAAACAGAAATACCACTTATAGGATTGCTTTTGCTCACTTACCAGTAGACTTCAGCATTTTTAGAGGGAGAGGGAGAGGGATGAGGGGGGCGGGGAGTGGGCGCGTAGCAGGTTTTCTAAATATTTCATACGATCAAGATAGCGTACAATACCTGGGATTTATGGGCGGCTGACATGGAGCTTGCCTTGACCGTCATTGTGCAGGTCAATGGCAAGTAATGGGGTTTTTCCGGCACTAATCCGCATTGCCAGCCAGCGCTCCAGTGCGGCGTTCTCGGGTGCCAGTTCCGGGTCTGCGGGAAGGTTCCAGTTACGGTTTAAATCCATGCCTGCCGGGTTGAAGCGCGTGCCGCCGCGCGCCACGCCGTCAAGGTTGGCCATGGGCAGGATGTGGATGCGGCACCGCGCAAGAACTCTGGATGCGGCTGCGTCACCGGCCAGCAGGCGGTGCGTAAGACCCTGCATGACCCAGTTGCCGCCTGATTCCCAAGGGTGGGCGCGGGCGCGCAGGAAGATGGAGTACGGCGCATCAGCCGCTCCGAGGCTGATGAGTTCCAGTGCGCGTCCTTGGCGGGTTTTTCCTATGGTCTCGACGGTCGCCAGTGGATGCTTGCGCAGGTTTTTTAAAAAACGTTCAAGGTCAGAGATGCGGTAGGGTTCGATGCGTGCGATATATAGTTGTGGACCCGGCATATCGAGCGTGACCTGCACTCTGTTTGTTGGAATCAAGGTTGTCTTGATCCCACGCCAGTTTTGGCCGTCCTCGGAGATCGCGAGAGAGCGCATTTCGCGCGCAACGGAACCGTGATGTCCATTCCAGATGTTATCGAGGTTACAGAACTCCAGGGTCAGGCTGGTGCTAGGCACTGCGTGTATGCATATATGCAGATGGCCTGCGGCGCGGTTGATTGTCGCGCGCTCGTTGTCATAAAGCAGGTGGATGCGTATCACGCCGTCGTCGTCGGTCTCATACCAGACAGGCGAGGCATTCTCGAAAGAAGCGTCAATGAAGCGCAGGTTGTTCCGCGTGGGTGTCGTTACAGGGGCCGCAGCAGATATCTGTTGCGAGAAGGCCATAAGTATGGAGAGAAACAGATATGTTTTTTTCATGCCCATATAATGACAGAAGAGGTAGAGGTCTGTCAAAATCATTTGAAAGATATGCTGCCTTTCAGACGGCAGACCTTTTTCATGTGCTTGAACTCTGATTTATATTTTTCAAGGACTTCCCCGCTGACCGGCTGCCCCGACATTGTCACTGGATTAATAAAGGTCAAATCTTTGTTGCTCAGTGCTGCCGCAAGTGAGATGTCACCCCATTTAAGAATGCCGGGAAGATGAACTCCCATGCTGAAAAAGTCGATAGTCTCCCTGTCATCAAAAATATAACTAACAGGGGCATCGCGCAGAGTTACAGCATCAATTTTTCCTCCCAGTGTCGCAAAGAACAATCCGGCAAGGCCTGACTCTCTCGTTCCATCAAAACTTATTTTACGGGCTTTCTGTTCCACCAAAAGAAATTGTGTTACCACATCCAATTCTTTAACCCACTCCCCTATAACTGTTTTCCCCAACCAGAGATTGGCGCGGGCTAGTGTATGAAGTTTCGCCAGCTTGTCGTTGGACACGGACAGGGTCGAAGTCGCTTCCCCAGTTCCGGAAAGATCGACAATAACAACACCTGTGTCTTTTTCCTTTTTCTCATTGCTAAAGGAGAGCCGGCACGACTTTGCCCCATCAGGACTGGACAGGACCACATAATCGGAGACCCCTTTCTTGGGCGCGCGATGCCACAGGGGAATCAACTTGCCGTCAGATGTCTCGAGGGTGACGGCATCCCACCCTGAGGCAGACGGCGTTATGTTTGTTTTCTTCAGAGTCGGTATGTCACTGATCCGTAAAACCTCTTTCAGCTCTTTTTTCTTCCGCGCCGCCTTAAAAGATGTGGCCTCCAGATGGACTTTCCGTAGTTCTTGACCCCGTTTTCTACAGAATTCAGCAGTCGATATTGTTTCAGGATCACGTTCTCCTTTTGGATAGACCATGATTTCTTCCTGTGTGTGCAGCCCGTTTTCAGGAATCGTGATCTTAGCCCGTCCTGTTGGGAGCCCTTTGAGGTGCGCATTAAAGAAATTAATCATCGCCTCTCTTGATTCAGGAGGATAACCGTGCGGGCCATCAAAAATGTGATGGCTGAACTTATTGCCTGCGCCGTACATCTCAAAGATGGGCATCGCATTGGCGAAACTCCTCAACATTTCAGAGGGATAAAAAGCCGTGTTACCGTCTTTGAGCCCATTTGATAACATCAGTGCCCTGGGAGCAACCATTGCAAGCACTCCAGATTCTTCAGTAAACGTCAACCCGTCAATGAGGACTTCACATATACAGTTATGTCCCATGACATACGACTCAAATGTGCCAACGCTGACAACAGGCACGGCAGCCTTAACACGTTCGTCCATGGCCGCCAGCCACATAGTTTGATTGCCACCTCCGCTGCATCCAGTCGCACCCACCCTTTCTGGGTCAACGAAGGGTAATGAACACAGAAGCTCCATTGCGCGCATGTTATCGGTGATCTGCACACCCATTAAGGATTCCCCGAGATTCATGAGAGAGGCCCCTAGGTTGGCACCATGATATTCAAAGGTGCCGTGTTGTGTGGCCCTCTCCCCTGCGCCCCAAGGGTCTATGGTCAAGCCAACAAACCCGTTGAGCGCAAGCGTATAGCCCAGATACTGGTATCCTATTTTAGCTGACAAGGTGTGTCCGGCCATCAACACTGCCGCAGGAAAAGGCCCCGATCCGTCAGGAATATAAAGATTTGCGGTAGCATAAATTCCCGGTCGGGTTTGAAACGCGATGTTTTTAACTGTATACCCCTGCATCTTAGTCACACGCGTCTCCCGTATGTTGAGCGGTAAGTCCTGTTTCAGCAAGGCACCTGTTTTTTCAGCGATTTTCTTTTTTAACTGAACCTTGTAGGCTTCCCAGTCCTTCAGGTTGTCGGGCAGCCGGTGTACGCCGAACTGGACGGCGGCTTCATATCTCGCCTGCTTTTCAATCAAGTCGGCATGTTTTTCAGGAAGAATCGAAGACCGTATTTCTATATTTTCCGCAAGGGAAGTTAATTTACTACCCTGAGCGGCACTATTGTTTTGGGAAAGCACGCAAACTAGAGTCACACAAAGGAATTTCATTTGTTTCATTTTGTCTTATACTGCCTTTCTATTTTTTATAGATTGGAATATATTATGCGGACGGAGGTTAAAAAAGTCAATCCGCAAATTCAAAGAAGAAACACCTCTTAATACTAAAGCAGCTTTCCGCCGCAACCAAATGAGGCTGTTCAATATGTGAAGGCGATGCTACTCATTATAAGTTGATGGTTAAAAGCGGTTTATTGAGAAGTTGCGAGAATAGCAACTAGGCTTGATCTGAGACTTCGCTCAGATCAAGTGGCTCCGCGTTGCGGAGCAGCAGAATTCAGAATTCAGAAGTCAGAAGGACACGAAAAACCGATGGGGTAACTCATAGGTCAGCTGCATCGGAGTCGGGGTCGGAATCGGAATCGGGGTCGACCTCGGACGCTTTTCAATACCGATACTGATTCCGACCCCGACCCCGACCACGAGCATGAGCATAAGACTCAGAACTAGGGCTAAGTGAACAAGTTGTAGGCCAGGATGGGGGTAAAAGGCGAGGTTCGAGACAAGGTTCATTGATGTACTGACAACATGTTTTTAAGGGCCAACATGTTTGTCTTGCCCTTCGGTAAGGGCCTAAAAGGATTTTGTTTTATGGCATTACGATTGAAACTTATTGACCGGGACACCCCCATGTTGTTGCCGCTTGATTTACGGGATTGGGTATTTCTTGCTGCAAGAGTTTATCTTTGAGGCCTGACATGCGGATAGTGGGGTGGGCGATGGCTCCCTCAAAGATGGGTTTATTAGCCCAGAGAGTGCATTTTTTCTTGGCGCGGGTCACGCCGGTGTAGATCAGTTCGCGGGTGAGAACTCGATTCTCTTGCGGTGGTAGCAGCAGCAGGACTTCGTCAAACCCTGAACCTTGGGCCTTATGCACGGTCATGGCAAAGACCGGGCTGTGCGCAGGCAGCTCGCCGATGCTGAAACAGCGATAGGCGCCAGGCTTCTCATAGTCGGAGAACCAGACCTTGACCGAGTCAGTTTCCTGATCGCGCAGGCAGATGCCAATGTCACCGTTGAAAAGCCGATGGGTGTAATCGTTGACTGTCACCATGATTGGATATCCATGTCCGTAGGTTTTGATATCGAATAATCGCTGCACACATTGATTGATGTGGTCAACGCCACAAGGCCCTTGCCGTGTCGCGCAAAGGATGCGGAAAGTTTCGAAATATGCGTGGGCATCTTCCGCATTCGTGGCCGTGAGATAACTGCGGAAGGGGTGTTCGCCCAGATACTTTGCCAGTGCCTGTTCGCAGGCCGCGTAGGTGCCAGGCGAGGGGGCATGGCCAAGCTCACAATCGTCTTCCATCAATATGTTCCAGGCATCTTCACACTCTCCGGCGTTGATGGCATCTTTGAGTTTGCCGATGCCGCGCTCACCCGAGAAGCGGTGTGATACTGTGAGCCGCGCCACAGGGGGCAGGTTCTCCCAGGCCGCGCACATCTCAGCTAAGGCCGCGCCGATCTCCACTGCCGCCAATTGATCCTTATCCCCTAGCAGGATCACCTTGCAGGTGCCGGGCAAAGCTACCAGCAGTTTGACCATGAGCGGCAGAGCAACCATTGAGACTTCATCCACAATCAGAAGATCGGCTATCATAGGGTTACCCTCATGATAGGTAAACTGCCGTGTGCTGGGGTTGAATTTGAGCAAGCGGTGGATCGTTGAGGTTTCCAGTTTGCCCAATGTGGCACGGAGAGGGTCATCAGCCGCGAGGGTGAGGTACTCTTTGATCTGCTCCTGCAGTGCCTCTTTGAGCCGTGCCTGCGCCTTGCCGGTCGGGGCGCAAAGGCGGATGGCCAAGTCGGGGTTTCCCCGCAGTAGGGCGGTCAGCACCACGCTGATAATCGTGGTTTTACCCGTGCCGGGGCTGCCGGTGATGATGCAGAGGCGATTGGCGGCCGCCCTTTGAACTGCGGCAATCTGGTCAGAGTCCAGCGTAAGCTTGGTGTTGCTTCGGATAGCGGCTTCGTTCAGCGTAGGCTCCGGTGCGATCTCGGCCCGCGCGCGCAGTTGTTCGGCGCACATGTTTTCATAGACCCAGTACCGCTGCAGGTAGAGCCGATTGTTCTCCAGTATCAGTGGCTTGAAACCTCCATCGCCTGCTTTGGAAACAGCGTAGACGAATGAGTCGTTGCCAAGCTGAGTTAGAAGGTCGGACGGAATTTTGGCTGTGAGAAGGTCGGCAATTGCGTCATCGGGATCAAGGGTTGTCAGCAGAAAATCGCTCAGTTGCAGATCAGGAGTGAGCTGCAGGCAGACGTGCTTGTTGATGATCGTGTTCTGTGCAACAAGCGCAGCAGCCAGAAAAAGGGTCTCATGTACCTTGCTGTCCGAGTTCACGGGTGCCATACGGGCGACAGTTTCGGCAAAATGCCAGGCAAAGGGGGCCAACAAACCACGATGGAGGAGTTGTTTCAATACTGAGCGGAAGGATGAATTATTTGCTGTGTCGGTCATCATGTAAATTCCTGTTTGGAGTTTTGCGTTTATACGAAATACTCGAAAATGTAGTGTTATGTGTTGCGCAGGATCTGATCCCACCCTTCAACCTCAGCGTATTGGGGCTGGTAGACGTGGACACCGGTTGTGGCAGTGATGCCGCGCACAAAAAGGTAGTAGCCGCCACCAAAATGACGCTGGAAGTCATAATCAGCGCCAAAACTCTGTTTAAGCAGGTTGTGCAGGGCCACAGCGTAAACGATTCCCTGAAAGGTATAGTTGCGGGCAACCATGGCCTCGGCCAGTTTGGCAGGTGAATAGTCTCCCAGAGTATCGGTTTTCCAATCCGCGAAGAAGTAGCGTTCCCCCTGGCGGAACAGCAGATCAATGGAGCCGGTCATAAAGCCTTGGCGCTGGTTACCGCCGCTCTTGAAGGTCAGCCCCAAATCTTTGAATGGTTCAAGGTTGATGTTACGGGGCACATTGAAAAAGAACTCCCATTCACGTCGGGTATCGGCTTGAGCGATATCGGAGAGTGTGACCGAACCATCACCTGTGCTCAACATACGATTCAAGGTGTTGGTGATCAGCATCCGCAGGCAGGCGCGCCGCGCCTCCGCATGGGATGAGTCAGGGGTGTAAAGCCCGAAATATCCGGCCTGGCTGTTGATCAGCCTTAGCTCAGCCGGAGTCGGCTTCCAGCCTGGTTTGATTCTGGTGAAGTCGAGCTTTTCGAAGATCGCATGCACACACAGCCCAGTGTTGATCCCTCCGGGTAGGATCTCCCTGGTTGCGGCTGGCGGCACAGCGTCAATGATTTCGTCCGCGCCTGCATCAGGTTTCATGTGGGCAGGCGCAATATGCGCGTGCTGCGTCATCCCGGAGTAGCTCATCACGCCCCAGTTGTTGATGGGAGTGGGCGGGCTTAAAGGCTTTTTGATCTCTGTTTCTTTACCCCTTCCGCTGTAGCTGAGGTTCGGCATGTGGGCGCCAAGCTCTTCCAGTGAGAGATTTGTTGTGCTGATCGCGCTAGCCGCGTTAAAGGGTGACTCAGGGCCAGCCTCCAGTTTTGTTGTGATAAATGCGGAAGGAGAGAAATCATCCTTGGCGTGGGTGTGCAGTTGCCCTAGATAGTTGACCGCGCTTTTCGCCCCTTGTCCAGCGATATTTCCCATCATGATCACGCAGCGGTTCTCTGCCCGGGTGACCGCGACATAGAGCAGGCGCAGGTCTTCCGCGAGATTCTCTTCCATTCGCCGCGCTTCCCGGCTCTTTTTAGCTGTCGCGCTAACAGGAAAGACGATCTTTTTTTCGCCGTCCTCTGTGTCCTCGTGAATTGTCCACTCTTTTTTCAGCCACCTTGCGATGTCATGTGTGATGAGATAGGGAATGAAGACAATCGGAAACTGGAGCCCTTTGCTTTTGTGGATGGTCATAATGGTCACAGCGGTGCGGTCGCTCTCCATGCGTTGCTCATGGGTCTCATCCTCAATGTCGGTCTTAGTGATCTGCTCTTTGAACCAGTTTAGCAATCCATCTGGTTCGAGTTCGGAGGAAGCTTCAGCTTGATGGAGCAGCTCGCTGAGGTGGCGAAGATTGGTGAGCCGCCGCTCGCAGGCCGGGTCTTGTGCGAGCTTCTCGAAGCTCTGGTAGTGCGTCAGAAAAGCCGCAAGGCTGACCATGATACCTTTTCCCCGCCATCTCTGGTCGAATTCGGCAAAGGCTGTGATATGTTTTTCAAACTTCTCGGAGTCGTGTTCGAGGAGTATGAGGTCAATGGGTGAGAGTCCGCACAAAGGGGTGAGCAGGGCCGCCTTAACTGTGGCAGGGCGGTTTGAAGCGACCATGGCGGCCAGTACATGCCAGAGGTTTTTGGCATCATCGGTTTGAAACACATTGCCGCTCTTGTAGATGACCGCCGGGACGTTGTTTTGCCGCAGCCACTGCTGCAACAACTTGGCCTCGTTGTGTTTGGTGACCAGCACCGCGATGTCGCCGGGCATCACAGGAGTGGGAGATTGGCTTTTATCAATAAATGTGAACTCCGGATTCTTTGCTCCAGATGCTTTGCCCATTAGCATCCCGGCAATGCGAGCTGCACACTCACGGTTGATTCCCGCACTGAGATTGGTTTTTACAACTGCCTTGCCATCAGCATCGCCTGAGAACCAGAGAATCTCAAAGGGCTGCTCGTCAGGTTGGCCCTCTTTGAGTAGCTGTCTTTGCGGTTCGCGCCCGAACTCGGAGTTGTGATAATCGAGCCCGGCTTCCGCAAAAGCACCGTCTGGAGTGAACAGGTGGTTGATCGCTTCGATCAGTTTTCTCGAGGAGCGGTAGTTATGCGAAAGGGTGAAGCGGGAGTTTTTTGCCACAGACTCCTTGGCTTTCAGATAGGCGTAAATATCGCCGCCCCTAAAACCGTAGATCGCCTGTTTAGGATCGCCAATCATGAAGAACATCGACTCTGGATGTTTGAAAACGGTCTCAAAAATTTTATACTGAACTGGGTCGGTGTCCTGAAATTCATCAACCATAGCAACCGCGTAACTCTTGCGCAGTTCAGGGGCCAATTGGCTATCTGGATTGAGCAGGGCTCTCTGCATGTTGCGCAGCAGATCGTCGAACCCCATACTTCGTAACCGACTCTTACGCGCTTCAAAGCCATGCTCTGGATCCTTGATGAATTCGCGTAAGCGGGCAAAGGTGTCGACAATTGGTGCTTCAAGCCATTCGTTCATTATTTTAACAAACTCCGGCGCATTATTATTGGCCGTCTTTTCGATTAACTCCTTTTCATCAAGGAGCGGACTGCCAGGGTGTAGGTTCCCGCTGTTCAACGCTTGCTTGAGGACGGCCAGCGCCTGTTTGAATTTGGAGCTTCTTGCAGGTAGCTGTGTTTGTGCGATTGACGTTGTCAGTTTGAACCACAGATCTTCCTTTTTGCCGAGTTGATCAGGTTCAAAGGTCAGATCTCCGATATGGCCCATGACTTTGTTGGCGTGGCCGATGAGGGCTTTCAGGTTCACAGCCGGTGGTAGGGGAGATGCCCGCTCCTGTCGGTAGAAGTCGGTGACCAGCTCGCGCATCAGGTCAGTATATGAGGGGCAGAGTTCGCAGTCGAAGTTGACCCGGCTGTCGAAGGCATTGCGGTCGAGAGTGCGTTTACAGAAGCCGTGGATCGTGAAAATAGCGGCTTCGTCAAAGGCGGCCAGTGCTAAGCGCAGGGCTGTCCGCAGCTCATCATCCGATTTAGGCAGGTTGCGGGCTTGGTTCACGAGGCTCTGCAGGACTGTATCCGCAGAGCCACCAGTTTCAAGCAGCGCCAAGGCGGCGGTGAGGTTCTGGCGGATACGGTCGCGCAATTCGGCGGTGGCGGCCTCGGTGAAAGTGACAACCAGAATACGGGCTGGTTCAAGGCCTTGTTCGAGAATCAAGCGCAGATATAGGTGCTGAATGTTGAAGGTTTTACCAGTGCCGGCATTCGCCTCAATCAGGGAGCAGGTTCCTGGCCTGAGCGGGGTGGAGATAACATCAAAGGGTGTCATTTCGTTGCTCCTTTTTTCTTTGCGCCATCATCGCGTGAGTGTTCCAAGGGCTCGAAAAGGGTGGTGGCGATCTCTTTGAGGCTCCTCCACTCTGGGGTGCCTGACTCTGGCAGCGTCTCGCCAAAGGCGCGCCGCATATAGATGTCCACCCCAAAGTTGTAGTCATTGCCACGCCAGTCGCTGTCGGAAACTTTATCTTCTCCTGCGGATACGATCTTCCAACCAATCGCGGGGGCAAAGCACAACGGGTGGTGCGCCTCGTCTTTAAAATAATCGACCAGCCGGTTGAGTGTGTGTGTGGCCTGTTTTTGTTCAACAGGCTTGTAGGTGATTGTTTTATCACTGTAAATTCCGTAAGTCGTGAGTTGCAAGCCGCTGGCGCAGGCTGCCAAATGCGTTAACCCCGCATCCACGATGTCTTTGCCTTTTTCCTTCGCCGGACGCAGGAAGAGCATCGCGTTGTTCGCGTACACGGTATTCAAAGTGCCCTGCAGCAGGATCGCATTGCCCAGTGCAACGGAGATGTATGCTGTGTCTTGAGCTTCACCTAAGTCGAGTTCGTCTTTATTTTGCAGAAGCTCGCGGATGGTTATGGCAATATTTTCGATGATCTTCTGAGAGCCTGGCGCCACACGCCCTTCAGCCTCCCAGCGAGCGCGCACCCTCTGCTCATCATCCGATTCTGCTGAGTCGCTCATGGTTTCCAGCAGCTCACTCTGGAGGGCATATTTTAAAAGTGCGTCAGGCTCCAACGGCTCCTCGCCATCTGGTAGATCTGCCGATCGGATATCCAGATGAACGCCAAGTCGGCTGGTGTAAAAATACTTGCAAGGCGACTTGAAGAAGTTGATCAGCGTCTCCAGCGTGACCACTCGCTCCGCAGCTTTAAGCGGCTCTTCCATCGTAGCCGGCAGGTGCTCAGCAGAGGACGATTCTACTTTTGTAGATGCCTCTGTGGTCCCACGCACCAGCTCTTTTGCCACTTGATAGTAGCTCTCTGAAAATGAGATGAGGCGCGGATCTTGTTTCTCCGCTTTGAAGTATTCGGGGCTGAAGGGATGCAGCGGATGGTTGGCTGTGAGCGCCTGCGCCGTTGAAATGTCCTCCGGGAAGAGCGCGCTGGCGGCAATAGTGTCGATCAGTTCGCTGACGAGCACTGAGGGCGGCAGGGGCTTGTTATCGGTCTCGCTCTGGCCGATGTAGGTGATGATGATGCGTTTCCGGGCGGCGAGCAGGGTTTCGAGGAAAGCGTAACGATCCGCATCGCGTGTCAGGCTGTCGCCGACCTTGCGGCTGGTGTGGCTCTCCATCAGGTCAAAGCTCAGGTAGGGTGTGTTGCGAGGGAAGGCCCCGTCGTTCATGCCCAGCATGCCGACCACACGCATTGGCACGTTGCGCATGGGTTGGAAGCGTGAAAAGGTCACCCTGCCAGTGACAAAGCGCTCGCTGCCCGGGGCACCGTTCAATTGTTTTTTGATCCAATCTAAAACTGTCGCAAAGGGGAGCGCGAGGTTCATGCAACCGGCGTTATCAATGTAACGCTTGAACTGATCAAGTGTCTGCCGCATGAGGATCACGCCGTAGGGCGCCTCCTCGTCCTGTGTGAAAAAGCGCGCCAGCACTTGGCTGAGTTCAACATGCCAATTGGCGGCGCTGCGGCTTGAAGCTTCAGTGCAGATCACATGCAGCTCTTTCATTGCCGTGAAGAAACTGGCGAGGCAACCGAGGGCCAACGCATTGTCGTCGGCAGCGTGACATGGAATGCAGGCGTTGCTATCCACTATCAGCGGATCAGCGGTATCAGCGGTGTCCCACATCGCCGCGCCGAGGATCAGGCGATCCAAGGCGAACTGCCAGGTATTTGCATAGACCTTTGATGCGCCCTGTTTTTCGCGGAAAGCGGCATCAACACCCCAGGCCAGATTGGCCTTTTTGAGCAGCGTGCCTAGGCTGGCGACATCATCTTCGGTCAGATCAAAACAATTGCGGATCACGGCGTTCTGCAGCAGCCCAAGAAGGTCCGACGCTTTGAAACGGCTCGTGGCAGTGTTTAGCAACGCGAGGAAGGCTTTGCACTCAGCATACTCATGCAGAAGCGACTTGTCGGCAATGTTGTAGGGGATGTGACCCGCGTCACCGGGTTGCGTTTGTCCGAAAACCGCGTCGATGTAGGGCGCATAGCTTTCTATCTCCGGGGTATAGACACTGATCTCGCGTGGGGCCAGATCGGTTAATTCCTGGAAGAGAGCCAGCAGTTGGTCGTGCAGCACCTCGACCTCGCGCATGCGCGAGTGACAGGCGTGAATGGTGATTGAGCCGTCGCTCTTCTCAAATTTCAGTTTTCTCTGCGGTGGCAGATTGTTAATGACATCCCGTTGAAGTGTGGCGAGGATAGAGGTATCGGATGCGGGGGGCGGCACGAAAGAGCTTGCTTCCTCAATGACGTTGTCGTAGGCGATCAGCAGCGAGAAGAACTCCCGTCCGCTTTTACCCATGGAGCCGAGCAGCGGGTTGGCAGGGGCCGCATAGTTTTGGGCGAGGCTCTCTCCAACGCTCTGCACCAGGGTGGCTTTGTCGCGCAGCTGGGTTTTGAGACTGGCCGCATCGCTCCACTCTTCCTGGCAGGGGTTGACCGCAAAGAAGTGGAGGTCAAAGCCCGGGAGCGAGGCAACCCTGATCAGAATATCCAGGTGGGCAGGTGGCAGAGGGGCAACACCAAAATAGAAGACACGGCGTTTTTGGAGCAAGGGGGTGAGAAACTCCGGGTGTTTCGCCTGCCGAGCGGTCGCACTGATAAACTGCTGATACAGACCGGAGAAATGGGGAGTTTGCCCTGCATTGGCTTTGATTAAGCTCCTCCATAACTGGCTTTGCCAATTTGCATCCTCCCCGCTGATCGGGTTCGAGTTTGTCTCCCAGGCGTAAAGCAGGTCAGGGCGATAGGTCATGTAGCGGTCATAGAGCTGCGCCAGACGCTCCGCCAGCTGGTAGCGGCGGAAGGCATCGTTCGCCACAAAATTACGAACGTTTTCAAAAGCGGGTTCAGCTTCAAGTTCAGCCAGTAGTTTGAGCAGGTGCCATTGAACTGTTGCAGGTGCGAAAGGGAGATCAGCCTCTTCTGCAGATACAGGTACGGCAACCTCCGCCATGGGGTTGAACACGTAGCGGTAAAGAAAAGCGCCGGGGTAGGGAAAATCAATGGCTGGACAGAGGTCGTTAGTTTCGGCAATCTTCAGGCAAAGCCAGCGGGCCAGACCTTGGTTGGGTACAACGACTGTCTCCTGTGCAAAAGGGTCGGGCGCGCCGGCAGTGGCTGGATTGGCTTTCAGGAGTGTTGCCAATTGGATTGCAAGGACCTCCAAAGAATTCCCCTGGTGTAAATGAAAACTCATCTCGTAAAACCTTTCTGGATTGTGAAAAACCCAGCTCTTTTTCAGATCATTTTACTCCGGTCGCCACCAGTACATTCAATGGTAGCAGTTTGACCTTCATGTCCCTAGAGTAAGTGACTACTTCATTTTGGGTAACCCCGTCCTTGCCGTTGAACATAACCAACTTCACCTTCTTGTGTGAAACATCACGGCCAAAATCAATAACCGCAGTTCTTGCTTCTCTAAATGCCACTGCGACAATATCTTTTTTGCCATTGATCTGTAAACAATCCCGTTTTATCCATTTGAAATGCCCAAGATCCTCTTTAAGAATTTTCCTCATCACGTTCTGGTGAGTATAAGGGGGAAGAAAACTGTTAATGCGTATGTTACCTTTTTGATTTTGAGCGCCAACCACATATTCCTCTTTGCCGTCGGTTAAGGTTCTTAAAACGTTATCCGCATCTGTTATCGTTCCATAAGAATATCCGAGCACCTTATCTATCTGTAGATCACCGCTCAGCTGATAATAACTGGTTGGCCCGTATGAAAAAGTCTTAATTCCTAGTTTTGCCATCTGGGCAGGAATAAGTTTTTCTCCGTCTTCGGAGTATTCAGGACGATACATGAAATAAAGATTCTGGTTTTTGTAATCCAAAATGCGGGGCAATAAGCTCCCTGAAACGATAACATTTTGGTATTTACTAACATCTTTAGTAACATTGACATCACAAAACTGCTGTAAGTATCCAATGGAAACTCTGTTTCCTTCTCTTTGGGTATAAGCCGCACTTCCGCCTTTTGCTATATCCCATGTAGCAACAGGATCATAATAATACGCTATATCGCTTTTAACATAGTCTTTGACTCTCGGAATCAGATTTGACACCAAGCGGAACACATCGGCAAAGTCGTCATCACTGCCATCCCCGGGCGCATTACCGTTGAAAGCGGTAAAAACGAATACGCCATCGCTGGATGCGTAAAGGGTTGCCAAGTACGGAACTACCTCTTCCGGGGTGTTGTTGTAATGCGAAGCATGCCGCCACCATTTTGTGTTTTCCTTTGTTGTTGGTTTGCCACCGGCATAGCCAGGGCCAAAGCCCATCCAAACAGTTTTATTCGGATACTCGGTTTGATAAATTTTCCCCAGTCCGATCGCATTGCTTATTTTTGCGGCATTTAGAGGGTCATCAGAATATCTGCCATACCAATAAGTCTGGCAGTCAAGAATTTCATCAAAGTTGCTGACAGAGCTATCGATACTGGTCACAAGTTTATTCCAATTATTCGTAATATATGACACCCATGTTCTCACATCGGGATTGCTTTTTTTGGCGACTCGGACAAATTCGCTCATAATTTCATTCTGTATTTTAGCGCAAAACTCCCATGCCTTAAGAACGCGCGGATCATTGCTGTTGCTGTATTTATTCTTTCCCTCGAATATCCAAAGAGCATCTTCTTTGGAAATACCTGCATATTGATAAAAGGCTTTCAGTAATTCGGGTGTGAATTGTGATACGGTTCCGCCTTGAGTTGCCATGCTGGCCGGTGAAAGAAACCATTCGTCGCAACCGATGATATCCACTTTGGGAGCCCAGAACTTAACTATCTCAAAAAAGGCATTATAGCCTTTGGTTCCCGGCAACAAACCAGTGCTGGAGCGAATTCGGCCAAATGATATCCGGACAACAAATCCCTGCTGTCGTAGCCAGGTGATTTTTTCCAACCCTTCTTTAGAGCCGAGTTTCCCAAGGGTCTGATTGTCTGCAAACATTGCAATTTCTTTGGCATTGAAGCTGGTTAGTTTTTTAGCCAAGGTTTCTTTTGAAAAATCCAGAAAATCTCCTGTCGTAACCCAACAGGCAGTACTTTGTGTGTTTCTTCCGATGGCAGCTTCTTTCAATCCAGGCCAATCAGTCAGCCCCTTCTTATCAAGATCGGTTAACTCGTCATCATATTTAAGTTTTGGCGATGGAATATTTGGGTTTGCAGCTCTTGCGGATGCCTTGTCATTGAGAAAGGAGATCAGGTTCATTAGCAATTTATCTATTATTTCAACCGACTTGTTATGTCCTTGCACATTGGTTTCATATCCGAACATCTTATGTAGTCCTGTGATTACTATGCCTTCGCCATAAGGATACACAGTCAACCACGGATGAGTTTGGCTTTCACTTGTTGGGACATAGACTGGTGTTTCACTTTCATCTTTTTTGACTTTTGCTATTTCAACGCTTAAAAGCACTTCACACTCTTTTTCCTGAACTGAGAGAACGTGAGTCGCTGCCTGAGTTGGTAAGTAAAAATTAAGTGGATGCTCGATTGGAACCCATTTTTCTGCTTCCAATCCTGTTGTGAGTGGGTGAGATTTTTCGGCTTTTACTTTAAAGCAAGACCCGGCAATATACCCTCCGGTTGCATTTATCGCCCCGGCAATATCACGTTGCCATGGATAACTCCAATATAGTATGCCCCCATCCCTGACATATTTTCTAATTGACGTGAGGTGTTCGCCATTGGGTCTTCCCGCATCATAGATAAGCGCTGAATACTTTTTCGTCTTACTTAGGTTCAGCAGGTCCTCTTGATTTAATTGGTCAAAATCGATTTTTTTATTGGAAAGATATTTTTGGGCACTTTCTCCGATCACCCCGATTCGCGTTTGCGCTTGTAAAGGCATGGCGAAATATGACATTGAACAAGCAAAACCTACAATTATAAAAATTAATTTTTTGAACGCTTTCATAACCATTGCAACCTTTTGACCATTTACAACCAGAAAAACCTGACAGCTCAATATGATTGTATCGCTTCAATTGCGTAAATTGCAAGAACTCTTCTTTTTCAAAATTGGATTTTGACGCACCATTGCCATAATCGTGAACATCATCTTAAGCGTGCGCGTGAGCGGGGTGTATACCGCAAATGGTTACTGGAAGGGGTGAAGCGGTTTGATGTTTGCGTGTATGCATTTGCAATAACAAATAATCATGTGCATGTTGTCGCACACGCGGATGATTTGGAGTCGATACCCAGGATGATGCATCTGGCAGCAGGTTCAACGGCTAAGCAGTATAATTTGCGGAAAGGGCATTATCAATCAGGAACGATTGCTCGACGAATTGGGGTTTCAATCAATGGAAGAATTTCAGCCTGTCTACGAGAGTTTAGTCCAAGCGAAGATCAATAGTGATACACTCAAGTGAGGCCGGTTTGCTTGGCTCTGATGCGTGGTGTGTTAATGAGGAGAGTTTGTCTTAAACACTCATTTCAGGGGTCTAAATGGGTAACCGTTCTTTCAATGGTTTCTGTCACAGATAGAGTTATGGATGAAGTTCTCTCTCTCCCAGCCGATCAGCGAATGAATCTGGCTGATAGAATTCTGGAAAGCCTTAATGACCCAACTGATCCCAAAATTGATGATTTATGGGCTATTGAGGCCGAACGTCGGGTTGAACAAATTAAAAATGGCGAAGTCGAACTTGTTCCAGGCGAACAGGTCTTTGCTGAAATTCATCTAAAGTATGCAAAATGAGGTTCTATTTTCACCCAGTTGCTGACGATGAATTTGATAAGGCTGTTCAGTATTATCAGGAATACCAGCCAGGCCTTGGGTTAAGGTTTGCTGGAGAGGTTTATTCTGCGATTAACAGAATAATCAAATTTCTAAATTCATTTTCTAGGCTGTCAAAAAACACAAGGCGTTGCATGCTCAATCGTTTTCCATATGGTGTAATCTACCAAATGCAACATAACACAATACACATTATTGCAGTAGGGCACCTGAATCGCCGTCCTGGGTACTGGCGGAACCGAGTTTGGTTATACTGTGGTCAGCGACAATTACTTTTTAACATGACGACAATTATAACTTAACATTGGCGACAATTAAAGCGCGCGGTTATTTCATGGTCTTTTCCCTTGTTTCTATGTTTGCTGCGGGACCGCGTCAGCTCGCGCCAACTCACCGCTGAATCCCGCTTGTTTCGATCAGGCCAGCCTCCCGGAGGGAGGGGCTCGCAAGGCGGTCGGCGAAAAGCAGTGCGGGCAGGATTAGGTATCTTTTCAGGAGATTTTGGCAGCTGGATTCCCTTTGGGGCGCAGCTGCGAATCGGTGCAATAATCCACCGTGTAACGGCGGATTTACTTTATTTGCAACGTAAGTATGTCCTCCGTTATGCGGTGGACACAATGATTTTGAAGGTTATCCGGTAATATGCACCGATTCGCAGTTATGTTGCGCACAACATAATCACAGATGCGCCCGGCTACACCGCTAATTCTCAACTTGAAAGGCGACCCGTTCCACGCCGCCAGCCTTGAGTTTCCCCAGTAGCTCAATACCAGTGCCCAATGAGGCGGCTTTATCAGCTTTTATTAAAACCGGCACCTTGCTCAGCGTCCAGTTGGCGATGGACGCGGTGGCAATCTGATCCATGGTCATCTCCTCTTTGTTGAGGTAGAGCAGGTTTTCAGCGGTAATTGTGACTGTATTCAGTTCACCGATCGTTAAGGCACCGTCGGCTACCGGGAGATCCACCTTTAAGCCCTTATGAACTGACATTGAAAAGATAGAATAAATAAAAAAAACCAGGATTAGAAACATGATATCCAGCAGTGGCAGCATTTCAAAGCGCGCTTTACGGTTTTCATAGCCTGTGATCAGTTTCATATGTTCGAGTTGGGTTCGGGTTTTTGAGCATTCATCCGGCCAAAGTTAAAGGCCACTTCAAATTTGTGCATCACCTGCTCCAGATCGGTGGCGCAGAGGTTGAGTTGCGAAGTCAAATAGTTAAAGGGAAAGATGCATATAATCGCGACAATCAATCCGGTGGCAGTGGTGATCAGCGCCTCTCCGATACCAGCTGTGGCGGCAGTTGGGTTGCCCATACTGGAAGGGTTGAGCGCATTGAAAGTTGCGATGATGCCGGTCACAGTGCCCAAAATACCCAGCATGGGGGCCACGGTAATCACGGTGTCGAGTACGGAGAACCCGCGCTTGAGCTTGTTGAGTTCTTTTTGCGAGGCGGCCCGCAGAGTTTCACAGAAGCCAGTGTCTATATTCTGTAAAGCTTCGCGTATGATGCGGGCGGCGGGGCAATCCAGTTTGCGCGACTCTGCCAATGCCTCTTCAAATCGCCCGTTTTTTATTTCTTCAGCCAGCGCGAGAGTCTTTTTTCTGAAGTATAGATTGGCAGTATTGTATTTCCAGAAAGCAACACCTCGCTCAAAGGCAACCGTTATCCCCATCAGCGAGCAGATCAGAATCGGCCACATCACTGGTCCGCCACGCTCCAGCAGTTCAAAGGCTTTTTGAAACAGGCCCACTGTTTCGCCTGCAATGGCTTGCGCTACAATCATAGTACCTTCATTTTTGGCAGATCCTGAATATCCACATACCCGACGATCTGATGGTTGTCGTCCACTACTGGCAGGTCGTCAATCTGGTATTGCTCGAACATCCGCAGCACATCAATGGCGAACGCATCCTGTTGTACTGATTTCGGCCCCGCAGTCATCACTGAGCTTAGAGCTGTGGTCAGGATATCTGCGCGCTCGGAGAGGAGCCGCCGTAAATCGCCGTCGGTGAAAATGCCGCAAAGACACCCCTGCGCGTCGCTGATCAGAGCTGCCCCGCTCTTGGCCGAGGTCATGGCCATAATGGCATCGCGCACGGTCGCATCGCATGGCAGCACTGCGGCTCTCGCGCCAGTGCGCATAATATCTCTAACCCGCAGCACCAGTGCCCGTCCGATGGCACCCGCAGGGTGCAGCCGGGCATATTTTTCTTTGACAAAATTACGCGCGTCAATCAGCACCATAGCCAGGGCATCGCCAACCGCGAGGGTGGCCGTGGTGCTGGTGGTGGGTGCCATGCCAAAGGGACAGGCCTCCCTGTGAATGACCACCGGAATCAGGGCATCGCTCATGCCAGCCAGGGTATTCTCAGTACTTCCGACCATGCTGACCACCGAAACGCCCAGCCGCTTGACCGCTGGTATCAGCTTAATTAACTCCTCTGACTCGCCAGAAAAACTCAGCGCCAGCAGAATGTCGTTGCCAGCCAGAATGCCCAGATCGCCGTGCATGGCCTGAATTGGATTCATGATTACACTGGTGGAACCAGTACTGGCCAACGTGGCTGAAATCTTTTCGGCAATATGCAGATTTTTGCCAACACCGCTGACCACAATCTTACCGCCGACATTCAAAGCCTCTACAATCATATGGACGGATTTCAAAAAATCATCGCCCAGTGCCGCGCACGCAATCTGCGTGCCCTCGATCTCGATCTCAATCACTTCACGGGCGCGCTTGAGCAGAGTTTCATTTGTCATTATCAATGGTCCTTGGTTGAACTTCGCGGAATGCCGTACTTGGGACACTCCCTTGAAACCTCAAATTTAAAATAGTATCATATCACACGATCAATGCCAACTCGCTAAATATTTTTTACCTCAAAAACAACGCAGCGCACCCTCGCCGCGCCTTTGTGGTAAAAATTGGTTGCGGCAAAAAGTTGTCTATCGTAGCCTGTAGCGTATTTGAGCCTGCTGTGCGACGATAGCGGATTACGATTAAAAACTCTGTCCTTGAAAATCGTCCACCAACATCGTCGCCGCCATCGTCAACCGGAGGCGCAGCCACCTCAGTAGGTCCGGTTTCTAACCGGACATATCCGATTGGAAATCGGACCTACGTTGCTCCCGCACAAAAGGCGCGATCTCTTCACTCGCGCACTATCGCACTTACGCACTCGCGCACTTCTTCACTCCGCGCTCAGCGCGGATCTAGGCCCTTACCAAAGGGCAAGACAAACATGTTGGTCCTTAAAAACATGTTGTCCTGAACAACGCTGCTTGATTAAAAGCATTTAAAGTAGCATTCAAAACAGTCACCAACCCGCTTTGGAGCATTAGGTTTCGATGTTAACATTTTCCTTCACATTTGGCTCTCTAAAGGGTATGCTGATTTCATTCTTAACTTTAATTGGAGAGTACCATGAGTAGAACTGTATGGAACAACAGACCATTTCCACGCGTTGGCATCAGACCCGTTATCGATGGACGTTGCAATGGCGTACGCGAATCTTTAGAAAAACAGGTTATGGGAATGGCGCAACGTGCGGCAGCCATGATCAGTAAAAGCTTAAAGTATCCTGACGGAAGCGCGGTTGAATGCGTTGTTTCGGAGAGCAACATCGGCGGCTGCGCTGAGGCGCAGGCCTGTGCCGACAAGTTCGCCCGCGAAAACGTCGGCCTCTCACTGACCGTCACCCCCTGCTGGTGTTACGGCTCGGAGACCATGGATCTCAACCCGTTGATTCCTAAAGCGGTCTGGGGCTTTAACGGCACAGAGCGTCCGGGTGCTGTTTATCTGGCCGCTGTACTTGCAGGCCATGCCCAGAAGGGGCTGCCCGCCTTCGGCATTTACGGACGCGAGGTGCAGGACCGCGATGACACAACCATCCCGGATGACGTGCGGGAGAAGATCCTGCGCTTTGTCAAAGGCGGCCTGGCTGTTGCCATGCTGCGCGGCCAAGCATATCTCTCGATTGGCACCTCATCCATGGGTATTGCCGGCTCTTTTGTGGATTGCGATTTTTTCCAGAGCTATCTTGGAATGCGCACTGAGGATGTGGACATGTGCGAAATTGACCGGCGCGTTGATCTCAACATTTTTGATCAACAGGAATTTAAAAAAGCACTCACTTGGACTAAGAAGCATTGTAAGGAGGCACCCGACACCAATGAGCCATCTAAGCGTAAAAACCGCGCAGAAAAAGACGCTGACTGGGAGTTTGTCGTTAAAATGGCCATTATTATGCGTGATCTGATGGTCGGCAACCCGAAATTGGCTGAAATGGGCTACCCGGAGGAGGCACTGGGACGCGGCGCGATTGCCGCTGGTTTCCAAGGCCAGCGCCAATGGACAGACTATAAACCGAACGGCGACTTTGCCGAGGCGATCCTGAACAGCTCCTTTGACTGGAATGGCATACGCGCGCCCTATATGGTCGCCACCGAGAACGACTCTCTCAATGGCGTTTGCATGTTGCTGATGCATCTGTTGACCAACCGCGCCCAGATTTTCGCGGATGTGCGCACCTTTTGGAGTGCCGAGGCGGTCAAGCGTGTGACTGGCGCCAAGATGACAGGCATCAACGCCAACGGGTTCATCCATCTGCTGAACTCCGGCGCAGCCACGCTTGATGCCTGCGGCAAACAGCGTGAAGCTGGCAAACCGGCCATGAAACCGTGGTGGGATATCTCCCGCAAAGAGGCTGACGAGTGCCTGGTTTCCACGGTCTGGTGTCCCGCCAATTTGGGGTATTTCCGTGGCGGCGGGTTTTCTTCAAGCCTGCTTTCAGAGGGCGGAATGCCGCTCACCATGACCCGCATCAGTATAGTCAAGGGCCTTGGCCCAGTGCTGCAAATCGCAGAAGGTTGGTCAACCAAACTGCCCGCTAAGGTTCACACAACCTTAATGGCGCGCACTGACGCGACCTGGCCCTGTACCTGGTTTGTTCCTCGCCTGACCGGCAAGGGTGCCTTTACCGATGTATATAGCGTGATGAACAACTGGAGTGCCAACCATGGCGCCATCAGTTATGGGCACATCGGCGCTGATGTAACAGCCCTGGCCAGCATGCTGCGTATTCCAATTGCAATGAGCAATGTGAATCAGAGTGACCTCTATCGCCCGCATGCCTGGGGGCTGTTTGGCACCAGCTGCGTTGAGAGCGCGGACTACCGCGCCTGCTCCGCCTATGGGGCGCTGTACAACTAAGTTTGTTGTACAGGCAAGGGGGGCGGGTAGTGCAGTGCGCTATTGCGCTATGGCAGGGTTCTCACAAGGCGGAAGCCAATGCGGCTTTTTTCACCCGTCGGGAGGGAGGCATCACGAGATGCCGACCGGCAGAGCGACGCGCGGTCGAACCAGCTGCCGCCCCGTATCACGCGGTGACCATCCATCGCATGCCAGTCCAGGCACCACTCCAAAACGTTGCCGTGTGTGTCATAGAGCCCCCAAGCGTTGGGCAGTTTACCCCCAACCGGCTGCGGTCGTGTGTTTGCTGGCGGAATGGGATCGCTGTATTTGTACCACCCCAAGGCGTTTAGGTATTTAACATAAAAGTCCTCGAAACGGCCTTTGCCGGGCCGCTCGACCTTCAACCCCGTCCATCACGCGCGCCTTCGCGAGGTCGGCAGACACCCGCGGCACCCGCACGGTGAAACGCGGAGGAAACGTCGCCGCCAGCCACTCCGGCGTCAACATGATCTTCTCCGGATGCCGCCCACAGGCCATTCATCCGTGCTGCGGTTTGGAAACAGAATGTCGGGATAGATGTTCGTGGTCGCCGCGCAATCCGCGATAACGCACCGGTCAAAAGCCAGCTTAATGCCGGAAGCGGGTTTGCGGTCCACGAACACGCCGTTGCGCTTGGATTTCTCGAACACGCAATCGGTAAAGGTAATGCTGCCGCGCACCGCTTCATCTTCGGCGTTGCCGGTGCTTGCCCGTATCGTCCTGGAATCGCCGGATGACCGACAGTTCTCGATCAGAATCGAGACGGGTTCGGATTCACGCGTCAGGAGAGGCAAGGAGAACCCGTATCCATCGCCCTTGTTATTTTCGGTCACGCAGTTGCGCAGCACGCAATTTTTCAGCTGTT